>JGI24712J26585_10000860_pt1 | contig 26090 bp, 22 predicted proteins | sample BioPla3DNA2_FD_26585 | JGI IMG/M metagenome (IMG submission 26585)
AGACGATGGTTATACAGGCACTAACTTCAACAGACCCGCGTTTCAACGCATGATGAAAGATGCGGGAAATGATCTGATTAATACCATCATTGTGAAAGATTTATCAAGATTCGGAAGGGAACATCTCCAAGTTGGCAACTATCTTCAAATGGTCTTTCCGAATATGGGAATCAGGTTTATTGCCATCGGCGATGATGTGGATTCCGGACGAGGCAGTCTGGACTATGATCTGATGATTCCGATAAAGAACATATTCAATGAGTATTACCCGGCGGATTGTTCGAGGAAAACCAGGCAGGCTTTTCAGACAAAAGCGAAAAACGGAGAATTTATCGGCTCACAGGCACCGTATGGATATAAAAAGAGTGAGTCCGACAAAAATGTCCTTGAACCGGATGATCAGACTGCATGGGTAATAAAATGGATATTTGAGATGGCGGCATATCATGGTTACGGTTACAACAAGATTGCCAGAGTTCTTACAGAGAAAAAGGTAATCAATCCTTCTGCAAATCAGGCACAGCGCTCGGGTCGCTCATATCCGGGAAATCCTTATGAATGGAATCTGGCGACTGTATACAAGATTTTTAAAAACGAAACCTATCTCGGTCATTTGATCAGCGGAAAACGAAGGGTTGCTTCATTCAAAAACAAGAAAGTCATTCATCAGCCTCGAGAAGACTGGATAGTCGTCGAAAATCGTTTTCCGGCGATTATATCGAAAACACTCTGGAATGATGCCCATGATAAGCTGAAAACAAGAAAACGAGAATCCAAAACAGATTCAGTGAATATATTTGCCGGATTGGTCAAGTGCGCAGACTGCGGCTATACTCTCGGACTCTCAAATGCAAGTGGCAGAAACAACTATTTTGTCTGTCAGACCTACAGTAAAAAGGGAAAAAATTACTGTTCCTGTCATTATATCACATATGATTCGCTTTACAAAACCGTTCTTGCCGATGTAAAGCAGACGCTTCGTTCAATAAAAGAGGACAAAGAAGCCTATATCAGGATGGTTCTGAGTAAATTAGGAGACGATAATGACAACAGTCGTCAGCTGATGGAAAGGGAAATATCTAATTTGAAGAAACGAATCGAAGACCTTACCATTAAATTTGACCGATTGTATGAAGATCGGCTTGACGGTTTGTTATCCGACAAAAAGTTCCGTGAAATGGCAGAACGATGTGAAACAGAACAGAATGACGCTGAAGAACGACTTAATACCTTGCTTAAAACATACAGCGAATCTGAAAGCTGCGTTGAGAATATAGAGAAGTTTATACAAGCCGCTGAAAAGTATGAGAATGTCACCGCACTTGATAAGGAGCTGCTGAACCGTCTGATTAAATCCATAAGAGTAGGGAACAAAGTTCAGACAGAAAACGGACCTGTGCAGGAAATCGCAGTTGAATACCGTATACACGGATAACCATAGGTAATCGTAAAGTCGGTTTCTGACAATAAGTTGGATAACAGGTAATATTTACTTCCCTAACTTTATCATCGGGTCGCTGGTTCAAGCCCAGCAGGGGGAGCCAACCGAAAACCCTTGAAATTACTGTGATTTCGAGGGTTTTTGTTTTTCCGATTCAGTTTCAACGAGAGCAAAAAAAGGCAAAATTCCGTTGCCGATTAAGAATACAATCGGATGATTGTTAATCACTTCCGAAATTATTAAATATCATCAAAAATGAGGTTCGGCGCTGACTGCTTCCCGTTAACAGCCATCCGTGTTCACGGTGTTTTTTCGTTAAAAGTGCAGAAAATTAAAACAGAGAATTGCGAAGAATACGTCCGATTGTCCGAGTAATTGCAGGTAATTGCCGGTAAGGAATTTGTATGTTTAAAAAATTACTGTTGTGTTGCGGTTATAGGTAAAACATATTCGGAAAATAATACATGTCGCGTCTGTTACCCAAAGTGACGCTTGGGTTATCAGGCGCGCTTTTTTTATGGCCTGCTGTGTGAAATAATCAAACGATGATCGGCTACCTCGTCTTTTCTTTTTTACCGTAATCAAACTAAGATTTACATTTTGTTTAGTTACGGCTGTTGACTTTTGTTTTAAAAACATGTATACTTAAACCAAGTTAGTCAAGACTAACCAACACCTATATAATCTTGTGATATATAATGATTAATTCTGTTCTAAACATGAAAGAGCATACATATGACAGAACAATATAATATAACGGGAATGAGCTGCGCCGCTTGCAGCGCCGGAGTTGAGAAAGCGGTTCTCAGCGTCGAGGGCGTCACAGAATGTACGGTAAACTTGCTTACAAATTCAATGAGTGTTGAAGGCAAAGCGAGTGACAGCGAAATAATGGCAGCGATAGAAAAACTGGGATATGGTGTATCAAAAAAAGGAAAAGACAAGAAAAACGAAAACAGCGATGAAGAATATTTGGCAGATAAAGATACTCCCATACTATTAAATCGTGTAATTTCATCACTTGTTTTCCTGCTGCTTCTTATGTATCTTTCAATGGGACACACTATGTGGGGTCTTCCCCTGCCGTCTTTTTTTGACAATAACCCTATTGCTGTCGGCATTGTACAAATGATGCTCTCCGCAGTTGTAATGGTTATCAATCAGAAATTCTTTGTAAGCGGATTCAAGGGGCTGATCAATCGCTCTCCGAATATGGATACCCTTGTGTCTGTCGGCTCGTCAGCCTCATTTATATACAGTGTATATGCCCTGTTGGCTATGACGGTTTCCGCATCTCCCGAACAGTACCTAAAGGAGCTTTACTTTGAATCATCGGCAATGATACTAACCATCATTACATTCGGAAAGCTGCTTGAGGCTCGTTCAAAAGGCAAAACCACTAATGCCATAAAAAGCCTGATGAGTCTTGCGCCTAAGGCGGCAACCGTAATCCGTGATGGCAAAGAAATCAGTATCGGTATTGAAAATGTCCGAAAAGGAGATATTTTCGTTGTCCGTCCCGGAGAAAGCATTCCGGTTGACGGTATCGTTGTCGAGGGACACAGCGCAGTTGATGAGTCGGCTTTGACGGGGGAAAGCATCCCTGTGGATAAAAAAGCAGGAGATACGGTCAGCGGCGCGACAATCAACCTTTCCGGCTACATTAAGTGTGAGGTGACCCGTGTCGGAGAGGAAACCACACTTTCGCAGATTATTAAAATGGTGAGCGATGCGGCGGCGACAAAAGGACCTATTGCAAAAGCGGCGGATAAGGTTTCCGGTGTTTTTGTTCCGATTGTCATGTTCATCGCAGTTGTTGTCTTAGCCGTATGGCTTCTGGTCGGCGCGAAAGCAGGTTTTGCGCTTGCCAGGGCAGTATCCGTGCTTGTAATCAGTTGTCCCTGCGCTCTCGGACTTGCCACACCGGTTGCTATTATGGTAGGCAACGGAAAAGGAGCAAAGAACGGCATACTTTTCAAAACGGCAGCATCGCTTGAAACGGCAGGAAAAACGCAGATTGTCGCTTTGGATAAAACAGGAACTGTTACCAAGGGAGAGCCGGAAGTTACCGACATCATCGGAGATAAAGAGCTGCTTGAGCTTGCATACAGCCTTGAAAGAAAAAGCGAACATCCGCTCGCAAGAGCCATTGTAAGAAAAGCGCAAGAAATCGGTGTCGATTATTTGGAAACCGACAATTTTGAAATATTTCCCGGCGGCGGTCTGTCAGCGGTTATAAACGGACAAACAGTTTATGGCGGAAATGCGGATTTTGTCGGCAAAGCGGCAGTAATCGAGCCTAAAATGCTTGCGAGCGCAGACAAGCTTGCCGGCGAAGGCAAAACGCCGATCTTCTTTGCAAAAGAAGGAGAGATTGTCGGTATTATTGCGATTGCCGATACCGTTAAGGAGGACAGCGGACAGGCGATAACTGAACTAACAAACATGGATATTCGCGTCATTATGCTGACCGGAGATAATGATAAGACGGCAGGGGCAATCGGCAAGCGAGTCGGCGTGGATGAAATTATCGCGGGAGTTAAGCCCGACGGGAAAGAGGGTGTAATACGAAGCCTGCAAAACGAAGGTTTCGTCACAATGGTCGGCGACGGCATCAACGATGCGCCTGCGCTTACCAGAGCTGACATCGGCATCGCCATAGGCGCAGGAACAGACATCGCCATAGACGCGGCGGATGTGGTACTGGTGAACAGTCATCTTTCTGATGTTCCCGCAGCCGTTCGTCTCAGCCGAGCGACCTTGCGAACGATTCATCAGAACCTGTTCTGGGCGCTGATTTATAATGTCATCTGTATTCCCGTTGCAGCCGGAGCTTTTGTATGGGCTGGACTTACATTGAATCCCATGCTTGCCGCCGCAGCGATGAGCTTGTCGAGTTTTTGCGTTATAACAAACGCGCTGAGACTTAATTTAGTTGATATCCGCTCGGATAAACACGATAAGAAAATTAAACAGAAATCAGGAAAAGAGGTAAAAACAATGGAGAAAATTATAAAAATCGAAGGCATGACCTGCCCGCACTGCGAAGCAAGGGTGAAGAAAGTTCTTGAAGAGCTTGACGGGGTAATTGAAGCTGTCGTCGGCCATAAAAAAGGGACGGCAGTCGTAAAACTGTCATTTCCCGTTGCGGACAATGTTCTTGCGGAGGTTATTACAAACAACGGATATAAGGTGATTGACATAAAGTAAGCGGAGGAAGTAAAGCAGTTCTTCCTGCTTTCCTTACCCGAGGGAATAAGCGCTTGACCGGCAGCGGCGATTTTTAAACATATTAATAAGAGTTAAAAGCAAAAAAATATCGGACCCGCAATCACACATTTCTGTCAAGGTGTGATTGCGGGTCCGAAACCTGCTTTTAAAAGTTATCTGCCCTCCATGTGTTTCTTTAAAGCCTGAAAAGATTTCTCACTGATGACATGTTCGATCTTGCATGCGTCATCTGCCGCGGTTTTCTCGTCAACGCCAAGCATTATCAGAGCTTTGCTCAATACGGTATGACGCTCGTAGATTTTTCGCGCAAATAAAAGACCGCAGTCAGTTAAAGTGATGTAACCTTCTTCATCTATGTTGATATAATTATCCTTTTTCAGAAGATTGACACCACGGCTGACGCTGGGTTTGGAAAAATTCATATATTCTGCAATATCGATGGAACGCACCTGAGATTTCTCTCGGCTAAGTACATAAATGGTTTCGAGATACATCTCGCCGGACGGTGTTAATTTCATGACAAACTCCTCGGATTACTGATTTAACTACATGTATATAGGATACCACAAATCAACGCAAAAATCAACGGCAAGAAATATGCGTTTATAATAAAAAACATAGAAAACGGAAAAACGATAAAAATCTCTTGACAAATTCCGGAAAATGTAGTATAATAACTTCAGTTAGCGTTAGCTAACTGATTTTTAGCGTCCAAAGTTAGTGATAACTAACAAAAGCGCGAATTTTATTGTTTACAGAGTGAATTATTAAAAAAACAAAACGAGCAATAAAGTATTGAACACGTTTTGGCTTTAATTAGCTATTGTTATAGGCGAGTAAAAAAAGCCGTTGTTCACGATAAACGAATGTGCGAATATCCGGAAAAGACACGGTAAGTCTTTACCCATAAAACCGGTTAACTCAAGCATTTTAAAAAATCTCTGTTAATAAAAAGCAGGAGTATATTTTATGGTTAATGTTTATAAGAAATTGATATCTTACGCAAAGGAAAAGAAGCACTTTCTTTTCATGACGATTGTGTTTTCTGTCTTTGCGGCAGTTATGCAAGTAACGGCATTTTATCATCTGTATAAGCTTTTGGAAAACATCATCTTGATTAACAGTATGAAAGATGCAAGAAGCTATGCGTTTTTGATTGCCGGATTTTTGGCGTGCGGCGGGATATTGTATTTCCTGTCTCTGATAGTTTCGCATTTGTTTGCCTTCAGAGTTGAAACCAACTTGAGAAAATTCGGCGTTGACGGTCTTACGAATGCAAGCTTCAAGTTTTTCGATGTGAATTCTTCGGGCAGAATAAGAAAACTGATCGATGACAACGCAGCTCAAACTCATATGGCGGTCGCTCATCTTATTCCCGATAACACCGGCGCCATGATTACGCCGGTTTTGGTGTTAATATTAGGGTTTTTCATAAGTCTCAGAGTGGGAATTACTTTGGTTGCTTTGACAATTATCAGCCTTATATTATTGAAGCTAATGATGGGCGAACAACAGTTTATGAAAACCTATCAGGCTTCTTTGGAAAAACTCAGCTCCGAAACTGTTGAATATATAAGAGGTATGCAGGTCGTCAAAATTTTCGGCATTGACGTCAGAAGCTTCAAAGCTCTGAATAACGCCATTAAAGAATACGCGAAAAACGCTCTCAACTATTCACTTAGCTGCAAAGCGCCGTATGTGCTGTTTCAGGAAATGTTCTTTGCCATTGTTGCAATATTGATTCCTATAATACTTTTATTTGTAAACACGGCGGGCGATTTGAAATTTCTCGGCTTGGAATTGATTATGGTCTTTTTCCTGAGCGGAGTTCTGTTTACCTATATAATGAAAATAATGTATCTTTCGATGTATATATTTCAGGCTCAGGATGCGGTATCGAAGCTTGAAAATCTTTACGAAGAGATGCAGGAGGATGTCCTTCAATTCGGAGAAAAGACGGTATTCAAAAACCACGATATAGAATTTGAAAATGTAAGCTTCGGATACAAAAAAGACAATTTGGTGCTTGATAATCTGAGCTTTAAATTGGATGAAAATAAGTCATACGCGCTTGTCGGTTCTTCCGGTTCCGGAAAAACGACTATTGCAAAATTGATTTCGGGGTTTTATAAAATAAACGGCGGAGAGATAAAAATCGGCGGGGAAAACATAACATCATACAGCAAATCAGCCTTAATCAACGAAGTCTCTTTTGTGTTTCAGGATCCGAAACTGTTTAAAACCACGATATATGAAAATGTTGCTCTCGCCGATAAAAACGCAAGCCGCGAAAAGGTATTTGAAGCCATGCGTTTGGCCGGAGTAGACGGGATAATATCAAAATTTAAGGATAGAGAAAATACTTTGATCGGCTCCAAGGGCGTATACCTATCAGGCGGAGAAAAACAAAGAATCGCGATTGCAAGAGCGATCCTCAAGGATTCCAAGATAGTCATTTTCGACGAAGCGAGCGCCGCCATCGACCCCGATAACGAACATGAACTACAAAAAGCGTTTTCCAACCTCATGAAAGAAAAAACGGTAATCATGATCGCGCACAGATTGACTACCATAAGAAATGTTGATGAGATTTTAGTTTTGGAAAACGGTAAAATCATCGAACGTGGAAGCGATGCCGAACTGATGAAACAAGACTCGCTTTATAAGCATTTTCAGGATACGTATAAAATCGCAAATGATTGGAGGGTCGCAGATGAAAGCGTTCTTTAAAAAGAGTTTCGCTCTGACAGATCAGGGCGCAGCGGACCTTATAAAAGCAAGTATCGCTTCATTTTTCACATATTTTGTAGCTATGCTCCCCGGAATGTTACTGCTGGCGTTTCTTGACAGGGCGCTGCTTGGAAATGATAGGGGCGATGTATTTTACTATGTCTTCTCCGGTGTGATTCTTTTGCTGATGTATATAGCGTTGGATATCGAGTATAAATCTCTTTTCAATGCAACTTATACTGAAAGTGAGAATTTAAGGATTGATATCGCAAGAAACATCAGCGATTTGCCGCTATCATACTTTTCGAAGCATGATTTGACAGACCTTGCCCAGACAATTATGTCAGACGTTGCAACTTTAGAACACGCTATGTCTCATTCCATCCCGAAAGTAATCGGATTTTCAGGATTTTTTGTCATTATTTCCATAATGCTTCTGATAGGCAATATAAAGCTCGGTCTCTGCGTTATTTCCCCGACTATAATCTACATTGCTCTGCTGTTTATCTCCAAAAATGTACAAACAAAAAGCTTCCATAAATATTATAAAAAACTCAGAGAAAACTCCGACAGTTTTCAGGAAGCGATAGAGCTTCAGATGGAAATACAGAGCTTCGGAATGAGCGAAGATGTTAAGAAAAAACTGTACAAAGAAGTAGAAGAGGGGGAAAAAATCCATATCAGCTCCGAATTTGTAAGCGCAACTATTTTGGGGTTGGCAGGACTTATTCTTTATCTTACGCATATCCTGGTAATTGTCGTTGGAACGGCTCTTTTAGCCAAGGGTGAAATAAGCGTTTTGTATTTCCTGGGATACCTGCTTGCCGGCATCAAAATCAAAGAGGGCGCGGAAGCGATTTCCTTTAATATGGCGGAAATCTTCTTTGTCGGATCCGCCGTCAAAAGAATCGATGAAATTCGAAATGCCGAAAGGCAGAGCGGAGAAGACAAAGAGCTGTCTGAATTTGATATAGAGCTTAAAAACGTTTCTTTTTCATACGACGGCAGTACCGACGTATTGAAAGATGTGAACTTTGTGGCAAAGCAAGACGAAGTAACGGCGCTTGTCGGAAGAAGCGGCTGCGGAAAAACGAGTATTTTGAGATTGGTTTCAAGATTATATGACGTAACGGGCGGGAATATCTTGATTTCCAACGAAGATATAAAAAATGTCTCGACAAGATCGCTTTTTGATAAAGTTTCCATCGTCTTTCAGGATGTCACGCTTTTTGACACTTCGGTATTGGAAAATATAAGAATCGGAAGACCCGACGCGACCGATGAAGAAGTTAAAAAAGCAGCAGTTCTTGCTAACTGCGAAGAATTCGTTGAAAAGCTCGAAAACGGATATGATACTCTGATAGGTGAAAACGGAGCAAACCTGTCGGGCGGCGAAAGACAAAGACTCTCAATTGCAAGAGCGTTTTTGAAAGACGCGCCGATCATTATTTTGGATGAAATTTCAGCGTCTTTGGATGTGGATAACGAACAAAAGATTCAGGAGAGCCTGAATAAGCTTACCAAAGACAAAACTGTTTTGATTATCTCACACCGGCTGAAATCAATTCAGAATGTCGATAAAATCGTTGTCATTGACGACGGCAAAGTCGAGGCTATGGGGAAACACGAAGAGCTGTTAAAAACATCCGACATTTATAAAGAGCTGATCGAAAAAACCTCATTGGCTGAAAAATTCGTTTACTGACGTATAAATATTTAAAGATAAGGAGAAATTGAAATGACAAGCGACAAGAAGCTGAAAATAAAGGATCTTGTATTAATCGGCGTATTCACCGTCGTATATTTCGTTGTAATGTTCGGCGTCGGAATGATTGGAATGATACCGATTTTGTTTTTGATATATCCTACCGTACTCGGAATAGTGACAGGTACGATAGTCATGCTTTTCATGGCAAAAGTGCAAAAGCCGTTTGCTTTGTTTATCTTAGGCATACTTTCGCCGCTTCTGATGTTCAGTATGGGACATACATACATAGTACTCGTCCATGGAATAATTGTTATGGTAATTGCCGAGCTTCTAAGAAGAGCCGGAGATTATAAGTCATTTAAATACAATATGCTTGCGTTTGGCGTCTTTAATACCTGGGTTTGCGGTTCGCTTATGCAGATGCTGCTGGTAAAAGACAGATACTTGGGAATGTCAATTCAAATGATGGGCGAAGATTATGCAAGAGGGCTTGAAAGACTTATCACATATCCCAACATGGCGCTGGTTTATCTCGGAGCCTTTTTGGGCGGAGTTGCCGGAGCTTATATAGGAAAAGCGATATTGAAAAAGCATTTTGAAAAAGCAGGGATGGTATAATGCCGATTTTTTCGGAAAACCCATATAATCCGAACCCGCTCACCAAACTTTTCACTACCTTTCTTTTTGGACTTACCGTACTTAATCAGATAAATATTTTCTTTGAATGGGGAGCAGTCCTGATACTTTCGTTTGTTTTTTATAACAACGGAATGAAAAAAGATGCTTTCAAAAACATTGCGGTATTTGGACTGCTCTCCATTTTACCCGATGTTAAAATAATTGAAAATACACATTCAATTATAAAGATGTTTCTCATGCTGCTTCTTGTTTACAGAATATTCTACTTTCCTTTTACATCCGGGAAACTCTTTATAAAAACATCTGATGTGGGAAGCATAATTTCTTCCATGGATAAAATAAAGCTGCCCAGAACCATCTCGATTCCGATTGCCGTAATGTTCAGGTTTTTTCCGTCGTTCAAAGAAGAAAACCGAAACATAAAGCTCGCGATGAAGATAAGAGGAATAGGTTTTGAAAACCCCCTGTCATATATCGAACATGTCATGGTGCCCATGCTTATGATATCTTCAAATATATCAGATGATATTTCAAAAGCGGCGGAAACAAAATGCATTGAAAATCCGATTAAAAAGAACAGGTATATACCTATTAAAATAAGACCCATCGATTTTGTTTATACTGCGCTTGTGTTATTTATAGTGGCAGGGGGATTGTTATGGTCGAGATATATATAAAAAAGATTCAGGTTTCCTTGATGAAAAAACTGAGGTAACGGAAAAATAACAGCTGATTGTAAAACCGTTGTTGAAGCATTCATCTAATAAGACATAATTATTTGAAAAATAATGAGAACTTAAAATGAGCAATGAAAAAAGATTAAAAATTAAGGACCTCGTTACTATCGGTATATTTACCGTCATATATTTTGCAGTGATGTTTGCTTCCGGAATGATCGGTATTATCCCGATTCTGTATTTGGCAAATCCTGCGATAATGGGGATAACCACCGGAATAATAATGATGTTTTTCATGGCAAAGATTCAAAAGCCATGGGCGGTATTTATCATCGGCACGATTTGCGCTCTCGTTGTGCTTGCAATGGGGAATACATATATAGTGCTTATTCACACGATAATCAGCATGGCGATTGCCGAACTCTTAAGAAAAGCAGGTTCATACAACTCTTTTAAATATAATATGTTTTCTTTTGCCGTATTCAACACATGGAATTGCGGTATAATAATGCAAATCTTTTTGGCAAAAGACAGGTTTGCCGAGATGGCTGTCACAAGAGGTATGAATCAAGACTTTATTATGGGTCTTATCAACATGGTAAATTATAAAAGCATTTTATTGGTTTACCTCGGCGCGATTATAGGCGGGATTGCAGGCGCCTGTATCGGGAAAGCTCTTTTGAAAAAGCATTTTGAAAAAGTGGGTATTGTATAATACCCGTTTTCAAATATTTCGACAAAACATTTATTACTTTTAATGTGGGAAGCAAAAAAAATATATGGATAACATAAAACCTAACAGGACTATCTCGACGCCGTTCGCTTCAATGTTAGGGCTTTTTTCCTATGCAAAAGAAGAAAATCGGAAGATAAAGCCTGTTGATATTGTTTTAACGGCGTCAGTTTCGCTTATATTTATAGGAGAATCGTTATGGTCGAGATGAAAAACATAACGCTGTCCTATAAAACAAATCAGGAAATACTAAGGGACATTTCATTAACCGTAAAAAAAGGAGAATGTATACTGTTCACCGGCAGAAGCGGCAGCGGCAAATCTTCGCTTATAAATTCGATTAACGGTTTATCCACAAGATACGACGGCGCTTCGATAGACGGCGAAATAAGAATTTCCGGCAAGGATATAAAAAACCTTGAGCTTTATGAAATATCAATGCTGGTATCAAGTGTTTTTCAGAATCCCAAAACTCATTTTTTCAATGTAAATACAACGCTTGAATTGTTGTTTTATCTGGAAAATATCGGATTGTCAAGAGAAGAAATGGATAAAAGACTCTCAGAGATGCTTGAACTTTTTCCGATAAAGCATCTTTTGAACAGGGATATTTTTATGCTCTCCGGCGGCGAGAAGCAAATACTTTGCATAGCTGCGAGTTACATATCGGGAACGAATGTGATTGTGCTGGACGAACCTTCTTCAAATCTTGATAATGATAATATTCAAATCGTAAGCAATATGCTTTCAAAACTTAAAAACAAAGGCATAACGCTTATAATCTGCGAACACAGAATATTCTATCTTATGGGTGTTGTAGACAGGATATATCTTATTCAAGACGGGATAATAAAGAATGAATATGAAAAAGAGGTTTTTTTAAAACTAACCGCCAAAACGCTTAATGACCTGGGCTTAAGAGATAAAAATGAAACACAGCTGACAGTGCAGGAAACGGGAAATAAAGGAAACCTTGAGATTAAAAGTATAAATTTGGAATTTAAAGCAACAAACTATAAATTCGGTATAAGAAATCTCACACTTGAAATCGGAAAAATATATGGAATCATAGGTACGAACGGACTCGGAAAATCCACTTTTATCCGGTGTTTAATCGGAGTTGAACGAAAGTCAAAAGAAGAAATATATTTAGACGGAAAGAAGCTTTCTAAAAAAGACCGGCTTAAAATGTCATCGCTTGTAATGCAGGATGTAAATCATCAGCTTTTTACCGATTCTGTTGTAAATGAAGTCACTCTCGGAATAAAAAACATTAAAGAAAACAGAGTTAAAGAGGTTTTGGAAGATTTAGGCTTGTATGAGTATAAAGAGCGCCATCCCATGAGCCTGTCCGGCGGACAAAAGCAAAGAGTGGCAATAGCTTCCGTTATATGCAAAGATTCCAAATTCATGTTTTTTGATGAGCCGACGAGCGGAATGGATTATACGAACATGATAAGAATTTCCGAGCTTATAAAAGATTGCAAAAGCGGCGATAAAATAATTTTTATTGTCTCTCATGACATGGAATTTTTAAATGCGACCGCAGACTATATTGTAGATATAAGAAAGTATTGCGGCGATGTGTAAAGCGAGAAGATTGTCTTTTTGAAAAATCGTGTATGGGAGGAGAAAACAGCAGCTATGAGAGACAAGCCGTTATTTTGGGATTGTGTTGCCGGTATTTATGATTTATTTGCTAATGTGGTCAACAAAAAGACACACAAGGCTTTGCGGACTCAGATAAGATATCTTATCGATTTTTCCGACACCGTTTTGGAATGCGCGTGCGGTACCGGTATGCTTACAGAGATAATTGCATCCGAATGCCGGAAGTTGATCGCTACGGATTTTTCGAAAAACATGGTGCGAAAGACAAAATCAAAGTGCAGAAATCACAAAAATATACGGTTTTCTGTCGCCGATATTATGCGCCTTGAGTTTCCGGATGCCGCTTTTGATAAGGTAGTAGCCGCCAATGTTATTCATCTTTTGGGCGATCCCTATAAAGCTTTAAAAGAGCTTTACAGAGTTTGCCGCCCCGGAGGCAAAATCATTATCCCGACTTATATCAGCAAGCAACTTAATAGCAGAGAAAACATTTTTGCCAAAATTATAGAGAGACTTGGAGCAGGCTTCAAGCAAGAGTTCAGCTTTTCGTCATATCGGCAGTTTTTTAAAGATGCCGGATACGCCGATGCGCGGTATATAAGGATAGACGGTTTTATTCCCTGTTCGATAGCGGTGATCGAGAAAAAATAAGGAAAGTAAAGGCTGAATAAGTGAAGTATAAACACAGTTATTGGATACTTATAAAACCGTTTATCGGCAAGTATTTGAAAAGACATTTTGACAAAAAATCGATTAAAGTCATCTTTAAAAACGCCAAGGCGGAATATAAACTTTTATTAAGTAAAGCCGAGGACATCGGAACAAATAATCCGATGGCAAAAAACTTATATCTCTCTTTGCTTATTGTTTCTTTTTTCATAGCCAACAAAAACAAAATCACCAAGAATATGCTTGCCGAAATGATAGAAAGTATATTCGATTCGTCATTTATAAAGAAGCTTATCCGATTTGACTTTAACAATGAAAAGGATATGATGAAATTCAAAAACAGAATGTTGAAGAATTATGAGTGGGCTGAGAAGCATAAGGACAAGTATCCCGAGACCTGGGATTTTAATTTTGAAAACAAGCATAAAGACGGTTGTTATTACTATTTTACCAGATGTCCGATAGCAAAGTTTTTTAAAGATAATAATATGGAAGATTTAACTCATCTGTTTTGCGCGGTGGATTATAAAACCTTCGGAATCGGAAAAGGAAGATTAATCAGAAAACAAACAATAGCAAACGGAGATGGCATATGTGACTTTTGGATTGTCGGAGACAAAGTGCAAAATCCCGAATAATCAGATAATCCAAGCGCAAATAGGAAAAACGAATCCGAATTACGGAAGCCGGGTACCAAAGCATCTGCTTTATCTGCCGGTTTTCTTTGCCGTTCTTTATTTTACGGCAACAATGAATCTTTAATAATAACGGGAGATATATAGGTAAAAAGTTGATGATCAATAAACCGTTGATTGGCATGGTCAAAGAAAGTAAAAAATATATAGCCGGAAATGTAGTATTTCAATGGGTGTCCCTGGCGGCTAATATTACAATGATGGGCGCCGTTGCCTATCTGCTGCAAAGAATTTATGAGGGAACTGCTGACAGAAGACAGATCGGAATGACAGCAGCGGCTGCGTTTGTCGCTGCGGTTATTCGTTTCCTATGCGCCACAATAGCGGGCCGCATGAGTTATCTAAGCTCCAAGGCGGTTAAAAAGACTCTTCGTGCGATGATATATCAAAAACTGCTGCGCCTGGGTGCTTCCTATAAAGAAAAGGTACAAACCTCTGAGGTTGTGCAGGTGGCGGTGGAGGGGGTAGATCAGCTGGAGTCGTATTTCGGCGCCTATCTTCCGCAGTTTTTCTATGCAATATTAGCTCCGTTGACTCTGTTCGGTGTTCTTAGTTTTGTAAGTTTTCCCTCTGCGTTAGTATTGATGATATGTGTTCCGATGATTCCGGTGACTATCGTTGCGGTTCAGCGCTGGGCAAAGAAACTGCTAAGTAAGTATTGGGGTCAATACACTGAATTGGGAGATACCTTCCTTGAAAATCTGCAGGGTCTGACAACCACGAAAATATATCAGTCCGATGCGTTCAAACATCGGGAAATGAACGAACAAAGCGAACGCTTCCGAAAGATTACCATGAAGGTGCTGACTATGCAGCTCAACTCTATTACCATCATGGATCTCATTGCCTACGGCGGCGCTGCGCTGGGCGTCATTCTGGCAACCGTCCAATTTCGCGCCGGTTATGTGGATTTGGCAGGATGTCTGATGATTATCCTTTTGGCTGCCGACTTTTTTCTTCCCATGCGCTTGCTGGGCAGTTATTTCCATATTGCAATGAACGGCATGGCAGCTTCCGACAAAATTTTCATGCTGCTGGATTTACCCGAGGAAGAGCGCCAAAGCGGCATCGTACCGAAGGATTGTACCATTCAGTTAAAAGATCTCCGTTTTTCATATGAGCCGGAACGGGAGATTCTTCGCGGCATAGATATGGACTTCTCGAAAGGAAGTTTTACTGCCATTGTGGGTGAAAGCGGCTGCGGAAAGTCCACCATTGCAGCCATTTTAATGGGGCGGAATAAGGGTTACAGCGGTCAGCTGACTGTCGGCGGAGTACCTCTTGCTGAAATCAGCGAATCAAGTTTGATGGAGAATTTCACCTATGTCAGCCATCAGAGTTATTTGTTCAAGGGTACTGTCAGGGATAATCTGCTGATGGCAAACCCCGATGCCACGGACGATATGCTATGGGCGACACTGGAACAAGTTAATCTGGCGGATTTTCTTCGAAGTGAAGGCGGACTGGATACACCGCTGAATGAAAAAGCATCCAATCTTTCCGGCGGTCAGTGCCAGCGTCTCGCCATGGCGAGAGCATTGCTCCATGATAGTCCGGTCTACATTTTCGACGAAGCTACTTCCAACATTGATGTTGATAGTGAGAACGATATTATGACGCAGATCCATCTGCTTGCCCGGTCTAAAACCGTTATTTTGATTACTCACCGACTTGCCAATGTGGCGGCTGCGGATAACATTTATGTTCTGGACAAGGGCATCGTCGCAGAGAGCGGCACGCACAATGAACTCTTGGAGAGGAACACAACTTACGCACAACTTTGGAATGCCCAAAAAGAACTTGAACGCTACGCGAAGAGAGGTGATGAACAGTGAAACGCAGTGGATTTCAGGTTATGACCCGTTTGGCAGGGTTGGTTAAACCTCTTGCCGGCTATATGCTGCTTGCCATAACCATGGGACTGATTGGACATTTGTGCGCTGCCTTTATTACGGTGTTCGGCGGTTACGCAGTATTGCATGTACTCCGCCCCGAAAGGTTCATGAATCTCAGTGTGGTTTTCAGCGCAGTTCTGATTTTTGCTGTCGCGCGCGGCTTCCTTCGCTATGCAGAACAGGCGTGCAACCATTTTATCGCCTTCAAATTATTGGCATTGATCCGCGACAAGGTTTTTGGCGCCCTGCGCCGCCTGTGTCCCGCTAAACTCGAAGGAAAGGATAAAGGAGATCTGATNAGCATCATCACATCGGACATTGAATTGCTGGAGGTGTTCTACGCNCATACTATTTCGCCTGTCTGCATNGCGACTTTNTTCTGCGGTGTTATGGTGACATTTATCGGAAGTTTCCATATCGCCCTTGGAATACTCGCATTGGCAGCCTATATTNCCGTAGGGGTAATAATCCCTTTGTTGATTTCTAAATTCAGCGGTGANGACGGTATGAAATTCCGAGTTAAATCGGGTGAATTATCCGGTTTTGTTTTGGATTCACTGCGTGGTCTTTCNGAAATTCTGCAGTATGGTCAGGGTGAACAGCGTATGGAGCAGATGAACAAAAAGACAGACGCACTTTCTAAGGATGAAGAAGGCATGAAGTGTATCGCAAGTCGCAATACAGCGGTTACAAATACCGTTATTTTGATATTTGATCTGTCCATGCTGTTCCTGTCGGCTTATTTGTGCGACTTTTCCGGTGCGCTGATTTGCACGCTGGCGCTGATGAGCTCTTTCGGTCCTTGTGTGGCTCTTGCCGCTCTTGGCTCCACTTTGCAACAAACCTTTGCCGCCGGCAACCGTGTGCTGGATATTCTGGATGAAACCCCGCTGGTGACGGAAGTGACAGGCAGAACAGAAATTGACTTTCTCGGAGCCGCCGCCGAAAACATAACCTTTGCCTATGAGAATGAAACTATTCTGGATGATTTCTGTGTGAAGATTCCCAAAAATCAAATCATCGGTATTGTGGGACGCAGTGGTTCCGGCAAATCGACGCTGCTCAAATTATTTATGCGCTTCTGGGAGGTTCAGCAAGGCTGTGTCAAAATCTCTGAACGATGCGTAAACGAGATTAATACCGCCAATCTTCGCGATCTGGAAAGTTATGTGACACAGGAAACTCACCTGTTTCATGACAGCATCTACAATAACCTGCGTATTGCCAAATTGGACGCAGCTGAAGAAGAAATCATCAACGCTTGCAAAAAAGCTTCCGTTCATGACTTCATTATGAGCTTACCCGACGGTTATAACACACCGGTCGGTGAGCTTGGCGATACCCTTTCCGGTGGCGAACGTCAGCGTTTAGGACTGGCAAGGGCATTCCTGCATGATGCGCCGTTTATGCTGTTGGATGAACCGACCTCGAACTTGGATAGCCTGAACGAGGCGGTCATTCTGAAATCTCTACACGAAGAACGATCGGGTAAGACAGTAGTTCTCGTCTCCCATCGGAAATCTACTATGGGTATCGCAGATAAGACGTATTCGGTAGAACACGGGAGAGTCAGCTGATGGATATACAAACCAAGCGAGAACGGGAAAAGAAAACGGTATCTCTGATGATTGCTCTCTATTGCAGGAAAAAACACGGCGGCAGGACACTTTGCTCTGACTGTGCTGCGTTAGACGCATACGCTCGTCAGCGCAGCGACGCATGCCCTTTTATGGAGACTAAGACCTTTTGCTCTGATTGCAGGATTCATTGCTATAAATCTGACATGCGCGAAAAAATCCGAGAAGTCATGCGCTTTTCCGGGCCCAGGATGATATTTTACCATCCTGTTATGGCTGTCCGTCATGTAATATTGTCGAAGAAAGAAAAGAAACTATCGGAGAGAAAGTCATGAACATCAAAAAAATCTTTTTCATAATTCTTGGCTGCATCGGCGTAGGTTTGGGCGCAGTGGGAGCGGTTGTTCCGATGCTTCCTTCCTTTCCGTTTTTGATGCTGGCGGCATTTTCATTTGCAAAAAGCTCTGAAAAACTGGAACGCTGGTTCAAAGGCACCAAACTTTACAAAAACAATCTGGAGGACTATGTTGCCGACCGCAGCATGACTCGGAAGACAAAAATACGAGTTATGATTACAGTTACACTGCTCATGAGCGTTGGTTTTGTAATGATGGGTATTAAGGGCATTATAGTCGGCTGTATTGTTTTGGCCTTTGTATGGCTCTTTCACATAGCCTATTTTTGCTTCGGAGTAAAGACGATTCCCGAAAAAAAGGATGATGACGACGTATAAGGAAGGAAATTAATTACTTATATAAAGGTATTGCTGAAATAAGAAAGGAATCATATGAAGCCGGATTACAGAAACTGGGTTCCAAAAGAAATGCTTTTTCTATTGGGCGTTTTTGCTTTTCTTTGTTATGTATTGACAGTTATTTCGCTGTGCTTGCTGCAAACCGGAATAATCAAAGTTTTGTTATTTTCTCTTTTCTTGATCGCCGCTGTTTCGCTGACTGTAATCTTAATTTGGATGACAAGAATGTATCTTGCTTTTTCATATGACGGTGAGCGCAGACTGTCAAAGGAAATTATTGACGGTCTCGCCGGATATGTCAAAGTGCCGGAGAACGGGATTGTATTGGATGTCGGGTGCGGCAGCGGAGCGCTTACAATAGCTGTGGCAAAATTGAACCCGACGGCCAAAATCATCGGTATCGACCGTTGGGGCAAAGAATATGCTTCATACAGCAAAAATCTTTGCGAAGGAAATGCTAAAGCGGAAAATGTCAGCAACGTTGATTTCAGAGAGGGAAACGCAATAAAGCTTGAATTTCCGAACGAAAGTTTTGATGCGGTTACAAGTAATTATGTTTATCACAATATTACCGGAATAAACAGACAAGAACTTCTTTTGGAATCGCTGCGGATCCTGAAGAAAGGCGGTTCATTCGTCATACACGATATTTTTTCCAAAAGAAAATACGGAGACATGCAGTCTTTTATCAACAAGTTAAAAGACATGAGCTATGAAAATGTCCGGCTTATCGATACGACAAACGGCATATTCATGACTAAAAAAGAAGCTTTCAGGTACAGTTTAAGTCATTCGGCTATCATTTGCGGAAAAAAGTGATGCGTTTATGAAGTTAAGTAATGAAATTATTATGAGCGCCTTGTGGCTGGCTCGTTATTTATATAAACCAAACGAAAAGGCGGAGGAAATCTATGCTCATGCCAAAAAACACAATGAGCGTCAGGTTTTCAAACTTCCGAGGAACAAATGGGGTATTGTCTATAAAGACTTGAAAATTCATACTCAGGCGGACTCTTATCATTGCCTTCGAATGAAAAAGAAGGGAAATAAACCCAACAAAGCGGTTCTGTATATCGGAGGCGGCGGAGGGGTCTATAATTATTATAAGTCCCAGCTTTTTCTTGCCAAAAAACTTTTAAAGCGTGTAGATGCGGAAATCTATTACCCATATTATCCTCCCGCCACCCGATATCCAATCAAGGAAGCTTACGGCATGATTTTTGAAACATACAGAACCATGCTGACTGAATACAGCCATGAAAAAATAGCGGTTGTAGGCTTATCTTTCGGGGCAACAGCGGCCATGACAATGATTTCCTGGAACAATTATTACAAAGAAAATCTTCCTATGCCGGGTTTGACTATCGGTTTGTCTCCCGGTCATGTGCCGGCAAACCGGGCTGAAAAGGAAAGTCTTGAAGCTCTTAGAGGAATTGATCCCTATGTTACCGCAGACATGGTAGAAGCATATGGACAAATTCAAAGAGGAGGACAAGACCTAAAACATTGGCTTATACATACCGCTCACGGAGATTTCCGAAACGCCGGAAAGATTTATCTGTATTTTGGTGAAAAAGAAAGTCTGGTTTATGCAGCTCCTGTCTATCGGCAATCTCTGGAAAAAGCAGGAGCGGATTACAAGATACATATAGAACCGGGCATGCCCCACTGCTATGGAATCGGAAGAATCAACAAAGCTGCAAAAAACACCTATGACGAATACACAAATCTTATAAACAGCCTTTAGAAAGATGAGGAATGTATGAGAGAAGAAACTAAATTCAAGGAAAATATAGACCGGAACAGGATGGCTTTCTTATTTAAAATAGGCATCACAGGCGCCTTTATCATCCTTGCAGGCGATTTTCTTATGGGCTGGGGCGTCAGAGACTTGAGTCTTTCCGGTATAGAGGGACAGATTTCTCAATATCTTACGGTATCTGACGGCAGAATGTTCTGGTCGTCTTTTTTGGGAATGATTGGCGTTCCCCTCGCTTGCGTCGGTCATATCGGAATTTATAAACTTCTAAAACCTTATTCACGGAAATATGCCGGGCTGTATATGATAGGAATGCTGGGATTTTTAGCTTTCGGAGGCGCCGGCGTCCATGTATCTTCCGTAGAGTCCGCCTTTTTTTATAAATATATGACAGCAGCCGACCCAAACAACGCCTTGGCGGCTGCCATAAAATTTGCATCTTATTTTCTCTTGCCTCTATACATAATTCTTTTGATCTGTTGGATTATACTGGTTTATGCGCATATAATAGCCGTTGCAAAGGGTTTCAGCCCTTATCCTCGCTGGTGCTGGGTGTTTTCAATGCCGGTTGGCACGCTGCTTTTCAGCCTTTTCGGAATTTTAGGCAACCATGCGATAGTAAACGCCATAATGGTCGGCGCCTTTTCCTTTGGAAATATATGGACATTAACAGGACATTTGTTGATGCTTTATAAGGTAAAAGAAAAACCTTGAAAAGAAATCAGTTTAGTTACGATGCAAAACCATGAAAATCAATAAGAAGGGGTTCATATTGATATGGAAAAAATAAAGATAGAAAAAAATACCGTTCAGGAAACGCTTATAGTTCCTTTGTACGGAAGAAAAATGTGTTCCGAAAAATTCCCCGAACTCTATACTGATGTATTCGCAGAGAGACTATGCGAGAGATTGGACTATGACTTTTCCGAATTGGAGAAAAAGAACAATTCATTTTTGTATGAGTTCGGCGCTCTCGAAGCAGCAATGCGACAGCTTGATATGATATGGGAGATTAAAGCGTATTTGAAAAAACACCCTAAAGCGACAGTTGTCAATCTCGGATGCGGCTTGGACGAAACAGGGAAAGCCTGCGATAACGGGCTTTGTAATATCGTTAATATTGATTTTCCGGACGTTATATCAGTTCGCAAGCAATTGATTTCCGAAATGGAGAGAGAAAAGAATGTAGCCTGCGATTTGAGAGATTATTCATGGATGGCTGAAGTAGACGGCTCGAACGGCGTTATATTCTTTGCCGCCGGAGTGTTTCATTATTTTAAGAAGAACGAAGTTAAATCCTTGGTATCAGAACTTTCAAAAAGATACTCGGGAGGATGTTTGGTATTTGACAGCGTAGGTAAGCTCGGTTTGAAACTGATGATGTCAAAGACCTTAAAGAATATGGGCATCAGTGATGTAGAGGGTTTATTTTATGTAAATAATCCTAAGAAAGAGCTGGATTGGTCGAATAAAATTAAAGTTATTTCAAAAGACTATATGTTAGGTTATTATGACATGAAAAGTCCAGGTGTCCGTTCTTCACATCGCTTGCTTGCAAGAATAGGAGATAAGATGATAAAGATGTCGATAAACAGGATGGATTTTATATAAAAACATATTGCGAAATTTAAAGTATATCCAAAACTTTATTAGCGACGCGGGGAAAAAATATGTCAAAAAGAGCCGCAAAATTACAAAAGAAAGTAATGAGCAGAATGTTCAGAGGCAAAGGAATTTTCAAGCCGCTGAATACCGGGTTTATAGATGAAAATGTAGCTTCTCTCAGAGAGTGGGTTGCGAATATTTTCTTTTACACGAAAAACGGGAAGACCATTATGATTGATGCCGGTTACAATTACGACCGGCTGGAAGAAAAAATGTCGTGGCTAAATATTAAACCCGAAGAAATCAAGCATATTTTAATCACACATCAAGATACCGATCATATGGGGGCAGTAGAAAGAGACAGCGCGCTTTTATTTAAGAACGCAACGCTTTATATAGGAGAAATAGAAAACAGATACCTTACGGGCGAAGTGCGCAGAAAAGTTTTTCGAGGTTTCTATAGATTGCCAAAAGTAACGACAGACAACAAAAAGGTACTTTTGAGAAACGGTCAGATTTTCTACATATATGACATAAAAGTGGAGTGTATACTTGTTCCCGGACATACATGGGGACATATGGTATATCTGATTGATGACAGGTATCTTTTTGCGGGTGACACAATTTGCTTTGGAGCGGACGGTGGGTATAGTTTTATCGGCGCTCTGGCGGAAGATAACAAGCTTTCGATTCAATCTCTCAACCGATTGGAAATGATTGTGAAAGGGAAACAAAGAGATATAAAAGTTATAACGGGTCACACCGGATATACTGACGATTTGAACTTCGCCTTTGCGCACATAGACAAGGTTTGCTCGCTGTTTGCCCGAAAAGTCTTCAATCCCGATGCCCCCTATGACGGATACGATGAGTCTGACGACACAAAAGAGAATACAGAAAAATCCCGTCAAAACATGCGAAGGACGTGAGATTATGAAGGTATACGAATTCGGCAAAGACAATGAAAAAAACTTGCTGATGTTTCAATGCGCAGCAGAACCGTGGTGGGTATTCAAAAGCTCGGCAGAAGCGTTATCGAAAGACTTTCATGTATTTCTTTTTATCTCCGACGGACATGATGAGACGGGAACAGACTTTATTTCTATAGAAAAGAATGTAGATCAAGCCGTCTCTTATCTGCATGGTAAGAACATTCGGTATCTGGATATGGTCTATGGTATTTCTATGGGCGGGTCAAGCGTCATGTACATACTGGCACATCAGGCAATGCCGGTAAAGAAGGCTATCATCGATGCCGGTATAACGCCGTATCCTTATCCGAAATGGTTGTGCCGAATTATTGCCGTAAAGGATTATTTGCTAATCAGAACAGCTTTTAAATCGTTAAAGCTTATGAAAGCAGTTATGCCGCCGGAACGCTGGACGCCAAAAGGAGAGGACCCGGAAGAGCATTACCGAAAACTTTTTGAATTCGGGAAAAATCATTATTCCGGCAAGACGATTTATAATGTCTTCTGGTCTGCTAATAATTATCCCATGCCTGACCCTGTGCCCGAGACAAACACAGAGATTGAATACTGGTATGGAGAAGAGGAAAAAACAGCAAGAAAAAACGACCTTGCATATGCAAAGAGGGCGTTTCCACAGATTGTCACAAAAGAATTTAAAGGATTGCAGCACGCCGAACTTGTTATGATGTTCCCGGAACGATTCGGTCGGGAAGTTCTGAGATTTTGGAACGAGCGGTAAAATTCATAGATTCACGAAAATACATTATCATAAAATCCGAGATGCATTTCATTTTATACGAGCTGATTGATTGTAAAGACGCCTTTATGGTTTGCCCTTAAATGCAGAGAAAAAATAAAAGTTGCAAAGGTTAAAAATGGAACGAAAAGAGAAAATTCGCAGCGCATACCGGTTCACCGGCAGCAACAGTTTTTATGACGGCATGATAACCTGCTCTACAATATCGGGTAAGGCGGTTTCAAAGCTGGTTTGGGATATGAGCGCCGAAGACTGCGCCGAATATCAGACTCGGGCGCTTTCGGGAATCCCCGATGATTTTTCGGGACGACTGCTGGAAGTTCCGGTGGGAACCGGCGTGTTGACGATTCCCGTCTATCAAACCATACCCCGCGCCCGGGTTATCTGCCTTGACTACTCTCGGGAGATGATGTTGCGGGCAAAAAGAAAAGCTAAAAAAACAGGGCTTAAGAATGTCGTTTTCCGGCAGGGAGACGTAGGCGCACTTCCGTTTGAAAACTGTAGTTTCGATATTGTCCTCTCCCTAAACGGCTTCCATGCTTTTCCAAATAAGGATGCGGCATTTCAGGAAACCTTTCGGGTGCTTAAAAAAGGCGGTATTTTCTGCGGCTGTTTCTATGTGAAAGGGCGCTGCAGGCGAACGGACTGGTTTATCCGAAATATTTACCAGCCGCTGAAATTTTTCACCCCGCCATATGAAACGATGGGAAGTTTAAGCAAACGGTTGAGGAACATGTACAGCTGTGTAAAATTGAGCCATGTCAAGTCAATAGCCTGGTTTATCTGCCGCAAAGGTTGACAGCCGTGTTTCGGCTACATATAAAGATCATGCGCTCTGCCAGAATTTATTAACATTGGTATAGTGACAAATCTCTCGGTATTTTGTATCTGCAACTTATTTTACTACATAATCTAGTATGTTCGCTTTTTTGATGGAGGGTGTATTCTTCGTTGTAAAAGAAGCTGACGTCTCCCGATGATGCTGTGTAGCGATTTTGTATACTTATCAATCAATTCATATTAATACCTCAAATATTCAAGGTGCTCGATTTTTCGAGCACCTTCAGCTTTAAGACAAAGCTTCACTGACTGAGGGATACGCCAAAACGTATCCCTGTGATTTTTTCCTGTTATTACCGTGTCCCGTGAAAAACGGGATTTTGGTATTATATGGGCATTTTTGGTATTATTTTTAAAAAACGTACTTTACATTGGCTGCGGGATATGGTATAATCGTGACGTGAGTGCGGCAGACATATATTTACCGCAAGCTCTATGCCCTCTATACAGGCAGATAACGTCAAACTAAAACCCGCTGACTATTACCGAAAGGAAGTAATATCATGAATCTCAAACAAAAAATTCTTGACTACGCCGCGAAAAACGATATTGAGCTGGTTGGCTTCGGCTCCAAGGAGCGTTGGGACGGCGTCGACGCTCAGCATAACCCCTTCGCCATTTTCCCGGAGGGCAAAACTGTGGTTCTCGTAGGCAAGCGCATCTGCCGCGGCTCGCTTCGCGGTGTCGAAGAGGGCACCAATTTCGGCGACTACGGCACCTACGGTATCAGCTGGCTTGAGGATTCCTTCCTCGCCACCGCCTGCTACGACCTGACCCGCGTCATCGAGAACGAAGGCTGGGAGGCATGTCCTATCTTCAACAACCCCACCGAGATAGAGCCACAGGGTGTTGCCGTCGCCGAAGGGCGTCCCGCACCCAACGTTTACCCGGATTTCCGCTATGCCGCCATCGCCTGCGGTCTTGCCGAGATATCCTACAACGACATGGTGTTTACCAAGAAGTACGGCTCCCGCCAGCGCTTCCAGATGATTATCACCGACGCCGAGATCGAGCCCGATCCCATTCTCACCGAGTCAATCTGCGATATGTGCGGCAAGTGCGCCGACGTCTGCCCGCTGAACGCCATATCCAAGACCGAATACGAAACACTTACAGTCTGCGGCAAGGAGATGAAGATTGCCAAGATCAACTATGCCGCCTGCAAGTCCTGCCCCAACGGCGCCCGCGGCAACCGTCTCAGCGCAGCTGCCCGCCCTGACCGCATCGCGGCTCTCTGCAACCGTACCTGCATGTGCCATCTTGAGGAGAATGAGCTTATCGAGAACGTGTTCGAGAACAAGTTCCGCACCCGCAAGACCTGGGCAAAGGACGGTTCCGGCAGAAACGTCGAGGTTAAAGACTGAAGATATCGTCAATTCTGCAGGCACTTTAAGTGCTGACCAACAAATCATGAAAGGATAAGATTATCGCACGGCGATGCATAATCGGATAAATATATGAAATTGACTTCAGAAATGATTAAGCAGAAAGCCAAAGAGCTGGGCATTGACGATATCGGCATAGGCAACGCCGAACGCTTCAAGGACGCTCCCGCACTGCTTAACGTACTTAACTACTTTCCCGACTGCAAGTCGGTCATAGCGGTGGTCATGCGCATTCCCCGCGGCTCTTACCGCGGTATAGAGGAAGGCACCCACTGGCATAACTATACATTCTATTCCTACAATCGTCTGAATACCCTCTTCCGTCCCCAGCTTTCCAACAAGCTGGCATGTTTCATCGAGGATCACGGCTGGGAAGCGGTGCTTCACTACCCCGCCGTTGCCGAGCGTCAGCA
>JGI24712J26585_10000863_pt1 | contig 26034 bp, 24 predicted proteins | sample BioPla3DNA2_FD_26585 | JGI IMG/M metagenome (IMG submission 26585)
GGCTATGGTTTCTTCGGCCGCCGTATTCTCCGGATCGGCTCCGGACGGGTCGGTTCCTGCGGGGGCGGATTTGTCGCCGCATCCGATAAATGTTGCGAGCATCGCCGCAAGCAGAAATACTGATATAATCTTTAACAATTTCATTTTATTTGCCTCCGTAATGCAGAAACATTTTTACAGAATTATTATATCACCTATCTTTTGCCAGTTCAAGCGTTTATTTGAAATTTGCATATTTATTCACAAATATCGGTATAGAAATCCAAATCACGGCTCACGGGAAAACAATAAAACCGGCATGTATAACGCAATGTATACATGCCGGCATAAAAGATATTACAAACTTCAGGTTCAAATAATATGAATTCAGCTTTTCGAAACCTTGCCTCAACTTGTTGATGAGTCTCTTCAGAGGTTTTTCTTTTTTAACTCGAAGAGTATCGGCTTATTTTCAAAGGACGTTCTTTTAGCGCACCTTTTGCATTTTTCACATTGATTGCTGCCGCTCAAACACGATGATTTGTCAGAATAATATTCGACTTTTGAAAGCAGTCCTCTTTCGGTGAGATACTCGATAAAGCATTGAGCTGTTTCAACAGAAATATTCAATTCTTTCGCTAATTCGTTTTGGGTATATGTTTTCCCTTCGCTCATTAAGCGTATTAATTTTTCAAACATCTTTCATCAATTCTGCTTTAAATAAATAATCCGCTGATTCGGTAAGCCAAGAAAGCAAAAATCAGTGAGGTTCCGAAATAATATCCCAATATACTTAAGGTCCACTTCAAAGAGCGTGTTTCCTGATAAGTAGACGTAATCGCCATGAGACAAGGAGCATTGAAAGTAACTGCAAAAATAAACGCTAAAGCGGCCGGAGGTGTAAGTGATGCGGTCAATATATTTCCTAAACCGGCTGCTATTTGTCCTCCGGAACCGGTTGTTGCCGAGAACAAGGTTCCGGCGCCCAAATACAATGAACCTAATACGCCTAAAGCAGCTTCCTTGCTTACCATGGAAGCAAGATAGGCGATAAATGTCTGCCATGTAAGACCGAATATCATAGTTGCGGGTTCAATGGCTCTGCCAAAACGATACAAAAGAGTTTTATCCGGACTGCCGGAAGCGCTATATGTCAAAAGCCAAAATATTAAGGAAACTATAAAGATAACCCTAATCGCTCTGGATAAAATATCCCATGTACGGACGAAAATCGAGCGGAAAAGCGCTTTCCATCTCGGCTTGTGATAAGGTGGCAATTCCATAATCAAGCCTGCGCGATCTTCTTCCCGAATCAGTTTTGAACCGAATATTTTAGCTGTTATCAGCATATGAATGCCGGCAACGATAAAGATAGCGACAATTATCAACGGAGCCCATGCTCCAAAGAAAACAGATGAAAGAAACGGCACAATAGCCCAGGTGGCGGCGCAGGGGACAACCCATGCCAAAGCAATAGTAAGAACTCTTTGTCCCCAGGAATCAATGACGCGGGTACCGGCGGCGCCGCCTATTGTGCAGCCGAAGCTGACGAGTATAGGCATAACCGCTTTACCTTGCAGCCCGAGTTTTGCCATAGTTCCGTCAAAGACATACGAAACTCGAGCCATATATCCGATTTCTTCCAAAAATCCGAATATAAGATTGACGCCGAAAACAAAGCCGATCATCGCAACTGCGGCATATAAAGTATTTAATATGACTTGATTTATCAAATCAATCAGCATCTGCGGGGCGCTGATTGCGCTCAAAACTTCGGCAACGGGACCGCCTAATTTCGGAATCACCCCAGCGAACAGCATAATCGGCGTTGCGGGAATAAAAGATGCGACGAGTCCCAAAAGGATAATAAACACAGCAAGCGGTTTTCCCCATATTTTATGGGTTGCAAGCTTATCAAATTTAGACAGAAGCGGTTTTCTCTGCTTTTGGACGAGCGCGTCGTGAAGCAATTCATCGATCCATTTGAATTTACAGCCGCCGGTATATAATGCACCGTTTTCAACGGAAGACAGGACTTTTTCTACTTCCCGATACACATCTGCCGGCAAAGTGTTTTGCGTCTTTTCTACAATAGCCGCGTCGCCTTCAATAAGTTTTGTTGCAAGCCAGGGGGCGGAGTAGTTATCTATTCCTTTCTGCGGCATTAAACCGAGGAGTTTTCCATATATATCGTTTTCAATGGCGTGATACTTTTCGGTTAAGGAATCAATGTTTAATAGTTTCTTTTCATTTAAAGCACGGTCAACGGCTTCAAAGAAACCGTCATATTTTTTGCGATCGGCGGCTACAAAAGGAATTGTCGGGATTCCTAATTTTTCTTCGAGTTTAGCCGCATCGATATCTTTCCCCTGAGCCTCGGCAACATCCATGAGGTTTAAAATCAGCACCGCCGGGCATTGAATGCCGGCATAATCAGCCAGCATGAAAAGACTTCTGGACAACTGGGAAGAGTCGACAAGAATACAGACGACATCTGCTTTACCGGAGGCGATATAGTCTCTTGTGATTATTTCTTCTTCCGAATTTGCAGAGAGACTGTATGTGCCGGGCAAGTCGGTAACACGGTAGCGTATTCCGTCTTTGTCATAGTAGCCTTCCTTTTTTTCAACTGTTTTTCCCGGCCAGTTTCCGACACGCTGACGCGCGCCGGTTAACCCATTAAACAAGGTGGATTTTCCGGAGTTTGGCTGTCCCAAAAGAGCGATTGTCGGATTACCCGTAATTGTTGCGCTCATGACATAACCTCCACAAATACATCCTTCCCTTCTTTACGGTTCAAAGCAACTACCGTATCTCGACCGTAGAAAAGCAAAGGTAACTTTTTTTCGTTATACAGCATCTCAATCTCACAGCCTAAAGTAAGTCCGATAGATGTTATCCGGTTTTGAAATCGAGTATCGCCCTTTATTTCTGCGACGACGACTTTTTGACCGGCATTTACCTTGTCAAGTGAAACCACTTTTTGTCCTCCCTCGTATCTTGATATTTTAGTTTTAAATTGATGACAGACTAGTTAAAACGGGGATTGCTGTTAGCATTATATACCTTTTGTTAGTCTTTTCTAACTTTTTATTATTATATCACTTTTTTCTTTCGATGTCAACTGTTTTTATAAAAGAAATATCCCCACAATCTAAGCTGAAATCAGACTGCGGGGAAAGATTATTTTACTAAAAATGAAAAAAGACAGCCGCAGGTACATTAAACTATACAAACGGCTGTTTTGTTTGTTGGCGGAGAAGTAGAGATTCGAACTCTAGAGGCCTTTTACGGCCTACGCGATTTCCAGTCGCGCGCCCTCGACCAACTAGGCGACTTCTCCGTATTCAATTATATTGCAAATCAAGTTGCTTAATTTGCAACAGTAGTATTATACCACAATAAGGGCTTGTTGTCAAGTGAAAAATTTTCGCCTTATCTGCGAAAAAAAATCAAAAGAACCGGATAAATATTTACTCACCCTTCAGTTTCATTTGATTCACTTGCAGCTTTGACATAGAATTCCGACTGCTTATCGAACATTTCTTTATATATTCCCCCTTTGGCATAAAGTTCCTCATGAGTTCCATATTCGACTACCTGTCCATCGGAAAAAACCGCAACCTTGTCAGCAAGTTTGACAGCGGACAAGCGATGGGTAATCAAAACAGCGGCTTTGTCCTGAATCATGTTGTGGAACTGAGTATACAGTTCATATTCGGCATTAGGGTCGAGCGCAGCTGTGGGCTCATCCAAAATATAAATACTGCCGCTGCGATAAAGCGCTCTGGCTATCGCGATGCGCTGCCTTTCTCCTCCGGACGGCTCAATGCCTTCTTCATCATACCATTTGAAGATTACAGTGTCATAGCCTTTTGCATTATTCTCAACTAATTTTGACAATCCGCTCTGCTTCACTACTCTGTTTAAGGAGTCTGCGCTGTATTCCTCAGACATGACAATATTTTCTTTGAATGTTATGTTATATAATGCATAATCTTGAAAAGCAACCGCAAATAGCCTCATGTACAAGCGAAAATCATATTTGTTGATATTGATTCCATTAAGCAAAATCTCACCCTCGTCAGGTATATACAGCCTGGTAAGCAGCTTAACAAATGTGCTTTTTCCGGAACCATTTTCTCCGACTATACATAATTTTTCTTTCCCGCGCAAAGTGAGATTCAAATTGCGTATAACAAATCTTTCATTCCCCGGGTATCGAAATGACACATTTTTAAACTCTATAACAGAGTCTTTGTCAAATACCGGCACTATGTTTCCTGCATTTTGGTTTTTACATGGGAGTTCCATAAATTGGATGAGGTCACGGACTCGGAGACTTAATGCGGTAAGGTTAAGGTATTGTTCAGAAACATTAGAAAGAGATTCGGAAAACCTCAGCACAGCCCCGATACAAATTGTCATTTCACCAACTGTCATTTCTCCGAAAATCACCTCGTAAATAAAATATCCGTAGAGAAAACTCGTTTGAAGCAGTGAAACCGCAGCCAATATAATCGAGACATTTCTTGTGCAGACCGCACTGTCTGTTCCTAATTTATTCACTTCCGAGCGCTTACTCGAATAAATATTTAAGAAAAAATCCTTGAGATTAAACAGCCTGATTTCTTTTGCATATCTTATGTCATAAAAATAGTTCACAATTGGCCACCCGTACCGATTATATTTCATAATCTCGTTGTTTATTGCATGCTGCTTCAGCTTTAAGCGCTTGTTTATGCAGTAGTTTACAATAACAACAAAGGTCACCAGCAGTATAATTAATGGATTAACAAAAGCAATCACGGTAATGCACATAAGCACACTCAGAGCTGCCGATATCATTCCGCTGAAATAATCAAATACAGTCAGGCTGTCCGTTATTGTGTCATGCGCTCTTTCCTTTAAATCCTGAAGGTCAGGGTTTTCCATTGTTTCCAAGTCCATATCAGCGCAATGAGAAATGAAATCTGCATTTACTTTTAAGAGAAAACTGTTTCGCATCTTAAGCAGATATACATTCAATGACGAAAATGTCACATTTTGCAAAAAAGAATGCCTGCAATCATCCCTATATACAACAGAACTACAGGCATTCTCTGTTCTCCGGAAAGTTCATTGATCAGCAAACCGGGAAAAATAATCAATGCCATTGAAAACATTGGCGACAATACTGCTGCCAATGCTTTCAAAAATAAATAGTTCTTTCCTTCTTTATATTTAAATATATGCTTAAACATATATTTTACGGAATTGACATTTGTTTTAAAAGAATGGACCGCATTAATAATTATGGACTTTTTAACTTTCATGGCACCCTCCAAAAATTGTCAGAAACACCGCATAATAAGACTAAATGTATTCGATGGCCAATCCAATTATAATAGAAGTTTTTACGTTTGTCAACATACAAATCAGCATGTAAATCAAACAAAATGCTTTGTAAAATAGCGGCGGATGACGGCTTCCCGACGGTCTGTCTATCTTTACGGTAACAATGCTGCCTATCATTTCCGCCTCGTTTTGGTGGTTATGCTTTTTATTCGGCGTATATGCGGATGATGTTGAGAACTATCTGCGCTGCAAGTTCCATTCCTTCGACGGTTATGTGTTCATACGGACCGTGGAATGCATAACCGCCGGTTCCTAAGTTCGGGGTCGGCAGTCCCATGAAAGAGAGGCGGGCGCCGTCGGTACCGCCGCGGACGGGGCTGTGTATCGGCTCAAGACCTGTCATGACAATGGCTTTTTTGGCGTTTTCGACTACTTCAAAGACCGGACGGATCATCTCTTCCATGTTCCGATATGAGTCTTTTATTGTAAGAATCGCCGTGCCTTCGCCGTATTTTTCGTTTATCAGCTTTTCTATGTGACTGAGCGTTTCTTTTCGGAAGTCGAAGTTATGAGCGCTGTGGTCGCGGATGAGATAATTGAGCGCCGCGCTTTCGACATTGCCTTTCATGTCGGTAAGATGGAAGAAACCTTCATAGCCTTCCGTTCCCCGCGGGGTATCGCCTGCGGGGAGCATAGCGTTAATCTCCATCGCTACGAGAGCAGCGTTGATCATGCGGTTCTTCGCGGCTCCGGGGTGGATGTTGTAGCCGTTTATCTCAAACGAGGCGGAGGCGGCGTTGAAGTTTTCGTAAACTATCTCTCCCTCGCTTCCGCCGTCGACGGTATAAGCAAGCTCCGCGCCGAATTTTTCGATATCAAAGTTATCCGCCGAAGTTCCGCATTCCTCATCCGGAGTGAAAGCGATCGAGACGGAACCGTGAGGGATGTCTTCTTTGATAATACGCTGTATAGTATGCATTATTTCCGCGATGCCGGCTTTGTCATCGGCGCCCAAAAGGGTGCTGCCGTCGGTAGTTATAAGGGTTCTACCCTTAAGCGATTTCAGATGCGGGAAATCCTTGACACTCAGCGTCCTGCCGTGGCCTAAAATTACATCTTCGCCGTCGTAATCTTCGTGAATCTGAGGATTAACGGGAGAATCGGGATAGTCGGGCGATGTGTCGAGATGGGCGATAAAGCCTATCCGCTTTTTGTCTTCGTATCCCGGTGTCGCGGGGAGATGGGCGTAAACATAGCACATATCGTCTCTATGCGCATCGACAACTCCCATTTCGCGCAGCTCAGAGGCAAGCTTATCGGCTAAAACGAACTGTTTTTCGGTGGTCGGCATTGAATTCGATGCGAAATCGCTCGATGTCGGGATTTTTACATATTCTATGAATCGTTCGAGTAAAGTCATGGCGGCTCCTTGATTTTTTATACTGAATTACGGTTTTTACGCTTTTACGGAAGAAGCGAGCCGTCGGTTTCTATTATATCGGCTCCGAATTCGTCGAGGGCGCGCTGCCGCTCGGATTCCTCTGTCAAAATCCAGACGCCTAATTTGCCGACTTTTTTCACCTTTGCGGCGAGTGTTTGACTGACGGGAGGATTTTTGTTCCAGCTTGTATGATTATTGTCAAATCTCACCCAGACGGTCAGCCGCTGCGGCGGGAGAATAGCGGCAAGCGCCTCGAGGGCGGTGTCCTCGGCTACGCCGTCGTAATGGATTTGCGCGTCGGGGATGTGTTCAAGCGTTTCATTCACCGTTTCAAGGGATGCGCAGGTGATTTGCGCGAGTTCGCCCATTCCAAACCGCACGACGGTATCGAAAAACTGTTTTCGTTGAGCCGGAGTATGTGAAAAGAGGACATTGTCGAATTTAAGGGGTATTTTCGCTTCAAGAGCGAACTTGAGTACCTCTTCGAGGCGCGGCAGCGGTTCTCCCCGGAATTTCTCATTCAGAAATATGCCGTAATCAAATTTTTGAGCTTCGTCGAATGTAAGAGAGTTAATAGGCGTTTCTTCCTTTATTACACTGCCGTCAGGGAGGCGGCCGGTGCGGTTGACCGTCCGGTCGTGCAGGATTACGCAGACATCGTCTGCCGTGAACTTTGTGTCAAGTTCAATCATTCCGTATCCGAGCTCAGATGCGGCGCGAAAAGCCGACATCGTATTTTCCGGATAATGCAGCGCAACTCCGCGGTGAGCTTCAAGTATATATTTCTTCATTAATATTGCCTCCTTATAAATTTTATGGTGATATTATAGCATCCGGGGTTCTGTATGTCAAGCCGTTTGATTTACATTTTACCGTTGACAGATGGGGATGTTTTATGATATATTGTGATAAAATGATAAACGGAGGCGCGTTATTATGAAAAGCATGCCTAAGAAATTCGGAATGTTCATTCACTGGGGACCTTACTCAGTTACCGGGTGGCAGGAGCAATACCGAATGAGGCGCGGGGTAAGCCGCAGCGAATATCGCCGTATTACCGAACGCTTCAAACCGTTCGGATGCCGCCCCGAAAATTGGGTGAGGCTTGCGGCAGACGCGGGTGCCGAATACATTTGTTTTACATCGAAGCATCACGACGGGTACTGTATGTGGAATACAGATCAGACGGATTTCAATATATATGGCGCAGCCGGAAGAGATATTTTATATGAACTTGCCGACGCTTGTTTGAAGCATGATATAGCCCTCTCAATATATTATTCTATTCCCGACTGGAACCATCCCAACGCCTACAACGAAAAATCCAGTCATCAGTGCCCGCCGGAAGCCGGCGATGAGCCGGATGATGTGAAATATCGAGAATTCGTAAGAGCGCAAGCGAAAGAATTGCTGACCGGATACGGCGATATTTACACCTGGTTCTGGGATATTCCTCCGCGGGTATATGATCCTTCAATGAACGAATATCTCCGGCAGCTGCAGCCGGATTTGCTGATAAACGACCGCGGCTGGTCGAAGGGGGATTTTTCAACGCCGGAACGCACCGTTCCCGAAAGCGACGAATTTCCCGGATATACCGAAGCCTGTCAATCGGTCGGCGCGAACAGCTGGGGATACCGGCAGAATGAGGATTATTATACTCCCTCGTTTATTGCGCGTTCGATGGATAAAATTATGCTGATGGGCGGCAGTTATCTTCTGAATGTCGGTCCCGATGCCGACGGCGTTATACCGAAGGAAGCCGCGGATATTTTTCTTACCTGCGGAGAGTGGTATAAGAAAGTAAAAGAAGCATTCCATGAAAACGCTGCGATAAAGGAGCTTTCTTCCCCGCTTTTCTTTACCAACGGAGGGGACGGCAGATATTATATTCATGTAAACACACCGCTTATAAGCTCAGGACTGAATCTCTCGCCGTTTTGCAGCCTTCCCGAATCGGTAACGCTTTTAAACACCGGCAAAGCCGTTGATTTCTGCCTTGAACCTTATCCGGGCGACTTTACCGGGCGTTTCGGCGAGATGAAACCGCCTTCCCTGCGGCTGAGAAATCTTGAGCCGAACACGGACGGAATGCCTATGATTTTCCGGTTGGATTTTGGTTAAGATAATATTGATTTCCGGTAATTTCAAAAAACTTCACACCTGTTATCGGCTCCGATTAATCCCGACTCAGAATAATTATACTAAACTTAACTAATGTATACGAAATGTGTATTTTACTTGTTTTTTTCTTGACAACATCATTCTTTTGTGTTATAATGAAAACGGTATCAGCAAAGAACCCCGAAAGAACATATGCTGCCGCCGAATCCCTTGCTTACTACGCGAAAGAGCTTGTTACTCCCGCCTATGTAGAGCAAACGATAAAGAGCTATGACTCTTTCATTTAAGCGTATAAGTCAAAAGCTGACGCCGAGCTTATCGAAGCGGCGGACAAAATACTGGAGCTTGACAACCGATAACAGAATTGAATTTGTCAAGCCTAATACAAAACCGGATTTCGCGCCGATATAAAAACGGCGGCTTTCCGCTAAAATTTGAGTATTACACAATATATGCAAAAACTCCGCATCTATTAAAAAACATTTACTCGAAAGGGGTATATTATGAACAACAATCCCAACTATGCTTATCCGCCTCAGCAAGCCCGCGTTGCGCTCAAAACCGACCGTTCGCTTGCAAAATTCATCCTTCTTTCTTTAATCACCTTCGGAATTTACGGGCTTGTCGTAATGACTGAGGTCTCGACCTCGATTAACACGATTGCTTCGCCTTATGACCAGAAGAAGACAATGCACTTCTGTCTTCTTGCCTTTGTAATCGCCCCCATTACGCTCGGAATCGGCGCTATCGTATGGTGCCACAATATTTCCGACCGCATCGGAGCAGAACTTACCCGCAGAGGATTCAACTATGATTTCAATGCGAGCACCTACTGGCTCTGGGGAGTACTCGGTTCCCTTATCATTGTCGGACCGTTTATCTACTATAACAAGCTTTTCACTGCGATGAATATGCTTTCAAACGATTACAATATAAGAGGCTGATCTCCTGTTTGTAACAAAACCGCGCAAATCATAGCTTGACTGATTTTATTTGCCGTCTGATATCGCATTACTTTGAAAAGAAGATAAGCTGCCTTATCGGCAATATCTGTTATTCTGCGAATTTACCATATATTGTGTATATTAAAAGCCGTCTCTGAAACTAATTTTACAGAGAACATTTACTTAAAACTTTTAAAAAGGCATTTTACAAGGAATTTGTTACGGATTTTACATATTTGATACTATATTCCTTGATATTGACACTATAATCCCTTTATTTTCCACCGAAATTATATTATAATTACAATTGTAGTGAAAAATACCTATTATTTCAATTAATTCTATGGAGGAATTTATGAAAAAAATTATTCTGACCCTTTCCCTCGCGCTGGCGCTGATTCTTGCGGCAGCCCTTCCCTGCTTTGCTCACGACATGGTGACCTACGCAGAATGGGGAACCCCTACTATTGACGCCGTTAGGGAAGACGTTTGGGACAAAGCACAGTCCATTGAGATTTCTGACGTCGCAATCGAAGGAGACGAAGCCAACTACTCAAGCGCCATCGTATGGTCGCTCTGGGATGGAGAGTTCGTTTATTTCTTCGCAGAAGTTACCGACCCGATTATTGACGCTGAACTTAAAGACGACGCCTGGAACCAGGACGCTCTCGGCTTCATGATCGATTACGCTTATGTCCGTGATCAGCCCGAAGTCAGCTATCGCGACCTTCCTGCGGAAGAAAGCTATGCCGGATACGTAAACGTACCCCCGGTAGAAGGCGATGCGAACTATCCGGAAGGACCGTCTATATTCGGTATCCCGGAATATGCCAACGGCGTTAAGTCCTACTGCGTTCTTACCGATAAAGGCTGGAACGTTGAGATCGCTATCCCGCTTCTCTACAAGGATTATCAGCCCGGCGACATGATCGGCTATGAAATCTGCCTTAACAACGGCGACGGCGACGGCTCCCGCGCCAGCCAGTTTGTATGGAAGCAGAGAGACGGCGCTATGGGCAACGAATCCTGGAGATATGCCTACAACTTCGGAACCCTCATTTTCAATCCCCTGATTGAAGAAGTAGTTGCCGAGCCAGTTGCTGAAGAAGCTCCCGCTGCTGAAGCGCCCGCCGCTGAAGTTGTTGCTGCTCCCGCCGCAGCTGCTCCCGCTCCTCAGACCGGAGATATCGCGGTACTCGCACTCGTCGGCCTTATAGGTTCGGCTGTTGCGATTATCAAAAAGCGCAGATAATTAAACGCTTAAAACCACTCCGTAAAAGAAGATTCCGGGAAAACCAAAATGGTTTTCCCGGTTTTTTATTTATTCTGTAAATCCGTCTTTTCCTGTAGCCGAAGAATTTCTGAAGGAGAAACATTATGAAGTTCAGAGAAAAGCCGCGAAAAATAACCGACATCTTCATACCCTAACATAAGAGCTGTTTGTTTTACATTATACCCTCTCTTCAACAGATCCTTTGCCACGCTTATTTTATGGCGGTTGACATAAGTGTTAAATCCGACGCCGAACTCTTTTTTTACCAAACGGTATAATGTAGCCCTGCTTATATTCAGGCTGTCGCAGACATCTTCTGCGTTAATGCGGTCGTATAAATGCTGACTCAGATATTGTTCGAGCAATTCGCGGTGTCCTACCTTAACATCGCGAATCCAACCGAGGCGGACGAAGTTTTCTCCCAACTGCTCAAGCATCGAACAAGCCGCCAAAAATCTCCGTTCGCTTATCGAACATAAACGCTTATTATAATAGTTATAGTATTCGGCATATTTATCTTCTGTGAAAAAATCCTTATCGACCTTGGCAAGCCCTTCATAAATCACTCTGAAATGTTCCTCTGACTTGGGTTCTGTGGATACCTGACCCAAGAATATGCAGGCGCATAAAGCCTGATTAATCTTTATCGGAATAATCGCCTCGTTAAAACCTCTGTGGCAGCGATAAATACGCTTTTTACCTGTCTTGACACAATCATCGGTCATGTTTTTGTCGCATTCGAGGCACATAGAATCTATGACCTTGCTTTTTTGTATCATCGCGCAGAAAGTCAATCCTTCTTTTGTATCAGGAGAAGGCCAGGCTACGCTGTTGTAAAAATTAATCGCCGGACTGTATCTTGAATATCGCTGCGGCGGCTCAAATACCGACAACGGCATACCGTCGTTTTGTATACTTATATCGCGCAGCAAAGGAATGAACTCCGCCGAAAACATCAGCTGCATCAATCTCACCTCATAAAATATCGCAACCCATGGGGGCGTCTTATAATACGCAACAAAAACATTGAAGAAAAAGAAACTTGTTGATTCTGATAACAAATTAAAACTAATGAAAAAACAGAATAATTACGGGCAATATATAAACACGCCCCTCGGAAAATGACTCTTGTCTTTCTGCCGAGGGGTAATTTGTTCAGTTATGATGGCGCTCAATGGTATCGAGCACCGAAACGGCGGTCGGACAGACATCGTATAGCTCAACCACATGCGGACGGATAAATCCCTTTTCGGTGCACTCAACAATAACATTAGTCATGCTGTCATAGTAGCCGTCAACATTGAAAAGGACAATAGGTTTGTCGGTTCTGCCGAGATCCTTAAGAGTCAGAATCTGAAAAAATTCATCGAAAGTTCCGATGCCGCCCGGCGCTATTACAAAAGCGTCTGCGTTTTCTTCCATAATCTGTTTGCGATCGGACATAGTCTCGGTCTTAATCAAAATAGTGCAGTTCTCATAAACCGGCTCAAGCGTTCGAAGAAAGTTCGGAACGACACCGGTAACCAATCCGCCGTTATCGACAACCGCCTTGGCAACTGCTCCCATCATACCGCTTGCTCCGCCGCCGTATATCAGCTTATGACCGCGATCGGCTATTTCGCGGCCAAGTTCGGTAACTGCGTCATAATAATTCTGAGCCACATTCTTGCTGGCTCCGCCGTACATACAAATATTTAGTTTTTTCATAAAATCCTCCGATGGAATCGGGAAATGCTGTTTTTCAAAGATGGTGTAATATATATTATAACATAAAATAATGAATTTTTATAGCGAGTTATCCGGTCAGCGGTTGTCCGGCAGCCTGATTTAATTCACAGATTAACTATTTTATAAATTATATATCATATTCCACCGGAGTTCTTGCATTTTGTGAAAACAATTTTAGGTTTTTAACCGCTATGTTACAAAATACGGTGATTATCATGCGTTTCTTTGTGGTATAATTAAATGAAATGATTCATTATAAAACATAAGAAATACAAAATCAAGAGGAGAACTAATCATGCTTGAAACATCTGTCTGGTCGAGTTATTTTATCGAGCTTTCGCCCGAGGAGGCGATCAACGCATTTCTGAGTTGCGGATTTTGCCGTTCCGAGCTGTCAGACGAACACGGAAAAATGCTGCTTGACCGCGGAGACCCCGAAAAAGAGGGAGCAAAACTTAAGCGCTTTGCCGAAGAACGCGAGTTTTATTTTCCGCAGGGACATCTGCTGCTCAGAGCGGACATCTGCGCCGAGGATTCTGTTGAGACTTTGAAGCCATGGCTGGATCTGTTCTGCGCCGTCGGGATAAAATCGGGTGTGCTGCACGCTGCCGGAGGAGCAGATATGACTGCCGAAAGGCGCTTTGAACGCAGAGTCGAAACGCTGCGTCAGCTCTGCGAATATATAAAAGGCAGCTGTCTTACAATCTGTCTTGAAAATCTACGCGGTGATACAGTTCCCGTAAACGCATCTGAATTAAATGAGCTGATCGATGCGGCGGGAGGCGAACATTTAGGTATCTGTCTTGATACCGGACACCTTAACCTGATTTCCCCCGATTCGCCGAGATATCAGACACAGGGGGATTTTATCAGGGAGGCGGGAGAGCGGCTCATGGCGCTGCATATTGCCGACAACGACACAACCTCCGATATGCATCTGCTTCCGTACGGACGAGGAAACATTGATTGGAAAGACGTAATGTCATCACTTAAAGAATGCGGCTATAGCCATCTTTTCAACCTTGAAATCCCGGGAGAAAGACGGATTCCGATGCCGGTAAAATTCATGAAGCTGCATTATGCGCGGCAAATGTGCTCGTTTATGCTCGAAAGCGAAGGTTAATCGGGTTGATAAATCCAATTCAAGATAAACATTTTGTTTTTTATAATTGCATAATGTTTCAGTAGCTGCCGACAGCCTGTGTTACGGTTATTTGACAATTCGTTAATACATTGCATTTGAAGATTTGTTCTGTTAATGGTAAAATATATGTAAGGTTTGTGGAGATTTACATTGTATAATCAAAGAATGCAGTTTAAATTTGAAACAGACTGAATTACTTAACAGGAGGCAACAAATGAAAACCAAACTACTTTCCGTTATTATCTGCGCCGCTCTTTGCGCAGCCCTGCTTTCGATTCCGTTCGCCGTAAACGCTGACTTCGGACGCACCTATACGGCTCCGAAGGGCACCCCTGCGATAGACGGCGAAGCCGAAGCTATCTGGGATCATGCCGAATGGACCGACGTTGACCGTCCTTATGACGGCTCTGCCGCATCCGACTATCCCGGAGCAGCGCTTCGCATGAAGTTCCTCTGGGACGAAACGAATTTTTATTTCTTTGCCGAAGTAACCGATTCAGACGTCAACTATGACAACGATATAGTTGAAATTTATCTTGATGAACTCAACTGCCGTATGGGCGAATATCAAGCCGACGACAGCCAGACCCGCTTCTATAAAGACGGAGTCGTGGTTGCCGGATCCGGCACCAACTGCAAGGAAAATTCAACCGCTGTCGGAAAAGACACCGATACCGGCTGGGTTATCGAAGGCGCTATACCGTGGACAGAAGCTCACAAAGAAGGAAATGTTATCGGGTTTGAGCTTATGTACAACATAGGTGATTCCAATGCCGACTTCGCTCAGGCTTTCCGCTGGAACGTTGATACCGCCAACGGAGACCCGGCTCCCTGGCAGGATACCACTGCCTGGGGTAACCTGACCCTTGGCGCAGCTCCAGTTATCGCAGTTGAAGAAGTTCCCGCAGAAGAGCCCGCAGCAGCTGAAGAACCTGCAGCTGAAGAAGTTCCCGCAGCTGAAGCTCCGGTTGCAGCCGCTCCCCCTGCCGCAGCTTTACCCGCTGCTCAGACCAGCGACACCGCCGCTATTGCAATACTCGCGGTTGCAGCGGTATTCGCAACAGCTGTTCTGATTAAGAAGCACTGATTATATTTTATTAAAATTTGAGAGTCGGCTTTATGCCGACTCTCATTTTTATTTATTTAACTAAACTCATCAGTCCGCCGCAGTAAAATCTTCGACCATCTTTTCGATGGTTTTATTTACCTTCTTTTCGACTTTTTCTATTCTTGAAACAAAATCGAATGACTTTGAGTTTGTAAGCGAAGTATAGCAGCCGGTGAGGTCGTTCAGCCATCCGAAATCTCCCGACCAATCATAGACTTTGGAGTCAACAACATAATCTATCATTCTTGCCGTTTGGGTGTCGCGGGCATATTTGACGGTAAACAGCACGTCATACAGCGTAGCTCTTATGGTATCCGTTGAAAATGCGCACATTGTTTCGAGGATATCTCCGGTTCGGTTGAAATCGGGATTGGTTATCGGCACGACATATGTTGATGTCCATCCGTTTGAAACATAGGCGTGATAATTTTCCTGCGCTTCGTCGTATTTCGGAGGCGGAATAATGCCGAAATCATCCTCCATGGTTCTGAACAATGAATACGCTCCCAGCATCTCATAATAAAACAGGCAGCGGCTGTCGAGCATCGCGTGAACTATGGGAGCATTGTCACCTACAAAGATATTATCGTTGTTGCAGATATCGTTATACAGTTTTTCCACTTTACCGATATGAGACTCTGTCATTTCTGCAATTCTCGGGATTCCGTCTTTATCCGTTTCGGTAATTTTGCTTCCCATGGAGAAAATGAGGTGCTTGATAATATCGGTGTTATCGCCGAAACCGTATCTGTCGGTTTTGATATCCAGCTTTCCGTCGCCGTCAATGTCCTGAGTGAAGCCGTTTACCATATACAGCATCGCGTCGAGTGTCCATTTACCCGAATCGACAAGATCGTATGGATTATCATAACCGAAATTTTCAATAAGCTGTTTGTTGAAATAAATTACCGCAACCGCATAATCATCTCTGAAATTGATGTCTCCGGCAAGAAAATACAGTTTATTGCCTAAAATAGTGAAATTCGAGACGATGTTTTTATCCCACCACGGATTTGATAGATCCATGGTCGCGATATTGTAGTAGTTTTTGATCAATCCTTCCCTTGCTATCGAACCTTGGTTCATCAGGCTTGAAAGCATTGCATCGTATTCGTCATCGCCAGCGATAACGCTGTTTCGCAGCGATTTTTCCGGTTCTGACTGTGTAATCAGTCTTATTTTGCAATTAAGCAGGTCTTCGGTTTGCTGATTTCGCCGGTAAACGGAGTCCTGGAGCGGTTCGCCGTTTTCTTCTTCGTAATACACCTCGTTATAAACAAGCCCGGTTATGCCGTCGCTTGAGGTATTTCCGACTACCCGGAATTCATACCCGCCGTAATCTTTGCCGGAAACCTGCTGCCTTATCATTGATTCGGCTGCGGGTAATGTCTCTTGGGTCTCGACTTCGGCAATAACGTTTTCGTCAGCCTGATTTTCATCAGCCGAAGATTTTGCATCTCCGCAGGCGGTGAAAATCGGAAGCGTTATTAGCGCAGCTGACAAAAGCAACGGTATTGTCTTTTTAATAAACATATCTATGTCTCCTTGTTGTCCGGTATTTCTGGTAGTTCATTATAACATAATTAAAGCGGAAATAAACTTATACTTTTCTCTTGAACTATTATTCAAGGAACTTATCCATGTTTTTGCTTGTATCACTCTGCGCGGTAAAGGCGTCTGCCGGAAGAGCGGCGAGTTCTCTTTTAAGACCTTCGCGCAGCGGCATAAGTTCTGACTGCTTCATCCCGGTTATATTAAGTATCTTGGAATTGTCTATGATGCGGTCGAACATACGGTCATATTCAAGCTGCCAGCGCACATGAAGGTTTTTATCCGGGGAGATAAAGGAAATGTAATCTTCTTTGTCGACTTCCTCGTATTTAAGTCCGATATGCTCGTTGTAATAATCCGCGACGACCCGCCACGGGTTATGCTCGGCGGTTGCGACGGTATATGTTTCCCGTTTTGTCGCGTCGTTGAAAAGCAGTCTTGATATCATTTTAGCGACGTCTCCCGCCCAGCTCATCGTTGCCTGAACATCCATCGCCTGGCGCGGGAGCAGCACTGTTTTTCCGTGCCTTGCTCGTTCGATTATTACGTTTGCTTCAAGCGTTACAAGCTGAAACCGGCGTTTTGAATAAGTTATCGCCGGTCGAATCGCCGTCCAGTTGGCAAATTCCGACGCCTTCAATACTTCCTCGCCGCGAGCTTTATACAGCGAATAATCTTCCGAGCTGATGAAAGGTTCTTCTTTTATGACATCAAGCAGTCTCGGAGATGTCTCCTTTATCGGATGTTCTTCATTTGCATATACCCGATAGGATGAAAGATAGATGTAGTGTCCGGTGTTTTCGAGGAGACGGCGGTATTTTTCCTTAAACTCCGCGGTGCCGTAAATCAGAAAATCGACTATGCCGTCGTAATCGTTTTTCAGAAGCTCCGCGATATAAGCCGGGTCCTTGGCGTTCTCTGCTTTTATGTATTTGATATTCGGGTTTGAGGATTCTCCGCTGTCAAGCGAGACAACATCGACTTTATACCCCATATCGGCAAGCATCGGTACGAGATATACTCCCATTGCGCCGGTTCCGCCTAAAACTAATACTTTTTTTGACATTTTCATTCCTCCCCGCTTACCGAAAGTACGACTTTGCCGATGTGTCCGCCGTCTTTGAGAATCTTATGGGCGGCGTCCGTCTCTTCTATCGGAAGTATCTTATAAATTGACGTGGTGATTTCTTTGCTTTCAAGGAGCGGCCAGACATCCTCCGCCAGCTTTTTAAGCAGCTCAGCTTTGAACTCATTCGTCCTCGACCTGAGAGTGCTGCCGATTATTCTGAGGTTCTTTCTGAATATGGTTCTTAAATCCACCTCAGACTTTTCACCGGCGAGGGAGGCGATCATTATCCATCTGCCGCCGTGAGCCATATGGTTAAGGCAGCTGCCCATTATTTCGCCGCCTAAACAATCGATGGCTATATCAACCGGCTGTCCTGCGGCTTCGTATTCGGCGAGAACGGCTGTGATATCTTCGGATGAGGTATCTACTATTCTGTCCGCGCCTAAGTTTTTTATTTTTTCAGCCGATTCGCTTCTGCGGACGGTGGTTATAACATAAAGACCAAAGGATTTTGCCATCGGAATAACGGCTGACGCAAGCCCGCTCGCGCCCGCATTCATAAGCAGCGTTTCGCCGGGTTTAGCTTTGCCTTCTATAAACAAGTTCAGGTATGCGGTAGTATATACCTCCGGGAGGACGGCGGCTTCCGCCATCGTAAGCCCTTTTGGTATCGGAAGCAGGTGGTCGTATCTTACCGCCACATATTCCGCGTAACCGCCGCCGCCTAAAAGGGTGCAGACTCTGTCACCGATGCGCCAGTCTGATTTTTCCGCGGCTTCTTTTCCAATTTCAGTGATGATACCGGATACTTCAAGTCCCATCCATTCGGGCGCTCCGGCAGGCGGCGGGTAGTTGCCCTCTCGCTGCATAAGGTCGGCGCGATTGACGGCGGCGTAAGATGTTTTTATAAGCACCTCGTTGTCATTTACGGTGAGCTGTCCGACATCTTTCCACGACAGGGATTTATCGGGGTTTACTATTATCGCTTTCATATATTTTTCTCTCCCGGAATATTTTTATAATTCATCATCAGAAGCAGGCGCTTTGCATCTTTGAGCTTCGGCTGAGCTTCGGCGCTGTTGACGCTTTCCTGAACGACTAAGAATATATCCGAGCCTATTGTCGGACCTAACAGACGATGCTTACGACAGGCGCTGCCGCCGCACAGGAAAAGCGAGGGGATGCCGAGTTTATCTTTAAGATAGGTCGAGGTTCTTAAATTTTCAAGCAGTTCACTTTCGGTGTTGGCGGCGGTAACGATTTTTGCAATATCAGCGCCGCGCCTGCGCTGTTCCCGCGCGATTTCAAGGACCTCATCGGTCTTGATGAATTTCATGACATGGCTTGACATAAGCGCTTCTCCGCCCAGCTTATGTATTTCTTTTATGAGGCTAATCTGCTTTTCTACTGCCAAAGGGTTGAATGTCATCTCGCCGGGAGTGGGATAGAACATATCTCCTCTGATATCGATAAGGTCGCCGCCGCATTCGAGAGCTAAAATCAGCTCCTCGGCGAGATACTCGTCATCGGCTGCGCTTTTGGTACAGCCCCGTGTGTAATCGGTGACATACGCCGGTTTGTCTTCCATAGCATCGAAGATGTCGCAAAAATCGCTTTTGGTTTTACATTCCGGCGACATTGATTCGATCTGAAGTCCGAAGGCGTCGCAGCCTTCTTCAATCGCGAGCTTTATGTCGCGTATGATATCCGCCGTCACGCGGGATTTTATCATAACGCAGAGCGTCGGACGTCCCGAGACTAAGAATTTCCGGTGTGTTTTTTTATCTCTCATTATTATCCTCTTATCTTCTCCATTTTTATTTTATCTCACTCCGGACAGCTTTCTTTTATCGATGTTATGTATTTTTCGAGCAGCTGATCCAGCTTTTTCTGGTTTTTCTCGGCAGAAGAAGCGAATTGTCCCTGCTTGTCGAAACAAGAAAGCACAAGCCAATCGGGGCTGCCGATTGCGTTTGCGTATGTATACCCGAAATCAAGTACCATTGTGCTTCTGATAAGGTCATACATTTTTGCCGATTCGGAATCGCGGATGTATTTTGTTTTAAGCGCGATTTCAAAATATTCCGGCAGAACTCGGTTATATTTATCGCAGGACAGCGCCTCCATGACCGCTCCCGCCATATCGGGATCGGAACAGGTTATCGGCATTGAAAATGAGTTTTGTGTGTTGCGGCTTGAGGTATGATATGATGGCTGCTCTTCATTATATTTCGGAAAAGGCAGGATACCGAACGGATCGTCCATATCTCTGAGCTGGGAAACGGAATCGTCAAGCTCGGCGGACATAACAAGGATTTCGCCGCCTATAAACTTCGACGTAAAGCTATCATATTCGGCGTGGTCTGAAAAAGCGTTCGTGCTTTTGAGAAAAAAGACGCCGTCGGTTTCTTTTTTAAGCTGATATATTTTATCTACCACGGCGGCCGAACGTTCGTTTAATAAATCGACTTTCCACTCTCCGTCTTCCTTTTCGTAAAGATTTATCCCGCAGGAAGATATAAAGGCTTTCGGATGGTTCGAGTCATGTATCACAAATCCGAGGCGGTCGTCAAGGTTGTATTTGCCGTCGGAGTTTAAATCCTCGGAAACGGTTTGCGAAAGCTCCATCAGCTTATCCAGTGTCCATTTTCCGTCCTCGACGGTTTTTTCAAGACCCTCAATGCCATAGTTGTCCGCCATCTGCTTATTATAATAGCAGCAGAAAGCGCATTTCAGATATCCGAGAGAGGCGTCGCCAGAGATGAAATAGAGCCGGTTATCAAGCCCGACGGTATTTTCCATATCCGGGATATACCAGGGCTTTGAAAGGTCAATGTATTTATTATTCAAGAGATTTGCGAATATGCCGTTCTGCATCATCAAAGTCGCGTTGCCTATCATCAGGTCGACAAAATCGTAAAGATCTTCTCCTGCGACAACCGATTTGGTTATATTGTCCATGTATTCCTGACGCGATTCGATATAGTGTCCTTTTCTCAATACGACATCGATGTTGACGTTCAGTCTTTCTTCGACATTGAGCATACTTTTATAAAGCGCGTCGTTTACTATGTCGCCGTTTTCCGTTTTTGCGTAAAATTCGTCGGAAACCTCTTCGCGATAATAGAAAGTGACGGTTTCGCCGCCGAAATCAAGATCGGGCGGAAGTGAGTCGGAAACGCCGGTGCTTTCTGCCGTTGTTTCTTTAATATCCGGCTCATCGTTTAATACCGCTGTCTGAGCTGTCTCAGCTTTATCGGAACAAGCTGCCGCAAAAAACAACAGAACACATAGCGTAAGCGCTGTTAAAGCCCTGAAATTTTTCATTTGAATCCTCCAGTGATATTTTGTTTTAATATAATCAGATTAACTCAGTTGTTTATTTCTTACTCCCCAAGCCTCTGCCAATCAAAGAGAACTCCTATCGGGAACTTGCCGCAGGCGGCAAGCCTTGCGAAAACTTGCGGCGCGTCTTCGGGAGAATTGATTTCGTTTATCAGCGGTTCAAGCTTTATTCTGCCGCCGTGCGCCAGCCGCTGTATTGCGTTTACATCGTCCTCCATTGTCCAGCAGCCGGGGCGGGATTCAAATTTTGGACGAGACATATTGTTCGCTCCGATCACTTCAATACCGCGGGCGTGGACTAAGTGATACAAGTCGTAAACTCCGGGATGGCGGTTGCAGCCGAGCAAGGTGATGCGGCCGTACCAATCGAGGCTGCGCATCGAATCGATTGTAGCTTCATTTCGTCCGGAAACATCAATCGCGACGTTGACGCCGTCCTTCCCCGTCAGACTGCGAATTTTTTCCGGCAAGTCGATTCCCGTCGGGTCGACGGCGAAGTCTGCGCCGAGCGAAAGAGCAAGTTCCCTGCGTTCCGAATCCGGATCGACGGCGATTACAGGCACAGCTCCGGCAGCGCGGCAGAATTGAACGGCGAAAAGTCCGAGGATGCCGAGTCCCGACACCATAGCTGATTCGCCTATCTCAAGCCGGGTCTTTCGCACTCCTTCCATCGGAAAGCTGCCTATCATAAACAGCGCCGCTTGCTGAGTTGTGATTTCTTCATACAGTATCGGGAAAAGGCTGGTTTCGGGGAGCTTCTGATAACGGCTGTGGCTGCCGTAGCAGACAATTACCTTGTCACCCTTTTTCAACTTTTTACATTCCGGACCGACTTCGAGCACCTCGCCGGAACTTGAATAGCCGAGCCGGCGCGGAAAGGTGGTTTCGACTATTCGGAGCCCGTTAAGATTGGGTTCTCCGCGGAGATTATCCCGCTCAGTGCCGGCGGAAATTGCCGAGTAAAGCGTTTTTATCAGCGCCTGATTGCCGGTAAGTCCGCCGTCAAGTTCACCTTCGAGCAGCTGAGCCGTATTCGGAGCGGTGAATACGATACTTTGATTTTTCATGATGAGCCGTCCTCTGTTATTAAAAATAATACAGAATATTCCGTTACACTTTATTATATCATCTTTATCAAGTATTGTAAAGATGGCAGATAACCAAAACCGAAGTGAAAATTCATGAAATAATACGATATTTGCACAATAAATCAACCGGAAAGCTTTAATTTGCTTTCCGGTTGATTTATTTGTTGTTTATTAACCTTTGCGGCTTCTGTAATCGGCATCGACGCTTTTCTTCCAGCATCCTTTGACTTTGCCTGAGGAACGAACCGACCGAACCGCCGCATCGACCGCTTCAAACTGAGTTCCGATACCGATTTCGTCTGCGTGGAAGTCTGCCGTATGGTCTTTGTCTATGCCGAAGCGGGATGCGGTTTCGACGGCGTCGATATTTGCGCCTAAAAATATGAATTCCCAGCCGGCTTCGGTTTTTTGCTTGGTTATAAGGCGGCGCACCTGCTCGGCTGAGTATTCGCGGCTTGCGTTTTCCATACCGTCGGTTGTTATGACAAAGATGGTATTCTCCGGCCGATCCTCCTCGCGGATGTATTTATGCACGCCTGAGATATGGGTTATCGTTCCGCCCATCGCATCGAGCAGCGCGGTGGTGCCGCTGACTTCGTAATCATCTTCGGTAAGCGGTTTTACTTCGCTTATGTCGAGTCTGTCGTGGAGAATGTGGCTTTTTTGGTTGAAAAGCACCGTTGTAACGAGCGCAGTTCCCTCTGTGTTTTTCTGCTTTTTGAGCATCGCGTTGAAGCCGCCGACGGTATCGCTTTCAAGTCCCGCCATCGAGCCGCTGCGGTCGATGATGAATACTACTTCGCAAAGTCCTTTTTTCATTTAATTACCCTCCCGGATGTTATAATATTTTTGCTTGCGAGTATATTATATCACCGAAAGAGCTTTTATAGGTCGCTTTTGAAGCGACAAATTAAAGACGGGAAAAGTGAATTGTCTGCGGAAGGTATTGCCTCGATATACTCCCCTCTCCCGACGCTTATACGCTTTGGGCGGGAATCTTGCGCTCGACAAACCAACGGCCGATATTGACGCCGGAAAGAACCGCGCTGCGCTCGAACCAGATGAAGCTCTGCTGTCCCCTTACCACTATTGTGTACCTGTCGCCGGTGCCGCCTGCTTTCAGCGACGCCGCCCGCTTTATATCCTTTACGCGGTCGATTCGGTATCTGACGCCGTTCTCCCAGGTAATCTCAAACGGCAGCATCATCCCTTCCCGAGTGAATCTGGCTTTGACATCAACATAAACCTTGATTTTATTCTCTTCGATTTTGCTGTAATCAGCAACCTTCCTCTCCGTCATCCCCTTTGACCTCCATATCCTTGAGAAATTTGTTTCTGGCGGTTATCGGCGGCGCGACAAGATGATAGCCCTTGGTTCGCATTATATGGAACTTATAATCAAGCAGCTCAACGGGAACGAACAGTTCCGCCGCGGCGGTAAAGAAAGAATTGTCACGGTTAAGGGTGCTCAAAACCTCGCTGTCGGAAAGCAGCAGCTCCGCTGCGAACAGGTTCGCTTCCCGCTCCAGCCGTGAAGACTGCCTGAATATATCCGCGTCGCTGTACAAATCGAGACCGCTGCCGCCGTGCAGCACCGCGTGCCCCAGTTCATGCGCCGTTATGATACGCGCAGACTCCGGCGAAAGTTCCGAATTCAGCGTTATTGCCCTGACACGGTATTTTTCGACGAAAAACCCCTTTACCGAAGACTCGCCGGTTCCCATCGGCTGTTTCAAAAGAAGGATATTCATCATGCGGCAAAGCTCCGCGGGGTCGCCGGTCTTGTATTTGTCGCGCAGTTCTTTAACAACGGCTATTATATTCTGACATGTCATATCTCATTGCTTCTTTTTGCCGTATCTTTTTTCGGATTCGTCTTTACAGGCGATATAAGCCCGCATAACCGCCTCGAAAAAGGCGTCTTTCGCCTCCTGATCAAGCTCTCCTCCTGCGAACAGCGCGCGGTTATTCTCGAGCAGTTCTTCGGCGTCTGATGCGCCGATGCCGGAGTATTTCTCTCTTGCCTGACTGATATAGCCGTCCTTTGATATATCCGCCATAGGATCGCTGCAATTGTCGTCCGTCAGAAATCTGGTTGAGACGTTAAGCGCCGCGGCGAGGCGAAGCAGGTTTGATGTCCTCGGCTTTTTTTCTCCCTTTTCATACGATAGTATGGTTCTGAGAGATACGCCGACTCTGTCTCCGAGCTCGGTTTGCGTCAGACCGAGCTCGGCTCTCGCTGATTTTACTTTTTCCGCAAATTTCATATTCAGTCCCCCTGATTGCTATTCTGCCTTCTCTCATTCGATTTTAACTTTTTAGAACTCACGCTCATATTATAACACATCGATTTCTGATTGTCAATAGAATTTTGGAATTTTTTAGAATTATATTTTCGAATCGTTTCGAATAGCTTGAAAAAAACAATAAGGGACATTAAGGGACATTGAAATCCTCTGTGTGACTTAAATCAATAAAGGCGGCTTTGTTAAGCCGCCCGTGTTTTTAAATGTGCGTTTATCCTTCAAAAGATTCGTAAAGTTTTTCTATCTTCCCTTCCCAACTCTTGCGGTTTTTTTCATAGGAGCTGGCGAAGGTGCCGCCCGATGACGATTCCACATATCCGGCGAAGAAATCGCTGAAAGCCAGATCATTATAGTACAAATCGACAAATTCAAGCCAAAGTGACTCGCGGATAAGGTCTAAAACTTTCGATGAAGCCTCGTCTCTGATATACTTGTCTTTGAGCGCAATCTCGTAATACTTCGGGAGGATGTCGGAGTAACCTTCGCTTGCAAGCGCCTCTAAAATCAAAGCGGAATTATTAGGATTCTTTGCGGTCGTCGGCACGGCGGCGACGGTATAGCGCCGGAGGATAGTGTCGTAATATCGCTCCTGTTCCTCGTTGTATTTCGGATAGGGAAGCAGACCGTAATCCACCTCCATTTCACGCAGCGTCTCGGTTCCCTCAAGCATCATGCCCATGAAAAGGAATTTACCGTTCATGAACTGCTCCATCAGCTGAGAGTCCTCCGCGCCGTATACTTTTATGGAATTAATATAATGTTCGCTGCGGCAGAAGGCATTAAGGCGTTCGGCGACATCGACCATCTGGTCGTCCGGAGCGCGGAGAGTCCGTCTTCCGTCATCGCCGATTTCGGTATACTCAAGTCCGCAGGAAGAAAAGAAGGGTTGGAGATAGTTTCCGTATGAGCAGTAGCCATGAATGTCGGTGCCGTCCAAAACTCCATCGCCGTTTAGATCCTTTGTTGCGGATTCGGCAAGAGTGATGAACTTATCGAGTGTCCAGGCGCCGTTAAGCGCGTCCTCATAGGGATAGGTTATGCCGTTTTCGTCCATTATCGCTTTATTGAAATAGATAACGTTGGCGTTTGAAAAAGACGAGTGAGCAAATTCTCCGGCGACGGTATTCACCTCGCCGTTGAGATTTATGCCTTCGGTATATGATTCGAGCCAATAAGGCTTTGTAAGGTCGATATATTCCATGTCAAGCAGATTGACGAATAACTTTTCGACATTCAGCGGCTGGACTATATTGCTCTGACCGGTGACGATATCGAAAGCGTCGTCGCCCGACATGACGGCTCCGCGGATAACGCTCTTAAATTCAGCCGCGCTGCCCCAGAGCCCGGGTTTCAGGACATAATTTATCTCACATTCAAAGCGCTCCTCGATCGAACGGTCGCGGTTGTAAACCGCGGTGTCGATTATATCTCCCGTATCCTCGGCGTAAAATTCAAACGCCCTTTCCTCGCGAAGCAGCATGACATAGCTTTCTCCGTCAAGCGAGATCTCCGGCAGCGAGTCGGCTCGCGGAGGCGATGTCTCCTCCGGTGCGGTTTCGGCGGTTGTTTCGGATGAATTACCGGTAACGGCGGGGTC
>JGI24712J26585_10000866_pt1 | contig 25996 bp, 21 predicted proteins | sample BioPla3DNA2_FD_26585 | JGI IMG/M metagenome (IMG submission 26585)
TAAAAGGACACAGCTTAAGCGAAGTATAAAAAAACCCTGCACCTCGACAGGAATCATAACAGAAAACCGCTTTTTTAGGCATTTTGACTTTAAGAAAAGCCTATAAAACAGGACTTTCAGGCGTGTGTCATTTGCTTGACATCAGGGGTCTTCTTAAGTTCAGATGCGACAGAACGGCGTTTTTCTGTCCGACAAACTGGGATTTGTTTGCACCTTACACATTATTCTATTGCTGAAAAATATTCTTTATCCAAGCTACACGTCTATTTAAACAAGTTTTAACAATTGTACTTTTAAAGGCTACCTCAAAACCGTGACATGCACCCTTTACAACATGTATTTCAGCAGAAACACCTTCCGATTGCAGTCTTTCAGCAAACGCAATTCCTTCATCACGAAGACAATCAAATTCTGCGACTTCAACATATGTTTGTGGAAAGAAACTCAGAGAATCACTTTCTGAAATTGACGCATATTTGACTTGACTTACATCCTGATTCTCCAAATATAAGTCCCAAAACAATTTTGTACAACCCGAATCCCATATTGGAGTATCTGTATATCTTTTCATTGACTCAGTACTCATTCTTTTATCAAGAACCGGATATATCAACATCGCACCTTTGGGAGTAGGTTGTCTCCGATCCCGTAACATCATTATTACCGCACTTGCTATATTTCCACCGGCACTATCTCCCGTCACAATAATCTTGTCTTTGTTAATGTTTAATTCTTTATAGTTATCTAAAACCCACAAGTATGTAGTTATAACAATCCTCAATTGCAATAGGGTATTTATATTGGGGTAAAAGCCTATAATCTGTTAATACTACCTTGCAATTCGCCTTCCGAGCATACCATTTTGCAAACTGATAATGTGCACTTGAAGCTCTCAATAAAAATCCACCACCATGAAAGATGATTAGACACGGTAGATTCTCATCGCATTGTTTTGGTTCAATGACCAAAGTTGATCGTTCTGATCCCAAATATCCCGGCGTAGAATATTTCTTAACAGTGACAAAACTATCTGATTTGCAGTTGTTTAATCTATATACAATATTCACCAATGGATATAAACGCAGTACCATTGCTCCACTGAACATTGATAAACTATTCAATTCTTTATCTATATTATATTTCATATTCTCCTGCGACCTTCGAATACTGCTTTTATATACCTTCTTGATTGCACAATTTCTAACTTGTCATGCTATGAAGTTTATGAATGTATATGTCAGATGGCATGTTGTAAATAAAAGAATCGGTACCACTGCCACGTAATTATGCCTGTCAATTGCAAATAAGAAAAATGCGATGCACGTAAATATTGTTAATCCCAAGATAACGGTTACGCCCATAACCCCTTGATGGTATAAAATCCAACAAACATAATACAATAATACCGATGCTATCATGCCTTTTATCGTTCTACTCATGTAAGATGGCTTGTTATACTATAAATACAGTCCGCTGTTTCCACAATATCTCTTTATAAGTCAAAGACCTAAAAGTTTGGGGATTCCAAAAGGAACTCTGCCGGCGCCCATCGGGCGCCGGCAGCGAGTTTCGGCGGAGCCGAAACATCGCCGTTCAAATATTTCCTTTATCTAAGTTATCCGCGTCTTATACTCCCAGCACCGCGCCGCCTATAATTCCGGCGTCGTTGCCGAGGGAGGCTACAACTACTTTGGTCGGTTTGATATAGCTGTCGGCGCCGCCGTAGGTTGCGGCTTTGATGTGTTCGCGGAGGGGAGCCATCAGCTTTTCGCCCTCTTTCGAGATGCCGCCGCCGATTGAGAGGATCTCCGGCTGGAAGATGTTGATGATGTTGATAAGGCCGCAGGCGAGGTAGCCGATATATTCGTCGACGACTTCTTTCGCGGCTTCGTCGCCGTCATTCTGCATGCAGGCGAAAGCGGTACGGCCGTTGACTTTTGAGATATCTCCGCCGCACCATTTCCACATGGATGAGTCGGGGTTTGCGTTCATCCTTTCCTTTGTCATGCGGATAAGTCCGGTCGCGGAGGAATAAGCCTCCCAGCAGCCCTTGAGACCGCAGGTGCACTGCGCGCCCTGGTACTGAATGACCATATGGCCGAGTTCGGCGCCGGCGTAGTTGAAACCGGAGTAAACCTTGCGGTCGATGATGATACCGCCGCCGACACCGGTTCCGAGGGTTATAAATATCGAGTTGTCAACGCCCTGCGCGGCGCCCGCTATGGCTTCGCCCCAGGCGGCGGCGTTGGCGTCGTTTTCGATGCGGACGGACTTGAATTTCGTATACTTCTTAAGCGTGTCGGCGAGGGGGAAATGCAAAAACGGCAGGTTGTTTGCGTATTCGCAGTAGCCGGTGTCGCTGTTGGCGGTGCCGGGGGTGGCTATTCCGGCGGAAATAACCTCGTCGTATGAAATGTTTGCTTTCGCAAGGAGCCTGTCGCAGAGAGCGCCCATGTCCTTGATGATAAGCTCGGGGTCGCGGTTCGGAAGGGTCGGGACGCTGTCTTTCGCGATTATCTTGTAATCTTTGGTGACAATTCCCGCGGCGATGTTGGTGCCGCCAAGATCAATACCTACATAATACATGGTTTATTCCTCCGGTAATCGGTTTTTATTTTTTATTTTTTTGTTGCTTTTACTTATGAGTAATAAAAATATTGTAATGGTAAATTATTGCGTCGGTATGAATATAGGGGCTGTTTTGTATGAATTGTTGTTATTTTTGTTGTTCAAGCAGCGCGTCCGCAATTCGCTCGCTTGCGTGTCCGTCGCCGTAGGGATTTATCGCGCGGCGCATCGAGCGGTAGAACTCGGCGTCGCGGAGAATTTTCGAGAAGAGCGAGTAAACTCCTTCCTCGGTTGTGCCGGCAAGAACGACGGTTCCGGCTTCGACAGCCTCCGGACGCTCGGTTTCGGCGCGGAGCACCGCGACGGGAAGCCCCAAAGCCGGCGCTTCCTCCTGAAGCCCGCCGCTGTCGGTGAGAGCCATATATGAGCGGCTCATCAGGTTGTGCATATCAAAGACGTCAAGCGGCTCGATCAGGTGAACTCTGTCGATATCCCCTAACATCGGGACGACGGTGCCGCGGACGGCGGGGTTGGGGTGCATCGGATAGACCACCTGAATGTCCGGGTTTTCCGCGACGACGCGCCTGACTGCGCGGCAGATGTTTTCAAGTCCGGCGCCGATGTTTTCCCGCCGATGTGCGGTCATGACGACGGTTCTGAAGCTCTCAAAATCAATCGCTTTAAGTTCCGACGACGTGAACTCGTAATCCGGCTTTATCGTGTAGCGGAAGGCGTCGAGACCGGTGTTGCCGGTGACGTAAACGCCGTTTACAATTCCCTCGTTGCGCAGATTCCGCTCGTTGCCCTTAGTCGGGGCAAAATGCAGGTCGGCGAGACGGGTTATCAGCACCCGGTTCATCTCCTCGGGATAAGGCGCCCATTTGTCGAAGGTGCGGAGTCCCGCTTCGACATGGCAGACTTTTGTCTGCGCGTAGAAAGCCGAGAGGGCGGAGGCGAAAGCCGTCAGGGTGTCGCCGTGAACCAATGCAAAATCGGGGGCGTATTCCTCAAATACCGGCTTTTCCGCTTCAAGTATAGCCGCGGTCAGCGACTGCAGCGTCTGTCCCGGCTTCATCAGCCGCAGGTCGTAGTCGGCTTTTACGCCGAAGGCGCTCATAACCGAGTCGGCGAGCTCGCGGTGCTGACCGGTGAGCATTATCCTTGTTTCGAACTGCGGGCGGCGCAGCAGCTCCAGCGCCAGCGGGCACATCTTGATAGCCTCCGGTCTTGTGCCGAAGATGAGCAGTAATTTAAGTCGTTGGGGCATTTTCGTCCTCCGTGTCTGTTGTATTTTTATCGCAGGGGGTGTTGTTTAAGCAAGCAGGGTTGCCAAAGCAAGCAGGATTGCCCAGGCAAGCAGGGTAGGCGGCGGCAAAAAGCTCCTCTATCCTATCAAATTCATGCTCAAGCCAGAGCCGGCCGAACAGCGCTTCAAGTCCGGTCGCGCGGTGGTATTGTCCGGGGGTGCTGCGGCGGGGGCAGTTTTTTGATGCGTGATTGCGGCCGCGGCGGTAGATATCTTCTTCCCGCTCGGTGAGAAGTCCTTCAAGCCGTCCTACCGCTTCGGACTGCGCCTTTGCCGTGACATAGCCGTGGGAAAGGCGGTTCGCCTCGCCGGTGTTGGGGACGCCGTCGAGGGCGAGTTTTCTGCGGACAAGCAGCTCTATGACCGCGTCGCCGAGGTAGGCAAGCATCGGGCTGGAAATCTCATCAAGTTTTAACTTGGTTGTTTTTTCGGGAGTGTTTCCTTGCATGGTGTACCGTTATTTTGTTTTTTGTTTTTTATATATTATTTTTCAAATAATATATTTTTATGTAAGCATAGGGCTTGAAATTTCGTCGAGTTTTAACTTGTTTGTTTTTTCGTGGGCGTTTTCCTGCATTTCGTACCGTTATTTTGTTTTTATTTTTTATATATTATTTTTCAAATAATATATTTTTATGTAAGCATAGGGCTTGAAATTTCGTCGAGTTTCAACTTGTTTGTTTTTTCGTAGGCGTTTTCCTGCATTTCGTACCGTTATTTTGTTTTTATTTTTATATATTATTTTTCAAATAATATATTGCTATGCAAGCATAGGGCTGGAAATCTCGTCAAGTTTTAACTTGGTTGTTTTTTCGTGGGCGTTTTCCTGCATGTTGCACCGTTTTTTTGTTTTTATTTTTATATATTATTTTCCAAATAATATATTGTTATGCGAGCATAGGACTTGAAATTTCTCCGATTTCCGGTTCGTCGTCTTTTTGCGGGCGAATCCGGCGTTTTTTGCCGTTATTATATCATCAATTTGATATGCTTTGCGACAAACCTCTCCGGCAGGCTCAACGACTCGGTTACCCTTACTCTCAGCGCCCGGTAGTAGTCGGCGCAGAGGCGGAGCTGCTCAAGACTTACCTTTCCGCCGAAGCGCGCAGCTTCGATTATCGGCATAACGTCGGGGAGCTTTATTCCTTCCGATTCGGATAATGCAAGCCTTGTAACAAGGTCTTCGCGGGCGCGGCGCTTGGCGGTGAATTCTTCGAGCTCCGTTTGCGCTCGGACTGCGAATTCAGTCGGCAGCTCTCCCTTTTTCGGGACAATGCCGGCGGCGGCGCAGGCGTCGAAGATGTCTTCCGCCAGATTCAGGGCGAGGCGGTGTATCTCTTCTTCCTCGAGCTCCTCCTGACGGGTGTTGGTTATGTCGTGAGTACGCCGGAAGTCGTTGTCATCGGCCTTGCGCTTGAGGCGGCGGATGAATAATATAAGCGCCACTATGGCGGCGACAAATATCGCCAGACCTATGATAACCCCGCCGTATTCCGTCTTTCTGACAATCACGACACCGTCGTCGGGCTCTTCGGAAAGCGGCTCCAAATCATATTGGCGCGGAGTTGAATGGGATGTATAGCTTGACGTCGCCTCATACGGCTTATACATCGAGTCGTAATACTGCGGTGTGGTTTCGAACTGCATCCAGCCGCGGCCGGAGATGTAGCATTCGATCCAGGCGTGGGCGTCCCAGTCGCGGATCGACGCCGAATAGCGGTTGACAATCCCCTTTTTTTTGTTGCTTTCGGCGGCTGCCGACGACATGTCGTTGCGCTCAAAATCGGTGACTATGTACCCCTCGCAGTAGCGGGTCGGGAAGCCCAATACCCGCAGCATCAGCGCCGATGTCGTGGCGAACTGAACGCAGTAGCCCTCGTGGGTGTCTTCAAGAAAGATGGAGACAGCGTCCTTCGCGCGGTTCTTCGGGACTGCCGGAGAAAGGGTATAGGTGTTGTTTTCGCTTAAATAGTCAATGACGGCGCGGACGGTCTCATAAGGCAGAACCTGGTAGAGTATTCCCCTGTCGTAAACTCCCGGTTCGACTTCAACCTCCGCCATCTCTTCGGGATATTCTTCTTTAAGATTTGCGATGACTTTATAGCAGGCGTCGATGACTGCCTTGTTTTCAACCTTTCCTAAATAAGTCGAGCGGACAAAGTCTTCGTAATCCGCGGGAATGTCTATGTTTTTCCTGACAAATTCCTTCTTTTCCGACTCGCTTAAGGCGAGATAACTCTCAAAGGCGCGGGCGGCGGCGTCGGGTTTCGGTATCGGCTCCGGTTCAAGTATGCCGGTCATCGTATTGTCTTCGACCAATTCCAGGGAATCCAGCATCTGAATAATTTCCGGGTCTGTGCCGGATTCCGCCATCTTTATCATATACACCGCTTTTTTATAGGCGTCGAGCTGCTCTCTCAATGTCTTTGCGTAGGTCGGGGAGCGGTAGCTCGGAAGGAAGGCGGAAACGCGGTATTCCTTGTTTATATTAAGCCAGCCGGTCGTGTATATGCCTTCGTAATAGTTCTTGTATTCTTCTTCATATCCGGTCGGCGCCTCGGTGTCGCTCTCGCCGCGCCGCATAAGTCCGAAGTCGGGGTTCATATACGAGGGGATGAAAAGCAGGTTGCCGGAACTGGAGACGTTCCTCATGTCGACGGAGACGGTGACAAAACCGTCTTTTATCCGGTCGTAATGAGAGGTAAGGGAGTTGACGCGGGTGCTGTTGGGAGCTACGATATCGTAAAAACTTTTCATTACCTGCTCCGGGACAAAATCATTCCCAAAGCGGCTTTTATACCTCGCGACGTCGTCGGTTGTCGCCGAGTACCAGATGTCCTTCTGAAAATATGTTCCCACCCAGGAGCGCAGATAGAGCGGATAGGGATAGGAAGTCTCGATATTCAGCATTTCCCGGCCGGTGAAATGATGGCTTTCGGCGTCGACGTCGCGGGCGTTGAGGGTGTCGAGATTGCCCAGATATCCCAAATCTCCCTGGTTCGGCGTCTCCCCGATTATAAAGGAGCTGGCGACGGCGTCAAAATAGCTGAGCCGCTGAGATATCTTCTCGTAATACGCCCATCTGCCCTTTATCGAAGCCGCCGGGAGCGCGATCATGAGAAAGACGAGCGCCATGCAGGCGGCTCCCGCGTAACCGCCGAGCGCGTATCTGCGCCGGCGCCGCCGAAGCTGTTTTTTGAGTTTTTTCTTTTTCTCTTCCTTGTCTTCAGCGGTGAGTGTATCCGCGGCGTCCGATGAAACGGCGTCGAGTTCAACTGTTTCGGATGACTTTTTTTCTTTTTTTTCTTTTTTATCTTTTTTGTCCGGCAATCCGACCGAAACATAATGGCGGTCGTACAGCTTAAGCGCGAGCATTCCGCACATGGCGGCGAGTATCAGCGCAAAATACCAGTTATTTGACGCGACATTATAGGTAAATACGCCGATAACCGTCGCAAGTCCGAGGATAAACGCCGGCAGCAGGCGGGTCTTTTTGACAAGCGAAAAGACGAAAACGGCGCAGTAAATCATGATAAGCAGCGCGACCGCCGTCCGCATCAGCGTCCCGTCGCCGACTTCATAGCCTTCCGATATTACGTTGTCGTAACGGATAAGGTCCGCCGCCCGATATCCCGCGTTGAGCAGCCGCCCCATGACGGCGTTCCAAAGGCAGTAAAAGGAGTTGCGCAGTACGGCAATCGGGCTTTTGACCGCCGCGAAATATATTCCGGCTCCGACTCCCATAACGCCGACGCCGATGGCCGCGGTTGTCTTATTATACGCCATGAAAGCGAAAAAGAAGGTAAAGGCAAACGAGAGAAGCAGCACAAAAAGACCGGTGACGCCGCTTTCAAGACCGCCGCTCAGCTCATACATATACTGAGCCAGCGCCGTCGCGCCTTCCGGGAGAGGGGAACCTAATTTGTCGAGGTCGAAGGCGTCGCGGATGAACATAATCAGGGCAAAAGATGCGACAAAAGCAACCGCCGCCCGAAGCAGATAACCGAGCAGCGCGCGCGCCGCATCGCCGGCTTCCGACGAGCTGAGCCGCTGCCTTTCCGGGGCGAGCGGAAGCGCCGGCGCCGTCTTTATTCGTCTGACCGTATATCCGGCTGAGGAAAAATTGTTTTTATTCATTATCCATCACTTTCCGCGCAAAAAGGCGTTATCCGGCCGCTTCGATTTCGTCTTCTCCGGCGTCGTCTTCGCCCGTTGTATCGGTGATGTCCGTATCATATGAGATAATTCCGGAAGAAAGGGACTCCTCCGTCACTTTTTCGACTTTGATGCCGGAGGCGGCAAGCTGCTCGAGACAGCGGCGCTCAAGTTCGCGGTCGAAATTCCGCACCTTCGGCTCCGGCGGGCAGTAATAGACTTTAAGCGTACCGCTGATTGCGGAAATTCCGGAGGAGGCGCAGGCAAATATCAGCTCCGAGACGATCTCGGCGTCGAGGCGGGGGGTGACAAAGAGCAGAGCGATAGCCCTCGCGCCGTCCGTCAGGGCGGCGAGATCAGATATCTTATGCGCCGTCGTTGAAAGCGGCGCGGTCGCGATTACCGGATAGACTTTTTCGAAGTCGAGAGGGGATTCCATCGAATATACCGCCACATCGGAGGGGCTGCGGTCGTCGTACCAGAGCATGGTGCAGCTGTTGCGGTTGTTAAGCTCCCGCATCGCGACGGCGATGGTACATTCGACGACGGTGTCGGCGGCGTATTCGTTTACGTCGTCGTCACATTGTTCCGGGTCGGAACTGTCCCAGCGCGGGTACATATCCACTAAAAGATAGGCGGTTTTGCCGCTGTTCATCGTGTATTCCTTTGAGACAAGCTCCTGCTGCTTTGAGCTGAGTTTCCAGTGGATCTGCTTCATATGGTCGCCCTGGCGGTAGCTGCGGACATCGTTCATCTCGGAGCGTTCGGCGCCTATCACTGATTTTGACGAATCGGAGTCGACGTCGGCCGAGCCGGTGTCCGGCGGGCCTTCAAGGGTTATCCGCCGCGGAACGACAAATACCGAGGCTTCCGAGTCGATATCGGCGCGGATTCGGAAGATACGGAGCAAATCCCAGATATAAAGAGACTTGACGCCGATTTCATAGCGTCCCCTATATGAAAAAACGACCGGAGTTTTCAGCTCGTAAAGCGCGAAAGGAGCGAGAGATAGGGTCAGCCGCCGGCTTTCGCATCTGACGGCGTGGTCGGAAGGGACGGTTATATCGACGTCGACGAAAGGATAAGGCAGCGGCAGCGGGTTTTCGACATAGACGGTGAAAGCCGTCTTTGCGTACTTTTCGACTTCCCCGTCGTCGGAGGAGGCGGAAGCGGTAAGCTGCGGCAGGCCGATTAAAATATAGATAAGCGCTCCGACGGGCAGCAGCATCGCCGAAACAAAGAAAAGTCCCGACATGCTCGAATGCAGCGCCTGAGTAAAGACAAGCCCGAAAAACAGCGCGAACAGCCAGACGTAAAAGCCCCCTCCCACCCCGAAGCGCAGCCGTTTTTTCGGAACGGTATCGTATCTGAGCCCGTTATCCTTTTTGCGGGAGCGGCGGGGAGCGGTCTTTTTTACGCCGGTCATTTTTTATCTCCGCCCGGAGGGGAGAAAACAGGTTTTTCGCCGCTGTCGTACGGGACGGCGGTGTCGTGAAGAATCTCGGTCAGCACCGCGTTGGTGTCAACCCTCGCTATCTTCGCCTCCTGAGAAAGGATAAGGCGGTGGGAGATAACGGTGCGGTAGAGCGACGCGATATCCTCCGGCAGCACATAGTCCCGGCGGTGCATGAATGCGTACGCCTGCGCCATCTTCATCAGCATAAGCGAGGCGCGTGGGGAAGCGCCGAGGGAAAGCTTCGGGTGCTTTCTTGTCGCCGAAACGAGCAGCACAATGTATTTATACAGCGCCGGCGCAAGATATACCTTGTCGGCGGCGTCCCTCATCGCTACTATCTTGTCGATGTCGGCGACGGGTACAATAGCGTCAATCGGAGAGGCGTCGCGTCTTTCCCGAATTATCCTCATCTCTTCCTCCATCGAGGGGTAGCCCATGCGGAGCTTGACGGCGAAACGGTCAAGCTGAGCTTCCGGCAAAGGATACGTCCCGACAAAGCCGGTCGGGTTTTCCGTAGCGATGACTATAAACGGATCGGGAAGCTGATAGGTCCGGCCGTCTACCGTTACCCGCCGCTCTTCCATCGCCTCAAGCAGCGCCGACTGAGTTTTCGGCGAGGCGCGGTTGATTTCGTCGGCAAGCAGGATGTTGCACATTACAAGTCCCTCCCGGAACTCGAACTGCCCCGCCTGCTGGTTGTATATGTTGAAACCGGTTATGTCGGATGCCATGACGTCGGGGGTAAACTGCGCCCGCTTGTAGGAAAGTCCGGCGGCGCGGGCGAGGGCTGCGGCAAGAGTTGTTTTGCCGACGCCGGGAACGTCTTCGATAAGCGCGTGTCCCGACGCAAGAAGCGCCGTTATCAGCATGACAACGACGTCGCGCTTGCCTATTACCACCTTTTCGACTTCAGCGATAAGGCTGTCGGAGATGTCGTAGAGCATCTCTTCGATTACTTCGTTTTTTTCGTTTTCTTTTTTATCCAAAGCACTTTCTCCTTCGGAGTTGATTTTACCTGCGACTTGTTAATTATACCATATATTATATAAAAAAACAATGACGCCGAGGGGAATTTTTACCTTCGCGTAAAAAAATATTCCGGGCGCGGCAATTCCGCACCCGGAGAAAAAATCGATTTTAGCCTGCGGCAACTTCCTCGAAATATTCGAAGACTTTGGTGTAATGCGCGAGCATCTTTTTTTCGTTCTTGGCGTAATGGGATTCCCAGTCATTTTTGTTGCCCTGGACGAGTCCTTCGAGCCAGAAGGAGCCGCCTGCCCAGCCGTCGTAGACATAGCCGAAATCAAAGTAGCGGTTGGCGATGAGCATGTCGAGTACCTGAACCGACTCGTTGTCGCGGGCGTATTTTACCTTAAGAGCCGTCTCGATGTAAACGGGAACGACCGACTTGTAGCCTTCGGCGTTCAGCGCTTCCATTATAATTCCGGCGCGCTCGAGGTCGGCCGTTGTCTTCGGAATTGCGAGAGCGGCGTGGTTGCCGTCGACGAGAGAGCGGTAATCGGCCTGATTTTCATCCCACTTCGGATACGGGATGATGCCGTAGTCGTCTTCTACTTCGCGGAAGAAGTCGATAGCCTGGTCGATATAGCCGTTTGCAAAGATGGCTCTGCCGTAGATAAACAGGTCGCGGCCGCCGACGTGCGCCGCCGCTGCGTCGATCTTCGAGGTGTGATTTTTGTTGTAATAGGTGCCCTGGTTTTCCCACATGATCTTGTTGAGCTTCTCAAGCATTGCGCTCATCTTCGGAGTCGCCATTACTACCGCGATATTGCCGTCGCTGTCCTTTTTGCAGATCGGGTTTTCAAACGCCCAGAGATAAGCGCCGACATTGGAGGCGACCCCGGTAGCGAAGCCGTAGAAGTCTTCGACATCGCGCTTCTCGTCGCTGTTGAGGTCCTGGTAAATGTCCTGCGTCAGCTCGGAAAGCCTGTCTATCGTCCATTTGCCGTCCATGACGGTATCGTAAATGCCTTCGATGCCGTAGGATTCTGCCAGCCGGCGGTTGAAGAACATGCAGTAGGTACGGCCGATAGCCGAAAGCGCGTAGTCGCCGATTCCGAGTATCGCAACGCCGTTGTATGTAAGGTCTTCGATGTTGGAACGCGCCCACCACGGCTTTTCAAAGTTGATGTGGGGAATGTCGTACCAGTTCATGAAGATGTCTTTTATTACAAGGGTGCTTACGTTTACTATATGCGAGCAGCAAAGGTCGAATGCGTCGTCGCCCGCAAGAACGGCTTTCTGCATAAAGCCGCCGTTGGCGCCGTAGTCGCTGCAATTAGCTATGGTGAGCTCAAAATTGAAGCGCTCCCCGACGGAGGCGTTGCGCAGAAATACCGCGTCGTTTATGACGTCGCCGGTTTGTTCTTCGTTGTAATAATACCAGTCCTGGTCGTTTTCGCAGACTATGCGGTAGTTATAGCCGCCGAAGTCGGCTTCCGGCAGCTCGTCCGGCACCGCGGCGCGGATGTCAAGCTCGGACAGCGTTTCGGCGGCGGTTGTCTCCGCTTCGGTTGCGCCGGTATCGGAGGTCGGCGCGGTCTCGGTTTTTCCGCAGGCGGAGATGAGCGCGGCCGATATCAGCATCAGCGCGGCAAGAAACGCGGAGATGATTTTTGTTTTAAGCATGATTATCCCCCTCTGAATTTTGATATAATCGTTGGTTTATCGCTTAATCAATCGCGTTTGTAATGAGCTTTTTAACCTCTCCGCGGTTGCGGATAAGAGGTATTTCCGGGCAGTTGACGAACCTCTGGGTCGCGTCGTCGATATAAAGCCGCTCGATCTCGACATCTGTGTCGATGTCGATTGTAACGGCTTCGGTCTGCGCTTCTTCGAGGCGATGGATATCGCGGAGCGTTACGTTGCCGCACTTTACGCCGGGAGCGAACCAGATGATTGACTGCGTCCGCACCGCCCAGTCGTTTACCCCCTCTCCGTACGCTTCGTCGGTGCTGTCGCGGGCGTTTCTGTCGTATTCGGTCTCGTATGTCTGCTGAGCTTTTGAAGCGTAAATGCCGTCTAAAGTGATGTTGTCGAACCAGACAGGCGCTCCGGGGATTATGTTGTGATGGGTGAAAGACACGCCGTTGAAGCGGTAGGTGCCGAAGATGTTGCTTATCTTCACGTTGCGCATCCGGCTGCCGCAGGAAAGCAGCCGCACCGCGGTATATCCGTTCTCGGCGAAAACGCCGTCGACTTCGATGTTTTCGATATCGCCGGAATAAACTTTGCCGTTCAGTCCGTCGTCGCAGTTGAGGGCGACCATGTCGTCATTCGTCGCGCCCTTGATGTTGCGGATAAAGCCGTTTCTCGCCCTGCCCTGAACGTGGACGCCGTCCATGTTCGGTTTCATCATGTTGAAGTCGAAGGTGATATTTTCCACCGTGAATCGCTCGGCGTCGGCTATCTGGATTGCGAAGGCTTCCGGGTCTTTTACGGTGAGATTTCTTACGGTCAGATCAAAGGTGTTGAGAAACTGCAGCGCCGTTCCGTAAAAATATTTTTCCGGGTCATAGCAGCGCGCCTGCATTGAGCAGTTGCCGTCCCAGACGCCGCCCTCGACTGTGATGTCGCGGTTTTCCGCCGTATGGTCGGTTATCAGCATCATGCAGTTGGCGCCGTCGGCAAGGCGCACCGTTGCCTGCGGAGCGAGGCTGAGGCAGGTGCCGCCGCGGATTACGAGCGGTTTTGAGATTATATATCTCCCCTGCGGCAGATATATATATCCGCGTCCGTCAAGCAGCTTTTGCAGCGCCGAAGTCGCGTCGCGAGTTCCGTCCGAGAAAACAGTTATGTTGTCCAAAAGTACGTCCTCCGTTTTTATATAATCGCCGGAACAGCTGCCGGCGGCTTCTTTGAATATTCACGTATCGACAATGACATTATAACAGATTAAAACAGCCGTGTCAATGACTTAAAGACAAAAAGCGGAGGGCTGAAATATTTTTTTCATAGCCCCGAAACAAACCTGCCCTCTGTTGTTTGCTCAAATCGCTTGATTAAGAGCGATTTTTGTGGTATAATACTTCCGTTCGTATTTTAATACAATAATATTATACAAGGCTGGTTCAATATATGTCATACGATCAGCGATATTCCGGAAAAATCTACGACGTCGCCGTTATAGGCGCGGGGATAACCGGCTCGATGACCGCCTATAAGCTTGCGAAATACAAGCTTTCGGTAATTGTTCTGGAAAAAGGCTCGGATATAGCTTCCGGCGCCACCAAAGCCAACTCCGCCATCGTTCACGCCGGCTTCGACGCCGTCCCCGGCACTCTCAAAGGGAAACTGAACGCCGACGGCTGCCGTCAGATAAAGGAAATATCGGAAAAACTCAATGTTCATTACGATAACTGCGGCTCCCTCGTCTGCGCATTCGGAGAAGCCGACGAGCGGCATCTCGATCTTCTTTACTCCCGCGGGATTGCCAACGGAGTTGAGGGAATGAGGATAATCCGGGGAGAGGAAATCTTTGAGCTTGAACCGCAGCTTTCCCGCGAATGCACTTCGGCGCTTTTTGCCCCGACGGCGGGAATCGTCTGTCCCTGGGGGCTGTGTATAGCCGTCTGCGAAGCCGCAGCCGTCAACGGAACTGATTTCCTTTTCAGCTATGAAGCGAAAAAGGTGGAGCAGCGCGGCGGTTACCTTGAAATAAACAGCGATGATACGCCGATAAGGGCGAGATATATAGTCAACGCATCCGGTCTCGGCGCCGATCTTCTCGTTGAAAACGACATTTTCCCCGACGGCGAAGAGGAGCCGCTCAGACTGAACCCCCGCCGCGGCGAATATATGCTGCTCGATACTTCGGAAGGCGGCATTGCAAAGCATACCCTCTTTGTCTGCCCGTCGGAAAAGGGCAAGGGCATCCTTGTTTCGCCGACCGTTCACGGCAATGTCATAGTCGGACCCAACGCGCACGAAGTCGAATACCGCGACAATACCACAACGACCCCCGAAGGGATTGATGAAATCTCTGCCGGAGCGCGCAGGCTGATTCCGGATATAAACCTTCGCGCCTCGATAACTGAATTTGCCGGCGTCCGCCCGACTCCGATGACGAAAGCCAAAGACTTTGTGATAAAGGCGTCAAAGCGCTTCCCGAAGCTGCTGCACGCCGCCGGAATCGATTCGCCGGGTTTGGCCTGCGGCCCCGCCGTCGCCGATTATATAGTCGGCAAACTCGGCGAGATGGGGCTGCCCCTCCGGCCGAACCCCGATTTTTCCGACAGCCGGCCGCCCTCTCCCTGCTTCAAAGCGATGTCGGACGAAGAAAAAGCCGCGGCGATCAGGGAAAACCCCGCTTTCGGCCGGATCATCTGCCGCTGCGAAACGGTGACCGAAGCCGAGATAGTCGACGCGATAACCCGTCCCGTCGGCGCGCGCGACCTCGACGGAGTGAAGCGCAGAGTCAGAGCCGGAATGGGACGCTGCCAGGGCGGCTTCTGCTCGCCCCGCGTCACCGCGATACTTTCCCGGCTGCTGCATAAAGATATGTATGATATAACCAAAAAGGGCGAAGGTTCGGAAATTCTGAGCCGTCCCGACGACAGAGACTGAGGAGGCAGATATGGACAAGCTGATAGTAATAGGCGGAGGACCCGCCGGACTTGCCGCAGCCGCCTCCGCCGTTGACGCCGGCGTCTCCCCCGAAGACATACTGCTGCTTGAGCGCGACGATTCGCTCGGCGGCATACTGAACCAGTGCATACACGCCGGTTTCGGGCTTCACATCTTCTCGGAAGAGCTGACCGGACCCGAATACGNAAGCCGATATATAGACAGGCTTCACGAGCGGGAAATCCCTTACGTGACCGACGCGATGGTGCTGTCGCTCAATGCGGACAGGGAGCTTACATACGTCAGCCCCAAAGACGGATTTATAAGACTTAAAGCGTCCGCCGTGGTAATCGCGACCGGCTGCCGGGAGCGCACCCGCGGACAGATTATGATTCCCGGCACCCGCCCCGCCGGTATTTTCACCGCCGGTTCCGCCCAGCGCTTCGTCAACATGGAAAACAAGATGCCGGGCAAACGCGCGGTTATCTTAGGTTCCGGCGATATCGGGCTTATCATGGCGCGCCGCCTCACCCTCGAGGGCGCAAAAGTCGAGTGCGTCGCCGAGCTTATGAATTACTGCGGCGGGCTTGCGCGCAACGTCGCCCAATGCCTCAACGATTTCGACATCCCGCTGCTGCTTTCGCATACCGTTACCGATATTTTAGGCAAAAGTCGCGTCGAGGGAGTTAAAATATCTCAGGTCGACGAAAATCGCCGCCCGATACCTGCGACAGAAAAGATCGTCCCCTGCGATACGCTGCTGCTTTCGGTAGGGCTTATCCCGGAAAACGAGCTTGCCCGCGAAGCCGGAGTCGTCATTGACCCCGTCACCGGCGGCGCCGTCGTCGACCAATACAATCAGACGACGGCGGAGGGGATATTCGCCTGCGGCAACGCCCTTCAGGTGCATGACCTTGTCGACAACGTCACCCTTGAGGCGGAAGCGGCGGGCGCCGCGGCGGCAAGATACGCATTGAGCGGCACAAAAACGGTAAATTACGTCGCGACAACCCCCGGCGACAACGTCCGCTATATCGTCCCGCATAAGATTGATTTGGGCGGTTCGGGCGACGTAAAGCTCAGCTTCCGCGTCACATCGACCATCCGCGGCTGCGATACGGTGATAAAATCCGGCTCAAAGGAACTGCGGCGGATAAGAAAGCGCGTCGTCACGCCGGGCGAGATGGAATCGGCGACTGTCAAAATTTCCGACATCGACGCGCCTGTCAGCGTTTCGATCGAAGAACGGGCGTAAGGAGGAGCAAGTCATGGAACAGATTTTTACCTGCACCGTCTGCCCTTTCGGCTGCGAGCTTCATGTCGATTTATCGGGCGACGAGCCTGTCGTTACCGGCCACGCCTGCGCCCGCGGCAAGAAATACGGCGTCGCCGAGGCGACGAATCCGGTCAGAACGGTTACCTCGACTGTTTTAATAGACGGAATATCCGAGCTGCATCCGAATCTCAAACTGCTGCCGGTCAAGGTTGACAAACCGATACCGAAAGCGATGATGTTCGACGGGATGCGGATAATCAAGACGCTTAAAGTCGCCCCGCCGGTGAAGGCAGGGGATATTGTATACAAAGATTTCCTGATTCCGGGCGTGAATTTAGTCGCGGGAAGAAACATTTAAATTTAATAGCGCGGAGCGCTGATAAATATTGCTTCGCTGAAAGGAGAAGACGGCATGAGCGCTTATTTCGCCGGAGTCGACGGCGGCGGCACATCTACCAAAGCGGTCGTTATCGACAAGTTCGGGACCATTCTCGGCCGGGGAAAATCCGGCCCTTCAAACGCAAACGACATCGGCGCGAAAGCCGCCGCGGACGCCGTCCTCTCCGCCGTTTCGGAAGCGATGAAGCAGGCTTCAAACATATCAAAAGACGCTTTGCTTCAAGGCGTCTTTTGCGGTATCGGCGGCGGGCTGAACCGCGGCGCAGAGCTTCAGGCGATTTTGCAATCTTCGTTAACCGAACATCTGGCTGTCGGCTCCGACGCCGAAAATCTCATCTTCGCCGGTCTCGGTCTTGAGGACGGCATTGTGCTGATATCCGGCACCGGCTCCTCCTGCTTTGCGCAGGCGGGCGGACGGGTGTATCAGGCGGGAGGCTGGGGTTGGCTGTTTGACGGCGGCTGCGGCTTTGAGATCGCCCGGACGGCGATTGAAAGGGTGTTTGAAGCCCGCGACGGCCGCGCGCTCGACTGCCCGATACTGCATAAATGTATTTTTGAAGCGCTCGGCGGCGAGCCGTGGGAGCTGCTCTCCGAGATTTACGGCGAAAACCCGCGAAAATACATAGCGTCCGCCGCTCCTGCGGTCTTCCGCGCGGCGGACTTGGGTTCTGCCGAAGCGGAACTGATAATCGAAAAAAACGCAGATTATCTCATAAACCTTGTTTCGGCGGCGGCAAAAGCCGCGGGATTGGGTTCGGGAACAAAAGTCATCCTCTCCGGCGGGGTTGCGGGAGAGCCGCGGATTAAAAACCGGCTCGAAAGCCTTCGTCAGCTCGGATTTATCCCCGAAACGCTGACGATTTCCCCCGAACTCGGCGCCGCGCTGAAAGCGAAAGCGCTTTTCGGAGGCAGGACATGACGCTGAGACATCTGAGGATTTTCGCCGCATTGAGCGGGTCGGAGAGCGTAACGGCGGCGTCGGTAAAGTTAGGCATCTCTCAGCCCGCCGTCAGCCGCGCCCTGTCAGAGCTTGAGGCTGAATACGGCGTGAAATTGTTTGAGCGGCCGGGGCACCGGCTGCATCTGACCGAGAGCGGCGCCGAGCTGCTGAAATACGCCGAAAGGATAATCTCGGAATTTGAAAGCATGAAGCTTGCCGCCCGTATGCTGGCGTCAAAAAACACTTTAGACGTCGGCGCTTCGATTACCGTCGGCTCGGTTTATATGCCGGTCTGGCTGAAGCGATTCAAGGAAGAAAGCCCGGATGTCGACGTCCGGGTAAAGGTCGCAAGCTCCGACCGCCTCGAGCAGATGGTGCTTGATTTAGAGCTTGATTTTGCGGTGATTGAGGGCAAGGCGCATCAGCCGGATATCGAGATACGGGAGCTATACGGAGACAGCCTCTGCGCCGTCAGAGCCGGGAATTTCCCGCCGGAGACGATGACCGCGGCGCAAGTCGCCGCCCTGCCGCTGCTGCTTCGGGAAAAGGGCAGCGGGACGAGGGAACTTGTCGACGCGGCTTTCGGCGCCGCAGGAGCCGCCGTTTCCCCCACCCTCGAATCGACAGACACCACCGCGCTGATAAACGCCGCGGCGGCGGGACTCGGCGTCGCCGTCATCCCGAAAAGGCTCGCCGAACCGAGGATAAAAGCCGGAGACGTGGTTGAAATTGCCGTCACCGGCGTCGATTTGCGCCGCCGGTTCGTCGTGATAAGGCATAAAAAGAAAACGCCCTCCGCGGAGGAGGCGCGTTTCATTGAAATCGTAAGCAAGGGAGAGCATATCGGGGAGACTGCCGAATAAAATCAGCCTCTCCAGCCGCCGTTTACCGTGATGACCTGTCCGGTTACAAAAGCCGCCGATTCGGAGACGAGCCACATCACCGCCTCCGCGACGTCTTCCGGGCGGCCGTTGCGCCCGAGCGGGGTTGACGCGGCTATGTCCGACAGGACTTCTTCGCCGAGCGGGGCTGTCATTGATGTGATGATATTCCCCGGCGCGACGGCGTTTACCCGTATCCCGGAAGGACCGAGTTCATCGGCGAGCGAGCGGGTAAAGGCGTTCACCGCCCCTTTCGCGGCGCTGTAAACCGCTTCGCAGGAGGCGGGATATTCCCCCCAGACGCTGCTGATATTGACGATACAGCCCTCGTGGCGGCGGAGCATCGACGGCAGCACCGCGGCCGTCATATTCATCATCCCGAAGACGTTGCTTGCGAAAACTTCCCGCCGCACGGCGTCGCCGCTGTCCTGAAAAAGCCCGTGCATTGCGCTGCCGGCGCAGTTGACGAGAACTCCGGCGTCAAGCCGGGAAAAGACGGTATTGACTTCCTTTTCATCCGAAACGTCGCATCTGACGGCTTCGATCGAAAGCCGCTCGGACGAAAGCCGTCGGCAGAGCGACTCCGCCGCAGTCCGATTTTTATTAAAAGTTATGACAACGCCGAATCCGGCGCGGCAGAGCGCTTCGGCGACGGCTCCGCCTATCCCGCCGCTTCCTCCGGAAACGACCGCGGTTTTGCATTGCATCCCGATTACCTCACGTACAGTTCGGAGAGCTTTATCTCCGGATTTTTGTATTTTGTCATTCGTTTAGATAATTTGTATTCAATCGCGCCTTTCGGGCAGAGGTTGAGACAGCCGAGACAAATCTCGCAGTCGGCGCCGAATTGCGGTTTGCCGCCGTCCGTTTCGATATTCCCGCGCGGGCAGACGCGGCGGCAGATTCCGCAGCCGTTACAGCTGTCCGACACCTTAAAACCGGGAGCAACTGCTCCGTTTCTCGCCGGATAGAATTTATAGATTAACTTTGACAAAAGCGGATATTTCGGCGGCGGTTTTATTTTTCTTACTTTTATATCAAGAGCGATTTCGGCGACCCTGTCCGCCGCTTTTGCTCTTATCTTCGGCGAGTCGGAGCAGTTATATAACGCGGCGTAGTTGTCGACGTGGCGGACCGACGCCGAATAATCGATCGAAAGGTGCTTTTCTTTCAGCAGCTCGGCAAGCCGCCCGTTCACTCCCGGCGCAAATCCGCCGTTGGTCGAGACTATGAAAACATAATCGGGGTGACGGTGTATATCCAGCCGTGAAACAAACTCCCGAACCGACAGCGGCAGCCCCGAGAAATACGAGGGAAAGACAAAACCCCAGAATTCCGCCGTCGAAATGCCCTTCAGTTTGGGGCGTTATCCGCTCGATGTCTTCTCCCAAAGCGGCGGCAAGACGCGCGGCGACGCCGAGAGAATTTCCGGTCGATGTAAAACAGTATATCATTATAAACACCCGTATTTGAACCGGTAAGTATTTACCTATATATTATACGATAAAATTATGAATAATAACCGAATTGCGGTACTCGCCGGAATCGGCGACTTGCCCGAACTTGAGCGGATTTTTGCATCCGCCCGCGAATATATGGTAAAAACCGGCAACCCGACGCAGTGGCCGGACGGATACCCGCAGCGGCAGGTGCTTGAAGAAGACATCGCCGAAAAAAGAATGTATCTCGTGCGCGACATCCTGCCCGGCGGGGAGTATATAAACCGCGGCGCTTTTGTCTTCGCGGTCACGGATGAACCGAATTACGCGAAAATAGACGGCGGCTGGAAGGACGATTCTCCTTACGCCGTCCTTCACCGCATCGCGTCCGATGGCAGCTCGCGCGGAGTTTTTTCCTTTATCGTCGAATTTGCAAAAAGCCGATATCCGCACCTGAGGATAGACACCGGCTTTGACAACAAAGTGATGCAGAAGCTGATACTCGCCGCCGGATTTGAGTATTGCGGCGTTATTTATATAATCAAAGCCAATGGCTCGCCGCGATACGCCTATGAGCTGATACAGCCGGAAGAAATCCGGTAATCATTCCCCGACTTTAGCCGCGTATTCTTTCAGCAGCCGCACATAGACGCGGTAGTTTTCGACGCTGACGTCCGGCGGGGTCTGGTGGTCAACCGACGGGATGTACCGCCCCGACTTTATCGCCGGAAGTATCCGCTCAAACTCGGCGCGCATCGCTTCTTCGCCGTGTTTCATCACCATCTTGTCATATCCGCCTAAGAGGATGAATTCGGGGTAGTCTCTGCGCAGTCGGTTCACATCAACTCCCGCCTGCCGCTCAAGCGGCAGAACTCCCTCGACTCCGGCGCGGATCATCCACGGCACCATCCGGGTAACGTCGCCGTCGGTGTCGACGATGACATACGCCCCGCCGCGCTTAATCTCAGGGATTAACCGTTTGTAATAAGGCGCGACGAACTCGTCGAACATCGTTTCGCTCAGCATCGGGCCGTTGTTGTAGCTCATGTCTTCGGCGATGGTCATGAAATCGGGCTGAATCAGCTCGGCGATCTGTTCGGCGCACATCAGCTCCCATTCGACAAGGTCGGAGCAGATTTGATGATACAGCTCCGACCAATCGTAAAAACTGTAAAAATGCCCCTCGATGCCGAAAAGCGTCCGCGGGAACCAGAAACAGCCCTCAACGGTGTACCAAACGGCGAAATCGCCTCTGTCGTGCGCCGTTTTTATTTGCGCGAAGTGGTCTTTGTATCTCGTCACGGCGTCCTCCGGAAAGAGGCACGGCTTTATCCGCTCGTAATCGGCTTCGTTCTCGATTATCGCCCCGCCGTGATATGAGGGAGAGGGCATCCCCGCCTTTCGGTGCGGCAGCCAGAACTGCACAAGCGGATCGAGGCCGAAATATTCCATCAGCTCGACGCCCCAAATCTCCGGCACTCCTTCGCCGTGCCAGCGATGGACGGTTTTGTCCCACCATGTCGCCCATTCGACGCAGGGCAGGCGGTCCGGCGTCCCGCCGCTCATCGCGGCAAGCATTCTTTCGCGGTTTGTCATACAGTTTACCTCGATATCGGAGAAAATTCATATTGATTTATTTTATCGGGAGTATAATTTAAAGTACGCAATGTAATGCGCATTAAAGTAATCACTGTTTACCTTGATTTGACTCGGAACAACGGAGAGAATATAAACAATGAGCGATTCGGCGCTGATACTTGAGGGCGGCGGGCTGCGCGGGGTTTTTACCTGCGGCGTCACCGACTGTTTTTTGGATAATTCGATAAGCTTTACCGACATATGGGCGGTTTCGGCGGGGTCCTGCGTCACCTGCTCCTTTCTTGCGGGGCAGCGGCGGCGCGCCTTCCGGGTTATGACCGGATTTCTGGGCGACCCGCGCTACTGCAGCATCCGAAGTCTTATTACCACCGGAGACCTTTTCGGAGCGAAATTCAACTATGATACGGTTCCCAATGTCCTCGATCCAGTCGATTACGAGGCGTTCCGGAAAAATCCGACCGAATTTTTTGCCGTGGTGACCAACTGCGGCACCGGGGAAGCGGAATACAAGCGGGTATTCGACCTGCGTCGGCATCTTATCTGGGTCCGCGCGTCTTCGTCGCTGCCGCTGCTTTCGCGGATGGTTAAGGTTAACGGAGAAAGATACCTCGACGGCGGCATCTCCGACTCAATTCCGCTGAAAGCGGCGAGGGAATACCGGAAGGAAAAGGGCCGCGCCGACCGCGCCGTGGTGGTTCTCACCCGTGAGGACGGATATTTCAAAAAACCGGAGGCCACCGCTCCCGCCGCGATAAGATACGCAAAATATCCGGCGCTCCGCGAAGCGATGAAAAACCGGCACACGATGTACAACTCACAGCTCGCCTATCTGCGCTCGGCGGAAAATGCCGGCGCCGCCTTCGTCATCCGCCCGCCGGAGCCGCTCGGGCTTTCGAGGACGGAGAAGGACAAAACAAAGCTCGAAGCCGGCTATGAGCTCGGCTACAATACGGCAAAAGAGCTGCTGCCGCGGCTGCTCGAATTTCTGTCGTAATCTCCTGCGTCATTATACCACAATCCGCAGGCAAGTTCAAGCGATTTCGAATCGAAAGCGGGATGAAACCGCCGAAAATTTCTCTTATCCCCCTTGAAAACCGCCGCGCGATGTGGTATAATATCAGACACGCCGGTGTGTCGGAAAGGCAGACGAGGGAGACTCAAAATCTCTTGTTGGCAACAACGTGCGGGTTCGATCCCCGCCACCGGCACCAGAAATATGATCCGAACCTGTTTTCCGCGCGGGAGACGGGTTCGAATTGTTTTTTGCCTGAAAGGGTTATGTCTATTGGCAATGTAATTGCCGCAGAAAAGTTTACATTTGATAGATTGAATCATTTCGAAGGCTCATAGTATAATGCATTTGTATGGTTTGCGCGAAGCAAGCCGCGGAAGCAGAAGCGTTAAGTCAATTAAGATGTGTATATATGGCAGTCTGCGCCGAATGTATGCTATTGAAGGCGCGCGGTTCTTCTTCGGAAAACCGTATGCCTTATTTTTTTGAAACGGCGTATAAAACGCAGATATCGTAAAAGACCGCAGATAAAAACAAAGGGCGTTGAGTGGTCAGGCGCCGCGGCTGTCGTTTCCGGCGGCAGGCGATCCGGCGGAGACAGCGAAGTCAAGGGAGGAGTGGATCGGGTGAATTTATTACACATGAGATACGCTCTGGAAATAGCAAAAACGAATTCGATAAACAAAGCCGCGGAAACGCTGTATGTCGGGCAGTCGACCCTCAGCCGCGCTATCAAAGAACTGGAGACATCGCTCGGCGTTGTCCTGTTTGAACGCAGCGCGAAAGGAATGGATCTGACTCCCGACGGCGAGATATTCGTCGGATATGCGAAAACCGTGTTGAATCAGGTAGACGATATCAAGCAGCTGTTCAGCGACGGTTCTGTCAGCAAAAAGCGGTTTTCCATCTCCGTTCCGAGAGCAAGCTATATTTCCGACGCCTTTACTCACTTTACGATGCTGCTCGGCAAAGACGACGCCGTCGAACTTTTTTATAAAGAAACCAATTCAATGCAGGCGATTAAAAGCATATTGGACGAGGATTATCGGCTCGGAATTATTCGGTACGCCAAAAGCTACGATAAATATTACAAAACGATGCTCGAAGAAAAAGGGCTTAATTATGAGCTTGTCGCCGAATTCCGATATCTGCTTGTTATGAGCGAGAACAGTCCGCTCGCGGCGCTTGATTCGATAACTTATGACGATCTCAGCGATTATATCGAGATAGCTCACGCCGATCCGTCCGTGCCGTCAATACCGCTCGCGCAGGTGAAGAAGGAAGAGCTTCCGGACAATACCAATCGCCGTATTTTTGTATTTGAACGCGGAAGTCAGTTTGATTTGCTGACGCAGAATCCCGAAACCTTTATGTGGGTATCTCCGATACCGAAAGCGTTTCTCGACCGTTCCGGCCTTGTGCAGCGTCTCTGCGCCGAAAATAAGCGCGAGTATAAAGATATGCTGATTCACAGGAAAGATTATACGCTCACCGACCTTGACAACTGGTTTATTGAGGAACTCGTGAAAACAAAGCGCGAGGTAATAGACGTGACGCAGGATGGAGAAACCCTTTTATGATACGTATGATTGCCGCGTATATCCGCGGCGCGTTTTTCCGCCGCAGGCTGCCGGAAGAACACCCGCCGAAAACCACGATTTCGCTTTTTAATGAAGCCATAAACGAGCTGTTTTGTCAGCTCTTTTTTTATTCGGGATTACGCATATCGATAAACGCAATACCGATATGAGAAAACGGCAATTCCCAACGGCGCCGGTTTGCGATATAATATATATGGCGAATAATCATAATCAATAACAAGGAGGCATTTTATTTTTATGGCACGATTTACTTTACCGCGCGACATTTATCACGGAAGGGGCGCTCTTGAAGCGCTGAAGTCCTTTGAAGGAAAGCGAGCGATGATTTGCATCGGCGGCGGATCGATGAAAAGATTCGGATTTTTGGACAAAGCGGAAGCTTATCTTAAAGAAGCCGGAATGGAAGTCGAACTGATAGAGGGCATTGAGCCGGATCCTTCGGTTGAAACCGTTATGAAAGGCGCCGAAGCAATGCTGAAGTTCGAACCGGACTGGATCATTGCTATGGGCGGCGGTTCTCCGATTGACGCGGCAAAAGCGATGTGGATCAAGTACGAGTATCCGGATATTACATTTGAGGATATGTGCAAAGTCTTCGGACTTCCCCAACTGCGCAAAAAAGCGCGTTTCTGCGCGATTTCCTCCACCTCCGGCACCGCAACCGAAGTTACCGCATTCTCTATAATTACCGATTATTCAAAGGGCATAAAGTATCCGATCGCGGATTTTGAGATTACTCCCGATGTCGCCATCGTTGACCCGGAGCTTGCCGAGACAATGCCTAAAAAGCTTGTCGCGCACACCGGAATGGACGCGATGACGCACGCAGTTGAGGCGTTTGTATCGACGGCAAACTGCGATTACACAAATCCGCTGGCGCTGTATGCCATTAAAATGATTAAAAGCGATTTGATCGCTTCATATAACGGAGATATAGCAAAGCGCGACAGCATGCACAACGCTCAGTGCCTCGCCGGCATGGCGTTTTCAAACGCGCTGCTCGGTATTGTCCATTCGATGGCGCACAAAACCGGCGCCGCCTTTGCCGATTACGGCGCTCATATCATTCACGGCGCCGCCAACGCGATGTATCTGCCGAAGGTAATCGCCTTTAACGCAAAAGACGAAACCGCAAAGAAGCGTTACGGCATAATCGCCGATATTATGGAGCTGGGAGGCGCGAACGATGACGAAAAAACAGCGCTTCTTATCAAATATCTCCGCGGCATGAACGACGCTTTGAATATACCTCAGTGTATCCGTCATTACGGCGCGGACAGCTATCCTGCCGAAAACGGCTTTGTGCCGGAAAAGGTGTTTCTCGAAAGACTGCCTGAAATCGCAAAGAACGCCATCGGCGACGCCTGCACCGGCTCTAACCCCCGTCAGCCGAGCGTCGAGGAGATGGAAGCACTGCTGAAATGCTGCTATTACGACACGGACGTTGACTTTTGATTAAGTATCGAAAAGCGTTTATCGCAAAAACCGAATCGATATAAGGCGTATCGATAAACGCAATACCGATATGAGAAAACGGCAATTCCCAAGACCGGGAATCTTTGATATAATAATATTGAAGAAAAAACAATATGTGAGGAGGCGTTTATATTGAAGAAACCGGAGATTTCGCGTCCGACTCTCGGCCGAATCCCTTTGTATCTTAAATATCTGCGATCGCTTCCGCCGAACACCGAAAGCATTTCGGCGACCGCCATAGCTGCCGGTCTCGGGCTGGGCGACGTGCAGGTTCGAAAGGATTTGGGTATCCTTTGCGGCTC
>JGI24712J26585_10000867_pt1 | contig 25982 bp, 28 predicted proteins | sample BioPla3DNA2_FD_26585 | JGI IMG/M metagenome (IMG submission 26585)
TATTATGAAGTGATTTTTTTGAAGAAAGACAAAAAAGCTCCAACCGGAGTCAGAGCTTAATATAAACTTTTGCAAAAGTTCATCAAGATTATTTAATCTTGCCTTCTTTGTATAGGACATGCTGACGAACAACTGGATCAAACTTCATCATCTCCATCTTACCTGGAGTTGTACGACGGTTCTTATCTGTTGTGTAGAAATGACCTGTACCTGCTGTTGAATTTAAACGAATCTTTTCACGACCGCCTTTCTTAGCCATTTTAGTCTCCTTTAAACTCTAGCACCGTGTGCGCGCATATCCGCTAAAACAGCATCGATGCCGTTCTTATCGATGATACGCATGCCTTTGGTTGAAACGCGTAATCTTACGAAACGACCTTCACTCTCAACCCAAAAACGGTGATACTTTAGATTTGGAAGAAAACGACGCTTAGCCGCATTCTTTGCGTGGGAACGTAGGTTACCCACAGCTGGGCGCTTGCCCGTAACTTGGCAAACTCTGGACATGTTAGCTCACACTCCAAAAAAATTAAAAATAAAAAAAACAATATCAGCTCACGCTGAGATTGATTAATCGGTGAAACAAAGTGGCCGTATTTTAGCACAAAAGAAGACTATATCCTAAAATTAATTAAAATTTAGGACAACTTATGTCTATTAATACGGAACTTCTCTTTCTATGAGGAAAATCCTCAATCAGTTTCGTGGTAATTGCACATTATATATTAATAATTGATCATAGATCAATGTTGAAAAATTAATGTCATTAATTATTAATAAATCCTTGTATAATCTTGTAGTTAAAACTTCAATTTTTAAGGAGATGTCAGAATGGAAGCTCAATTAAATAATCGAAAGATAGTTTTGGGTGTGACAGGAGGAATTGCAGCATATAAGGCATGCACTCTTTGCCGTCTTCTAGTAAAAGCCGGTGCCGATGTATTTGTTTGCATGACAGAAGCTGCAACTAAAATGGTGGGTAAAGACACCTTTGCTGCATTGTCAGGTCACCCTGTAAGCGTTGGTATCTTTGAAGAATCAAAAGAAATCTCTCACATTGCTCTAACATCAAATGCAGATTTGGTGTTGATAGCACCAGCAACTGCAAATACTATTGCAAAAATAGCTCACGGTTTTGCTGATAACATGCTGACAGCAACTACTCTTGCAGCAACATGCCCTGTAGCTATAGCACCAGCTATGAACTCGAATATGTATGCAAATATTGCAACACAGGATAATTTAAAGACTCTTGTCGAGCGCGGTATCTACATTATCGCTCCTGAAAGCGGAGAACTAGCCTGCGGAACTGTAGGGCAGGGCAGAATGAAAGAGCCCGAAGACATCTTTGAGGATGTTGTCGCAATTCTAAGTCAGAGGATTGAGCACAATAAGAATTACCATCAATTAAATATTAGTCAGGACAAATTACCTGCACCTAAAAAACCTCTTGAGCTTACTCAGACCAAACTATTACCTAAATCAATCGGCGTTGGTCTAAAGGTGTTAATTACTGCAGGTCCAACCGAAGAACTTATCGATCCTGTACGTTATATTTCCAATAACAGCTCAGGTAAGATGGGATATGCACTAGCTCAGGCAGCAGCCCGTTTAGGTGCTGATGTTACTTTAATCTCTGGGCCTACAAACCTTGACTGCCCTAAAGGTGTTAAGAGAATTTGCGTGCGTAGTGCTCTTCAGATGCTTACTGCTGTAGATGAGTTTGTAACAAGCAGCAATATCATGATTGGCTGCGCTGCAGTTGCCGACTATAGAGTTGAAAACATCTCACCTATAAAAATCAAAAAGACAGATGGTTCTGATACCTTAACATTAAAGCTTGTTAAGAATCCTGATATTATCGCCTCAGTAGGTCTTCGTGAATCTCACAGACCATTTACTGTAGGATTTGCAGCTGAAACCAACAACTGTGAACAGAATGCTAAAGATAAGCTTAAGAGAAAAGGTCTTGATTTAGTGGTTCTAAACGATGTTTCAAAAACAGAGATCGGTTTTAATTCAAACAATAACGAAGTAACAATCTTCGACAAGAACGGCATTGTTTCTCATTACGATAAGCAATCAAAAGATGTAATTGCCCAATTACTAATGGAACTAATCATTAATAGAGCAAAAAATTAAAAACATGCTAGATGTAAAAATTAAAATATTAGACAAAAGACTAGGTGTTGATTTTCCGCTTCCTCAATACGAAACTGAAGCTTCAGCAGGAATGGATCTAAGAGCAATGGTTCAGGAGGACTTTGTTCTAGAGCCAGGACAGGTAAAGATGGTTAATACAGGCTTTGCAATGCATATTAAAGACAAGTCTGTAACAGCTTTAATTGTTCCTCGATCTGGTCTTGGTTATAAGCATGGTATTGTATTGAGCAACCTTACAGGTGTTATCGATGCAGACTACCAGGGACCACTAATGATGCCTTTATGGAATCATTCAAGCAAGCCTTTTACCGTCCATGTTGGTGATAGAGTTGCTCAAATGCTGTTTATCCCTGTATTGCACGCAAATCTATCAGTTACTGAGGATTTTGATACTGAATCAGACCGTGGACAAAATGGATTTGGTTCTACCGGTATTTAGTAAACAAGGCTACTTAGTTAATACTAAGTAGCTTTTTGTTATTCATCTAATGGCAGTGTACTAATTGTGTAAGACTCGTATACAGGAGACACAAATATCTTGCCGTCACCTGGATTACCTTTCTCACCAGTCATTGCAGCCTGAAAAATAGTGGTTACAACTGCAACCTTTTCATCTTCTTCTACAACCATGTAAATCATGTTCTTACTCATCTCCTGGTACAGAACATCACCTACTTTAATTCCTCGCTCTTTTCCTCGTCCAGAAACATTGATTTTTGTCAAAGCACAAAAGCCACGAGCGTACAAGGCATCTTGTACATCCATAATCTTTTCTGGTCTTACAATTGCAGTTATGGCATACATACAAAACTTCTAATATTTCATAAATATTTAGTACACTTTAATAATATATGAGTTTTGTATAAGCTAAATGAATTGCTCTAAAACAAATAAAAATGCTTTCTTGTAAAGCTCTATTGCTTATTTTTTTTGCAAAAAAAAACAGACTCGCTCTCTCGAGCAAATCTGCCTTCTTATAGACTCATAATAGAAATTATCTATCAGCTAACAACTTATTTAAGTAATCAATTTCAATTGCTGTCTGAGCTGGAGCTACGCCACCCTTAATATTTCTCTTAGCAAGAATAGATTCTAACTGCAGAATTGGGTAAACGTCATCAGCAACAACAGAAGAGAACTCCTTAAACTCATCAACAGATAGATCTTCTAAAGCCTTCTGCTTAGAAATAGCATATAAAACAACTCTACCAACAATTGAGTGAGCCTCACGGAATGGAATGCCCTTTGATACAAGGTAATCAGCAAGCTCAGTAGCATTTGAATAGCCACCTTTAGCTGCATCTAATGCATTCTGCTCGTTCAGCTTGATACCTTCAAACACTAAAGCTGCCATGTATAAGCTGTCAGACCATGTATCGATTGCATCGAATAAACGCTCTTTATCCTCTTGAAGATCTTTATCATAAGCTAATGGTAATGCCTTGGTTGTTACTAACATACCTGTTAGAGCACCAACTACACGGCCGCACTTACCTCTGATTAACTCAAGTGCATCTGGGTTCTTCTTTTGAGGCATTAGTGAAGAGCCTGAAGTTACCTTATCTGATAACTCAACAAACTTAGCTTCACCACTGTTGTAGATAATTAAATCTTCAGCAAGTCTTGATAAGTGAACCATAGAAATACTTGCGCAAGATAGTAGTTCTATAACGTGGTCACGATCGGATACACCATCAAGAGAATTTCTGGTTGCGCTTTCAAAACCTAGGTTTCTTGCTAGCTCATCTCTATCAATGTCGTATGCAGTACCGGCTAATGCTGCAGAGCCTAGTGGGCAGGTTGCCATTAGTTTCTTAGCATTTAATAAACGCTGATAATCTCTTTCAAACATCTGAGCATAAGCTAATACCCAGTGAGAGAATGTTACAGGCTGTGCCCTTTGTAGGTGAGTATAGCCTGGGAAGATTTTGCCCTGGTTTGCTTCTGCAACTTTAACTAGCTCTTTTTCAAGGTGAACAATAGCTTTTAGAACATCTTCTACAGCTTTGTGACACCATAATTTAAGATCTAAAGCAACCTGGTCATTACGGCTTCTACCTGTATGCAATTTCTTTCCTAAATCACCAACTTTCTCAATCAGTCTGCGCTCAATATATGAGTGAATATCTTCATCGCCTGCATTAGCAATAGCGTGGATATCTTTTGAAACATCCTCTAAAAGTTCTTTTAGAGCATTCTTTAAATCTTTGTTTTCCTGCTCGGTTAAAACGCCAGCTTTATAAATTGCGTCTGCCCAGCAAATTGAACCTTCGATATCCTCAATAGCCATACGATAATCAAACTTTAAAGAATCATTGTAATCTTTAAATCTCTGATCTGGTCCCTGAGTAAATCTGCCGCCCCATAGAGCCATAAACACCTCTGCTCAAATAAAATTTGTAAGATGATAATACGTAATAATGACTAATATTTCATCTTTTTTAGATCAAAATACGGCCCAGAGATTCCTCCCTGAACCGTATTATCTATTCAATCACTCAGAAATTACTTCTGTGTTTTAGCGTTGATAGCACGAATTCTGCTTGGTAGTGAGTATAGACGGATAAAGCCTTCAGCATCTTCCTGGCTGTATACATCATCAGCACCAAAGGTTACGAAATCGAAGTTGAATAGACTGTTTGGAGAATCCTTCTGGATTACCTCTAAATTGCCCTTGTATAACTTGATAACTACCTTACCGTTAACGTCTTTAGCGCAGTTATCTGCTGCTGCTAATAAAATCTCACGTAGACGTGTGAACCAGCGACCATCGTATACTAACTGAGCAAATTCAACAGCTAAGTGCTCACGGAAAACGCGAGTTGCCTTATCTAGAACTAACTGCTCAATTGCACGAATTGCCTTGTAGATAATGGTTCCGCCTGGGGTTTCATAGCAACCACGTGACTTCATACCAACTAAACGGTTCTCAGTGATATCGATACGACCTACACCGTTTCTAGCACCGCGCTCATTTAACTCAGAAATGATCTCAAATGGAGACATTGCTTTACCATTGATCTCAGTTACATAACCATTCTTAATAGTTAACTCGAATATCTCTGGAGTATCAGGAGCCTTCTCTGGAGAAGTAGTCCATACCCATACGTTCTCTGAAGGTGCATTCCAGGTGTTCTCTAACTCGCCACCCTCTGTTGAGATGTGTAGGCAGTTAGCATCACGGCTGTAGATCTTCTTTAAAGTAGTCTTGCAAGGAATATGACGAGCGTCTAGGTAAGCTAATAACTCTTCACGTGACTGCATATCCCAAATACGCCATGGAGCGATAACATCTAGCTCTGGAGCTAAAGCTGCTACAGCACTTTCGAAACGAACCTGGTCGTTACCCTTACCGGTAGCGCCGTGAGCAATAGCATCAGCACCTTCTTCTAATGCGCACTCAACCATTGCCTTTGCAATGATAGGACGAGCAATAGCAGTACCTAATAAGTATTCACCTTCGTATAAAGCACCAGTCTTCATCATCTCGAAAACATAGTCTTTTACGAACTCTTCTCTTAAATCTTTAACAATGCACTTGCTTGCGCCTGACTGCTTAGCCTTCTGCTCAATACCTTCAAGATCTTCACGCTCTTGACCAACATCAGCTACGAAACATACAACTTCACAATCACCATAGTTCTCTTTTAACCAAGGTACGATGGTTGATGTATCAAGACCGCCAGAATATGCTAATACAACTTTTTTGTAGTGCTTATTTTCGTGTTTTAACATTGCTTATATCCTCAATATTAAGCGTTAATTAGTTTGGCAAGTACTGCCATATTAATATGTAAACGATTTTCTGCTTCGTCGAAAACTACAGACTTAGGACCATCCATAACCTCATCAGTGATTTCATAACCACGATGTGCTGGCAGGCAGTGCATTACAATTTTAGCGCCTGACTGCTCAACTAGATTATTGTTAATCTGATATGGCATATACTTCTTTCTTACTGTATCCAGTGGAGTATTATCACCCATTGATACCCAGGTATCGGTATAAATCACATCAAAGTCTTTTAGTTTGCTNATATCGTTTTCAACTGATATTTTGCAACCATTCTTCTTTGCAATTTCATTTGCTTTAATNAAAACTGCTGCGTCAGGNGAGCAATTCTCAGGGCTAAAGCAGGTAACATTTGCGCCTAGGATTGCGCCTGCTACAAATAATGAATTTGTAACATTGTTACCGTCACCAACATAGGCAACCTTAACACCCTTGATAGCACCTATATGCTCTTTAATCGTCATGTAATCAGCCATTGCTTGAGCTGGATGATATAAATCAGATAGTGCATTAACTACTGGTACACTGCCGTACTGAGCTAACTCTTCTAGAGTGCGCTGTGAAAATACACGACCAACTAGACAATCTACCCAGCGGCATAAATTACGTGAGTAATCAGCAATTGTCTCTCTTTTACCTAATTCACCGTTTTGTAAATCCAGGTAAACACCATGACCACCTAATCTATAAAAAGCAATTTCAAAAGTTGTTCTTGTTCTTAGGGATGGCTTTTCAAACATAATAGCNCCACTCCGTCCTGCTANAACNGTATTGAATTTTGCAGGCTCTTTTTTCATAGCTGCAGCGGTTTCTAAAATGTCTAGATATTCATCTTGGCTNAATTCAAAGCCAGTTAGTAAATGACGCATCTTAAAGCTCCCATGCGACATACAAAGGACACCCTTTGTGGTTGTTAAAAACAAAGACAAACTGTCTTAAAAAACATGAATTTTATCATAGCAAAATTATGTTCNAATTCTACAAAATAGATATTATGCCTTAATTATGTGCAAAAATCATTCTAATGCTAAATTAGATCTAATTTATTCATTGCTAAAGTAAGGGCAGCAATCGCTCTAGCCTCTGTTAAAGGTGAATCCTGACTAAAAATCAGCTCTTTTGCTTCTTTTGGACTTACCCTTACTATATTAATTGGTTCAGGCTCATCTCCTTCTAACTGCATTTCGTATAAATCAGTACATAAATAACAGTACATTCTAAGCTGTAACATGCCTGGAGCTACNGTCATTTCATTTCGAAGCGTTCTGATTNTCTTAGCACCAAAACCTATTTCTTCCTTTAATTCTCTGTTGCAGGCTTCTTTTGGATCTTCTCCATTATCAATTTTACCTTTAACAAACCCTAGTTCATAACGCTCAAAACCGCAGGCATATTCACTTGTAAGCAGAAAGTCTTTTCCATCAAAAGGTACTGCTAAAACGGCACCGTTTCCACCAATCAGACGCTCATAAGTCATCTCTTTATTATTTGAAAATTTTAAATCCAGCTGATCAACAGTAAAAAAATTAGAAACTTTCTGTCTTCTTTTAGCTAATACTTTAGGTAATTGATTATTTAAAACACAAAGATCCATCTTGAACCGTCCATTTTTATATATTCATTGTTATACTTTATCACTAGATACATTTTTTCTTAATCAACTTTAATAAAAAAAGAAAGATTCATGGATAATACTGATAAAGCAAATCCGATCCGACTTGATAAATGGCTATGGGCAGCAAGGTTTTATAAAACCAGATCAATCGCCAGACAAATGATTGAAGGCGGTAAAGTTGACTACAATGGAACCAAGGCAAAGCCATCAAGAACCATTGAGGTAGGAGCATTAGTAAAAGTACTGCAGGGTAATGTTAGAAAGGAAGTTGTTATACTAAAACTTTCTGATGTGCGAGGCCCTGCTACCGTTGCTCAAACCTTATATGAAGAAACTGAGCAAAGTATTAAAATACGTGAAAAACAGATTGAACAAATCAAAATTAATGCTCTTTTAGCCCCACATCCAGATGAAAAGCCAAATAAAAAGGAGAGAAGGGAGCTAATTAACTTAAAATATGGAAGATAATAAAATGCAAAATTTTGAGCACAACAGCGTAGAAAGATTTTTATTTGATAACCACGGTGTTCGTGGCGAGATTGTAAAGATTAAAAAGCCATTTGAAGAATTACTGCACGACTCTTACCCAAAGGTTGTTAAATCAGTAATGATGGAACTGTCTGTAGCATCAGTTCTTATCGCTTCAACTCTAAAAGACGGCTCTGAGATTATGATTCAGATAAGAGGCGGAAAAACCTCTCCTTTAAAGTATGCTCTAATCAATATACGTCAGGATTTATCATTTTATGGCTCAGCATCTTTAAATGAAGGCTTTGCTCTAAATGATGATGCAACCTTAGCTGATTTATGCAGTAACGACAGCGTGCTGGTTATTTCAGTCTTTCCTAAAGACGGCAAGAAGTGGCAGGGAATTGTAGCTATCGATCCTAATTCAATCAGCGCTACTTTAGAAAATTACTTTAAAGACTCTCAGCAGTTACCTACAAGATTCTTTATTCAAACTGATATGGATAACATCCAGTCAGGAGGAATCATGCTACAGATTATTCCAAATGTGGATAAGAATATTGAATCTCTTGACCATTTGGCAATTTTATCAGGAACATTAACAGCTGATGAATTATTTACTCTTTCTCTTGAGGAGTCTTTAACAAGACTGTTTTCTCATGAAGAAGTGAAAGTATTTGGTCAAAAAGAAATTGTCTTCAGATGTATTTGCTCAAAGCAAAGATGTGAAAATGCTTTATTACAGCTTGATCCTAGCGAGCTTAAAAAGCTAATCGATGAAGACAACGGTACAACAATGGCCTGTCAGCATTGTGGTAAAACATATACCTTTGATAAAGAGGAATTATCAGAACTACTAGTACAAATTAGCCAATAATAATGATTACAAAGAACTATCCAAAGGCAAGCTGGTTTAATGTCAGCGTAGTTAGCGTAGGACATTTTCTATTTCGCTAATATCTTGCCAATTTTATTATCTATTCTAGCAGTACAATTTAAACTGTCATTGTCAGAATGCGCCTCTTTGTACATGATTTTCCAGGTAACAACTTCGTTCTTGCAGGCACCTATAGGAATTGCTACTGATAATAGAGATCTTGGAATTGTTTATTCCATTGCTCTTTTCACAGAAGAACTTATCTCATGTAAGTGCATCTTCAATTGTCATGACTATGCTGATTGGTAAAGCAATTGGCGGTCTTGTAGCCGGTGTAATGCATCTAATTTTAAATTAAGAGCTATTATCTTATGTTCTTATATCCTAACTGCCACCATGATGATTATATTCTTATGTAACTCAACTTTTGCATTTCAAAAATTGAGTTAAAACGTTAAATATAAGCTGTCGAGCACTGCTTTTGTTTTTTAAAATACGATTTTTGATTATTAAGACAGATGTGATATATAAAAATGGCTTAAGAATGCTGTTTAAGAGGTGTTTTTTGTTGCAGAAATGTGTATAAATGTTATAATTTATGTTGAAAATCAATGACTTAAATCAAATTATACACACGATATTAAGATAAACAAAAATTCATCTTCTTGCAATAGAGCAATTTCTTTTGATTTCATTTTTACTTACATCGGTATAACTACTCTTTTACGTAAAGCCAAGTTTGAAAAGCGTTCTGGAGCTGATGTATTTACCATCTTGAATGTACTTTTCTCTTCTGTATTTAAAGGTTATCTAAATCTTTACAGATTCTTTGCATCTACTGAAGGTAAAGCATTATCTTTTAGCAGAGATTCAGCATGCAGATTTCTTTCCAATCCAAAGTATCACTGGCAGTCTTTAATGTTTTATATAGCCACATTCATCATCAGATTTATCTGTGACCTGAATAAAGACAATAAAGAGCAGATTAACTGTCTGATTGTGGACGATACCATGATTGAAAGAAGCAGAGGTAAGAAGGTAGAGCTTTTATCAAGACAGTTTAACCATGTTATAGGTAAAACGGTTAAAGGTTTTACTGACTTGGCCTTAGGATGGACAGACGGAATTAACCATATTCCTGTATTAAGTTATCTCATAGCTTCTAGCAGAGAGAAAAATCTAATCAGAAAAGCCGATGAGAATAACATTGATAACAGAACCGCCGGAGCTAAACGCAGAAAGACTGCCTGTAAAAAGAAAACTGAAACTCTAATCAGTATGTGCAGGCGTACTGTAAGAGTAATATCTGCATCTTATATTCAGATGGACTCCTGGTTCTTTTCTGACTACCTTGTCAGAAAGCTTAATCTGATAACTTCCATCATTGCTTATACCAACAAAGACCTTAGAGTCAGACTTGTCTTTGTAAAAGCACGAAACTCTAAGGACTGGATTTGTATTGTAAGCACTGACCTTAACTTATCTCCTGAGAAAGTAATTGAACTCTATGGCAGAAGATGGTCCATTGAAGTTGCCTTTAAAGCTCAGAAAGTTACCTTGGGTTAAAGAACGAATGCCTGGCTCATGACTTTGATACCTGTAATGCCTTTATGGTTATCTTCAGTGTCAGATTACAGCTCATGGAGTTTAACAGAAGACAGGATAAAGATTCTCGTTCTATTGGAGAGCTTTTCTATAGTATACGCTCTGAACTTACTGCTGTTACCTTTGCTGAAGCTCTTCAGACTCTGCTATCTCTGATTGATGACATTGCCATTACTTTAGATGCAGCAGGCTGTTTACGTAAAGGTAAAATTGCCAAAGCTAAAGAAGTAATATCAGACAAAATCTCAGAGTGGTACTCAGGTATGACTGACTACATCAAAATGTACATTCAGCTATCACAAACTTCTCAATAATCGAAAATCGTATTTTAAAGAACAAATGCAGTGTTAAACCGCATTGTTATCAATATTTTGAATAAAAATCAAAATGCAAAAGTTGAGTTTTTAATTTATTTTATTGTGACTTAAGCCACACAATAATTTTTTTTCAAATAAAACAAATATCCTTATTTAAAAGCGAATTTTTTGAACTATATCAAGTTATAATATAAATGTTTTTCAGTATTGGGACTATAAAAAAAATGAATCCAATTTATCTTGGCGTTAACATTGATCACGTTGCTACAGTTCGTAATGCACGTGGAACTAATTACCCTGATCCAGTTACTGCAGCTGGTATTGCAGAACTTGCTGGCGCAGACAGTATCACAACCCATTTAAGAGAAGATCGTCGTCATATAACTGACCGAGATGTTCGTATCATCCGTGAAACCGTAAAAACATCTCTAAATCTAGAGATGGCGGTAACTGATGAAATCTTAGCAATTGCAGTTGGTATTCAACCACAAAAGGCATGTTTTGTGCCAGAAAGACGTGAAGAAGTAACTACTGAAGGCGGTCTTGACGTTATTGGTAACATGGCAAAAATTGAAAATGCCATTGTTAAGTTAGATAACGTACACACTGTATGCTCATTATTTATCGATCCTGTAAAAGAACAGATCGATGCAGCAAAGAAGGTAGGAGCTCCTTACATTGAATTCCATACTGGTTGCTATGCAAATGCAACCAGCCAGGAGCAGTTAAACCATGAGATTCAGACTTTAAGAGAAGCTGCTGAATACGCAGACAGCATCGGCCTTGGTGTAAATTCAGGTCACGGCTTAAACTACAACAATGTTGCTGCCGTTGCTGCTATTCCACAAATGAACGAATTAAATATCGGCCACAGTATCATTGCACGCGCAATATTTACCGGCTTACCAGAAGCTGTCAAAACCATGAAACAAATCATGGAATCAGCCCGCAATAATTCATCAAAGTAATAGAGGTCCACAATGAGCTTTAATAACCTTTTAGAAAACTTCGGTATGACTCCAATTGAGCGCGTTGAAGCTGCAATTGCCGCTTTAAAGCGTGGTCGTGGAATCCTAGTTGTTGATAGCGAAGACAGAGAAAACGAAGGCGACTTAATTTATGCTGCTGAAACTGTTACTGATGCACAAATGGCATTTATGATCCGTGAGTGTTCAGGTATCGTATGCGTTTGTATCGAAGAAGAACAGGCAAAGCGCATGAATCTTCCTATGATGGTTCAAAACAATACCTCTGTTTACGGTACAGCATTCACTATTTCTGTTGATGCAGCAAAGGATGTAACCACTGGTGTTAGTGCTCCAGACCGTGTAAAAGCTATCAAGGCTGTTATCAACAAGAACGGTAAACCAGAAGATTTAGCTTCTCCAGGTCACATGTTCCCTCTTGTTGCCAAAAAGGGCGGTGTTTTAGAGCGTGATGGTCACACAGAGGCTTCAGTTGATTTAGCTCGCCTTGCTGGTCTTACACCTGCTGGTATCTTATGTGAGTTATGTGCTCCTGATGGCAATATGGCTAAGTTACCACGTGTGACTCAGTTCGCTCTTGAGCATGACTTAACATGCCTATCTATCCTAGATTTAATCGCTTACAGAAAAGCAAAGAACGTTTAAATCTCTATTTAGCTACTGCGCACAGGCGTAGTAGCTTATCAATCAAGCATGAACATAACCGATAACCTTAAGCTAGGTACTCACATATACGGTAAAATAGGTGGAATACCTTTAGTAATTACCCCAGGATGGGCTACAGACTGTAGATTTTTAGAGCCCTTAGTAAAGTTATTTAGCGATTATGAAGTCATACTAATAGACATGCCAGGTTACGGATTATCCCGCAATTTAGCTCAATTTAGCTCCTCAATAAGACAAACAGGCAACTTGCTTTTAAATACTATTCCTAAGGAATGTATTTTAATGTCCTGGTCTTTAAGTACCTTATCCTGTATCAGCGCTTTAGGTGCGGATAAAGAATCAAAAATCAAAAAATTCATTTCGCTTTGCGGCACCCCAAGATTCCCGTGCGATCCAAACTGGCCCGGGGTAGATTATAAGTACGTTTTAAAAAGCCAAAAGCTTTTTAATGAAGAAGCCAATCAGAGAAGTATTAAACTTTTTTTTAAACTTCAGACTCAGACTAACGGCTATAGTAAAGAAATTAATGAATGGATTATGGACTGCTTTACTAAGATGGGAGAGATTGACACTTTAGTTTTGAAAAATGGACTTAATCATATGTCCTTTTCTGATTTAAGATACACCTTAAATCATGTAACTATTCCTTGTCTTCATATATTTGGACAAAAGGACAGATTAGTAAAAGCTGAACTTGTAAATAAACTAACAAAAGCTCCTTTCCATACATGCTCTATTCTTAAAAATTCAGCTCATATGCCTTTTATTACTGAGCCTGAGCTTCTAAAAGAAACCGTTAATTCCTTTATCAATTCAAAGTAAAACTTCGAATTTCTAATAATCTTTCTCGATATTCTTAAAAAACATTTAATGTTTTTTTTGCAAATTTTATTATCCATCTGATATATAACAAAATTTAATATTAAAGATCTCTTTAAAATTTGCCGATACTTATAGTAAGACAGAAATCTAACTTTAATTTAGGTCATTGAAATATGGACGTTGTCACAAGTGCTATTTCAAATGTGATTACTACAGGGATTCCGCATGCAGCGCAAGAAGCCCGTAGGGATTCTTTGACCAAAGAAACTATCCCTCAAATCAACCAGAATTCTGCATCTCAGGGAAACAATCCTTCCTCTCAAGGTAATGTTGCTAATGCTCCTTCAAGCTCAAATCTCTTCATCCAGGCAGATGCCATCATAAAGACCGGCCAGACAAAAATTGGCGAAAAGAAGTCTCTTCAAAAAGACAAAAAAACTGAGAGTACTTCCGAGGGAAAAGAAGCTAAAGGCGTTGGCCCCGCTAAAGGTACTGGAGTTACATCAACAGCCTCTGGAAACAGCTTTAATCAAAAGGTTGCTTCTGCAAGTAATATAACTGCAGCTTTAGATGGTGCTTTTGGCAATACAGGAGTGGATTACTCAATAGATGCCGACAAGCACCGTGAAAAAGGAAAAGGTTATAGCTCTAAGGCTATTGCTGATAGATATAAATCATCAAACCCAAGACTGGTTACTGGTAACTTTATCGACGTTAACAGCTAACTAGTTGTGAACAAGAGTCTTCAAATATTCCTGTTCAATTCTCTTTTGCTCGTCATCAGACATCTGCTCAACTTCAACATCGCCTTCTTCATCTGAAGCAAGAGAATTTTCAACAATGTCCTGTTCAATAAACCATTCTGGCTTTTCATAGGTGATTTTATTTACATACCACAGTTTCTTGCCCTTAGGAGTAACCACCTCGGCACAATCATCTACGGATTTACCTAATAAAGCGCGCGCCATAGGAGCATCAACGGAGATGCAATTCGAACGACCAAAGATTTCATCTGAACCTACAATACGGATCTGTAATAGTGATTCATCTTCGTCTGATTCAATTTCAACATAAGCACCAAAGAACACTCTGCCTTCCTGCTGCTTATTGAATCCAATAACCTGAAGGTCGTTTAAGCAATGACGAAGATATCTGATTCTTCTATCAATCTGACCTAATAATCTTTTATTGTAGTGATAATCAGCATTTTCCGATCTATCACCAAGGCTTGCAGCCCAGCTTACTTTTTGAGTGATTTCTGGACGTTTTACTTCCCATAAATAATCCAGTTCTTTATGGAGCTGTTCAAAACCTTCGCGAGTAATAAAAGGCTTACCCATACAAATAAATCCTCCTCAAAGAAAAACCCGGCGACAAGCACCGGGTTTAGCCATTATAAATTGATTAAATCAAATTATAACTGTGGACCAGCCTTAACTAGATCACCACATTGAGCCTCAAACTTCTTGAAGTTCTTGATGAAACGCTCTGCTAGATCCTTAGCCTTTACATCCCAATCAGCTGGGTTTGCATAGGTATCACGTGGGTCTAGGATCTTAGGATCAACACCTGGTAATGATGTTGGAACCTTGAACGAGAACATTGGAATGGTCTTTGTCTCAGCCTTATCGATTGAACCGTCTAAGATTGCATCGATGATACCACGTGTATCCTTAATAGAGATACGCTTGCCAGATCCGTTCCAACCAGTATTAACTAGGTATGCATTAGCACCTGACTTGTTCATTCTCTCAACTAGTACTTCTGCGTACTTGATTGGAGGTAATGTTAAGAATGCTGCACCGAAGCATGATGAGAAGGTTGGAGTAGGCTCGGTAATACCACGCTCTGTACCAGCTAACTTAGCTGTGAAGCCTGATAAAAAGTAGTACTGAGTCTGATCCTTATCTAGGATTGATACTGGAGGTAAAACACCGAATGCGTCAGCTGATAAGAAGATTACGCGCTTAGCAGCAGGGCCCTTTGAAATTGGCTTAACGATGTTTGTGATGTGGTTGATTGGGTATGAAACACGAGTATTCTCGGTTACTGACTTATCATCGAAGTCTATCTTACCATCTGCAGAAACTGTTACATTCTCTAATAGAGCATTACGCTTGATAGCTGCCCAAATGTCTGGCTCGTTTTCCTTTGATAGGTTGATAACCTTAGCGTAGCAACCACCTTCAAAGTTAAATACACCATCATCATCCCAACCGTGCTCGTCGTCACCGATTAGAAGACGCTTTGNATCTGTTGATAGAGTAGTCTTACCAGTACCTGATAGACCGAAGAAGATAGCGGTGTTCTTGCCGTCTTTATCAGTATTTGCTGAACAGTGCATTGCTGCAATACCCTTTAATGGTAAGTAGTAGTTCATCATTGAGAACATACCCTTCTTCATCTCACCACCGTACCAGGTATTTAGAATTAACTGCATACGCTCTGTTAGGTTAAATACAACAGCAGTCTCTGAATTTAGACCTAACTCTTTGTAGTTCTCAACCTTAGCCTTTGATGCATTTAGAACAACGAAGTTTGGCTCGAAGTTCTTTAATTCTTCAGCTGTTGGACGGATGAACATGTTGGTTACGAAGTGAGCCTGCCATGCAACCTCAACAACGAAACGAATTGCCATGCGTGTGTTTGCATTAGCACCACAGAAACAATCAACAACATATAACTTCTTGTTTGATAATTCCTTAGCTGCTAAAGTCTTTAATGCGTTCCAAGACTCTGTTGATAGAGGCTTGTTGTCATTCTTGAATTCATCAGAAGTCCACCATAAGGTGTCTTTTGAAGTGTCATCCATAACGATGAACTTATCTTTTGGTGAACGGCCAGTGTAAACACCAGTCATTACATTAACTGCACCCATTTCAGTATTCTGACCAACGTCAAAACCAGTTAGACAATCTTTGGTCTCTTCTGCGTATAGGTCTTCGTATGAAGGGTTGTGAACTATCTCAGCAGCTGCGCTGATGCCATATTTAGCTAAATTAAGCTCGTCGAATAAGCCCATTTTTTTCTCCACGTGTTAGTGACTGAGTAAACTCAGGTTTTATAGTTACAGTTCCGATTTTACAGTAATTTGATCATTTATGCGATTACTTTGAAACAAATAATTGCACATATTTTATCAATTAGAAAATTTTTCTCTTTTTTGGGGAAAATGCCTTAAAAGCACTTAAAATCAGCTAGAATAGAATAATGCGTTTTTATAAATATGTACCCCTTTTTATTAAAATCTAGTTAGGAAATCTATGAGTAAAATTAGTGTAAGTGATAAAGCCCAAGAATACTTTTTAAACATCATTAGCAAGCAGAAAATGGAAGGACTAGCAATCCGTCTAACTGCTAATAATGTAGGTACTCCAGGTGTTCAATGCGGTATTTTATACTGCCCTAAAGAATACATCACCTCAAACGATGAGCACTTCCAAATGAAGGGCTTTGAGATTGTTATCGATCAGTCTGTGTCTGAGTACTTAGATGACTCTATGATTGATTTGACTAAGAATGATGATGGAGAAGATTTATTAACTTTCCATGCACCAAATTTAAATAAGCAAAACTTACCAGCTGATGCATCTTTTTTTGATAGATTGAAAGCATTCATTGACTCAACAGTAAGTCCTTCACTTGCAGCTCACGGCGGTGCAGTTTCATTAGTTGAAGTTACAGATGATGGAATCGTAAAGGTTAAGTTTACAGGTGGTTGCCTAGGTTGCTCAATGGTAGGTGTTACACTAAAAGAGGGTATCCAGACTCAATTAAACCAGGCATTCCCAGGTATGATTAAAGATGTTGTTGATGTAACAGAACACGAAGTTACAGAAAACACTTACGGTTAACAGATAACCTAAAAAGGTGGCATTCAATACTAATTTATTGCCACCTTTTTTATTCTGCTTTTTGTTCTCTGCTAAGTAAAGATATAGCTGCTTCTGGCCCTGATTTGCCCTTGTAAAGAACTTCATATACTTCATTACAAATTGGCATTTGAACGTCGTACTTATCGATAAGCCCTTTTACGACTTCACTCATAGTATAACCTTCGACTACCTGTCCAATCTTGTTTAAGGCATCCTCACAGGACATACCCTGACCAAGATAATAACCAAATCGTCTATTTCTTGATTGATTATCAGTACAGGTTAAAATCAAATCACCAAGACCTGCAAGTCCCATGAAAGCCTTTTCAGTTGCCCCCATGGCTATTCCGAATCTTGTCATTTCAACAAGACCTCTTGAGATAAGAGCTGTTCTTGCATTCGCTCCATAACCTAAACCATCAGATAAGCCAGCACCTATGGCGATGACATTCTTAATGGCACCTCCAAGCTGTAAGCCTACAAGATCACAACTTGCATATATTCTGAAAGTTTTAGTATGCATAAGTTCTGAGAACTCTTTAATGCATCCTTCATCAGTTCCTGCCATAGCAATGGCTGTTGGCATTCCTTTGGCAAGTTCAATTGCAAAGGTTGGACCTGATAATGCGGCCATTGGGATATCATTTCCTAATATCTCTTTGGCTACTTCACTTAGCAATTTACCAGAAACTTTATCTAAACCTTTGGTTGCCCAGGCTATTTTATGTTCTTTTGTTAAATATGGTTTTATTGAAAGAAGAACATCTGAGAAAGTATGGGATGGAACAACTACCAAAATGTCGTTTGAAGCCTCTACAACCTCTTTTAGATCTGAAGAAACTACAAGTGCATCCTCAAAACGGATTGAAGGTAGATACTTTTCGTTAACGCGCTCTTGCTGCATCTTCTGTGCACTTGCTTCATTTCTAGCCCACAACATCACTGGCAAACCTTTTGATGCTGTAGACTGAGCAAGTGCGGTTCCATAGGAACCTGCACCTATTACGCTTAACGCATATTTTGAAGTAGACATACTATCTTACTTATCACTAAGCTTGTGGAGCTTCATCCTTTGATGCACCGTTTGCTACATCAGAGTTTTTAGCTGCTTCCTGTGCTGCCTGATCTTTACGAGCACGGTACATAGCTTCAAAGTTGATAGGCTGTAAATTTAATTGAGGGAAAGTACCACGATTTACTAATGAAGAGATGTGCTCACGAGCATATGGGAATAGCATGTTTGGAGCTACACCTGCTAATAAGTAATCCATGGTTTCCTGATCAATGTTCTTGATTAGGAAGATACCAGCCTGGTGAACTTCACAAATGAAGGCAACTTCTTCACCAATCTTGCAGGTTACTGTAACACGTAAATCAACTTCGTATGACTCATCAGTTACTTTTGTTGGCTTTGCATCGAAATCAACCTTAATCTCCGGTTTCCACTCTTTAGTGAAAATGGCTGGAACATTAGGAGTCTCTAATGAGCAATCCTTTGCATAAAGACGAATAATGTCAAATGCTGGTTGATTTGATTGTTGTTGTGAATTATCAGACATTTTATATTTCCTTAAGTTTAATAATTAAAATTAGTTTTTAATTGATAGTGGTAAATTGTCCATAGACCATTGTGTAATACCACCATCTAATGTAAATACCTTGGTATAGCCCTGCTTTTTCAAAGAAACAGCGCTGTTGAAGCACTCAGAATCCATCTTATCTTTACCTACTAAAATAACAGGCTTATCTTTGTAGCTTTCGATTCTATTCAACTTACCTTCTTTAATCTCTGCTAAGGTAATGTTGATTGAGTTTGCGATATGACCCCTAGCAAAAAGATTATTTGGTCTTACATCTACGTAAACACCGTTTTCATGGTTAATCATTGCTGTAGCTGCATTTGAGTTAACCTTCTTTACATGAGCAAGCCAAATACGAACCTGCACATAAATTAAAGATCCTAGGATTGCAACAAATACGATCGCCATAATTTGGTGACGACTTGCAAAAGCAATTAATTCCTGTAATTTGTCAGATGAGAAAAATTCACCCACAATGACACCTCTATATGTAACAAAATAATTTCTAAAGATTTTATCATAAGAAATCAGTTACAAAAAACTGTTTAACTCACATTTGGCACGCTTGTAGATATATCTTCAAAAAAAATCATTATCCTGACTATGAAGATTATTTACTTTTTTTTAGTTTTTCTAAGAAAAAGCCCTCAAATTGTCATAAAACACTGTAAAATATCTTTAGTCTTTTTTATTTAAATGAGAAAATAGTAATTATGGCAAATAAGAAACCATTAGCCCTTATTATTATGGATGGTTGGGGCAACAATCCAGTTAAAGATTTTAACGCAGTAGAAGCAGCTAAGACTCCTATTCTAGATAGTTTAGTTGCTAACTACGCACACACTGATATCCAGGCTTCAGGTATCGACGTAGGTCTGCCTGATGGTCAGATGGGTAACTCAGAAGTAGGTCACACCAACATTGGTGCTGGTCGCATCGTTTACCAGGAATTAACAAGAATCGGTAAAGCAATTGCTGATGGCGATTTCTTTGAAAACAAGACATTATGTGCAGCTGTAGATGGCGCTGTAAAAGCAGACAAGGCTGTTCACATCATGGGTCTGATGTCACCGGGTGGCGTTCACTCTCACCTAGACCACTTTGTTGCTATGATCAAGCTAGCAGCAAAGCGCGGTGCTAAAAAAGTTTACTTCCATGCATTCACCGATGGCCGTGACGTTGCACCTCGTTCAGCTCACGAATACATCAATGTAATTGAGAATGCATTCAAGGAAGCAGGTGTTGGTCGTATAGCTACTATGGTAGGCCGTTACTACGCAATGGATAGAGATAACCGTTGGGATCGTGTAGAGCAGGCTTACAACCTAATCACTGAAGCTAAGAGTGAATTTGCTCCATTTGAATCTGCAACAGCAGCTTTAGATGCAGCTTATGCTCGTGATGAGAACGATGAGTTCGTTAAAGCATCAGTAATCGGTGAGAAGGCTCCTCTAGCTGACGGCGACGCATTAATTTTCATGAACTTCCGTGCTGACCGTGCTCGTCAAATTACACGTTCATTCGTAAACGCAGACGCAGACTTCTCAGGTTTTGTACGTCAGGTTAAACCAAAGCTATCAAGCTTCGTAATGTTAACTCAGTACGCAGCTGACATTAACACTGCATGTGCATACGCTCCAGAGGATTTAACCAACACTTTAGGCGAGTGGTTATCAAAGAACGATAAGACTCAGTTACGTATTTCTGAGACTGAGAAATATGCTCACGTAACATTCTTCTTCAACGGCGGTGTTGAGACTGTATTCCCAGGCGAAGACAGAATTCTAATCCAGAGTCCTAAAGTTGCTACTTATGACCTACAGCCAGAAATGAGCTCAACTGAGCTTACTGATAAGCTATGTGCAGCTATCGAGTCTGGCAAGTATGACATGATCATCTGTAACTATCCTAATGGTGATATGGTTGGTCATACTGGCGTATTTGATGCTGCTGTTAAGGCTTGTGAAGCTGTTGACCACTGCATCGGCCGTGTTATCGAGTCATTAAAGAAGGTGGACGGTGAGTGCTTAATCACTGCTGACCACGGTAACTGTGAGAGAATGAAGGACCTAACCACTGGTGTTCCTTACACAGCTCACACCAACCTACCTGTTCCATTTATCTACTACGGCAGAAAGGCAACAATGCGTAATGACGGTCGTCTATCAGACATCGCTCCAACCATGTTATACCTAAAGGGTATGGATGTACCTGCTGAGATGACTGGTAAATCAATCATCACTTTAGAAGACTAATTCTTTTAGAGTTTTAGATTAAGGTAATGCCACACGGTTTGTGTGGCATTATTATTTAGGTAGGATTAAAGCTTTCTCTTTTTCAAATCCACAAGGCCCCACAGGCAGCCCATAATCAAACCACCTATATGGCACAGATTTGCAATTCCATTCATAAAGAAACCCAAAACAATAAAGATAGCACTTACTGTTAACAGGCCTTTAGGAAAATTAAATCCATATGGAAGATCTTTACGTAAAGAGATAACTCCAGAATAACCTATCAAGCCATAGACCACACCTGATAACCCGCCGAAATAGCCAAAGTCGCTCATAAAACAATACTGAATAACATTTGAAATAAGAGCTGTGCTAATTAGGATAGTAAAAAATTTAACCTTACCAAACCCCTTTTCAATTGGTCTGCCAATAGCCTCAAACATAACGATATTGAATGCTATATGGAAGAAGCTAAAGTGTACAAAGACTGGCGTTAGCAGCTTGTAATATGAGAATACATCTGTGAAAACAAAAGCTTTATTTAAAGCAAAGGTTTTAATTACAAAGGACTCATTTACTAGGAACAGTAAAAATAAAGCAATACAGATTACTTCAACAATGGTTGTAATTGTTGAAAAATCCACAGTAAGGGGAAGATAGAATCTTGAGGATAACTGCTTTTCCCTTTTTATAGTATTTCCTTTTTTCCATGAAGCTCGGGTAAAGGTTTGATTAAAAGGAGAATTAGCATATTTTATTAGTTCCTGTTTGGCTTTTATAGCATCTAGGTTATTTGTTACATATACAGTATATTTACTAGAATACCCCTGCTTTGCCTTTGACTTAACTCCAATGGAATTTAAATAATCAACAAATCCTAAAGCCTTCTCCTTAGGGAGAAGGCATACTTCATAGGTGTATTCGTCTATTATTTCGAATTCAGCCATTTCATGTACTCTGCAACACCTTGAGCTACAGTCTTAAACTCAATATCACAACCTGCGTTTCTCAATAGAGTCAGATCTGCCTGAGTGTAGCTTTGATAATGCCCAATTAACTTCTCTGGGAATGGAATGAACTCAACTTCACCACGACCATGATACTTAATAACAGCTTTTGCAATATTTAAGAATGGTTCAGCTCTGCCTGTACCGCAGTTATAAATTCCTGATGGCCCTTTGTGCTCAAAGAACCATAGATTTACCTCAGCTACGTCACCTACATAAACGAAGTCACGCATCTGCCCGCCGTCTTCATAGCCATCAATACCCTTAAACAGCTTTGGATTCTCGCCAGCTAACATCTGATTATTTAAATGGAAAGCTACTGATGCCATTGAACCTTTATGGCCTTCACGTGGTCCGTAAACATTAAAGTATCTGAAACCTACAACCTGTGACTTTAATGTTGGAAGTTTTCTTCTTACATATTCATCAAACAGGAATTTTGAGTAACCATAAACATTTAGAGGACCTTCATTCTCTCTGTCTTCAACGAAAACATTACCATCACCATAGGTTGATGCAGATGAGGCATAGAAGAAAGGAATCTTATGAGCAGTAGCAAACTCAAATAGTTTTACAGTGTACTCATAGTTGTTTTTCATAATGTACTTACCGTTCCACTCTGTGGTAGATGAGCAAGCGCCTTCATGGAAAATAGCTTCAATGTTGGATGAACCATATTTTGCGTCGAAAGCTTCTTCGTTATTGAATAACTCGTAGAAGTCTTCCTTATCCATATAGTCAGCTATATCTAAATCGGTTAAGTTAATGAACTTATGACCTTCTGTTAGGTTATCAACAACAAGAATATCCTTGATACCTCTGTCATTTAAATGCTTTACGATATTTGAACCGATAAAGCCGCAACCACCAGTAACAATAATCATAATTTTTTCCTTAAAAAAAATGTTGTGTTTCTATTATAATCTTATTACTTAAAAAATAAGTAAAATTGAAATAAAGCCGCATAAAAATGAATACAAATACCCATAAAACCCGTTATCTTATAATTGCACCTTCCTGGCTTGGCGATTTAATTATGGCTCAAAGTCTTTTTAAATCTCTGAAAAAACAGGATCCTGACTGCATTATCGATATCTACGCACCTAAGTACACAATGCCTATCATTGATAGAATGCCGGAAATCGACAACAAGATAATCAATCCATTTGATCACGGCACTTTTAATTTAAAGCTACGTTATCAGGAAGGAAAAAAACTAAGAGAAAATAACTATAAAAAGGTATTTGTTCTTCCGAATTCACTCAAATCAGCGCTCATCGCCTTATTTGCTAAGATCCCTACCCGTATTGGATTTAAAGGCGAATCAAGATATTTTCTATTAAATGAGATGAGAACTAATAAAGAGGATTTTCCTCTCATGGTTCAAAGATATGTAGCCTTAAGCTTTGACAAGAAAACAGTAAAGACAGCAAAAGATTTACCTGAATTTCAGTATCCTAAATTAGATATCAGAACACTTGATCTACAACTTGCAGCAAAGCTTAATTTAGATTTTTCAAAGAAAGCTTTAGTTTTAGGCTGTGGAGCAAATTACGGGCCTTCAAAATTATGGCCAGTAGAGTATTTTGCTCAAGTATCTAACTGGTGGATACAAAATGGGGGTATGGTAATAGGAATCGGTTCTAAAAAAGATATTCCTACAGTAGAACAGATTTATAACCTAATTGATGAAGACAAAAAGAAGGATTTCATCGATATTGCAGGTAAAACCAATCTAACAGAAGCTCTTGATATTGTTGGAGCTTCTACTGCAGCTGTATGTAATGACTCTGGTTTAATGCATACTGTTGCAGCTGCAGATATACCTCAGGTTTGTATCTTTGGTTCTACCTCAACAAATTTCACACCGCCTTTATCAGACAAAGCAGTTTGCTTAGAGTCACAAGAACCTTGTCACCCATGTTTTAAGAGAACCTGCCAATATGGCTCTTATGCATGTTTAAAAGGAATTCAACCTAGCGAAGTTATAGAAAAATTACAAGAATTATTAAAATAGGTGCCCAATGAGCATATACAGTCATTTTATTCTTTTTATTTATAAAGTCATTACAGCTATCGTAGCTCCACTTGGCGCTACTTTTTTATGCTATAAAAAAAGAAATGATCCTCCCTATGGCATGGATGTTTTTCAGTTACTTGGATTTTATAAAAAGAATAAATCGCGTTATGTTTGGTTTCATGGAGCATCTGTTGGAGAAATCAATGCGCTAACTCCATTACTAAAGGAGTTTATCCGTACTCACAAAGATGAAAAGGTTGTACTATCAACACTTACTACTACAGGTCTAGCTCTGGCAAAGAAGATTGAAGGTGCAAAAGCTGTTATAGCACCTTTAGACTCTCCAATTGCAGTATGGGGCTTTTTTAGAGCATTTAATCCTAAGTCTTTATTTATCATTGATACTGAGCTATGGCCAAATATCCTTGATAGAGCAAAAAAGAAAAAATGTCCCGTAGTTATCTATAATGCACGTCTTCAGGATAAGAATGTAACAAAATATAAAAAGCATCTTGGTCTTGTAACTAGCCTGATTTCCAATAAGCTATCTGCAGTTTTGTGTATGAGCCATAACGACAGACTGAGATTTATTAAAATCGGCGTTCCAGAGGACAGAGTCTGCGTAACAGGTAACATCAAGTACGACCTGAAACCAAGAGATTTAATGTTTGACGGGTCTAGAATCCAAAAGACAAATCTTGGAGACAATGTTTTAGGTGCCATCAGCATCCACGAGGGTGAAGAACAGACTGTAATTGATGCTTACTTATTGGCTAAAAAAGAAAATCCTAATATCAAACTTATCTTTGTACCTCGCCATCAGACTGCAGGAAAGCTTGCATGTGAATATCTTGATAAGCTAGGTATCAAATATCAGTTAAGAACTGAAGTTCCATCAGTTAACAGCCTTAAAGAGGATATTCTGATTGGTAATACTATAGGAGAGATTGAATTTTATCTTGGACTTTGTGATTTAGTATTCATGGGTGGCAGCTTCGTGTCTATAGGAGGGCATAATCCACTAGAACCTGCATATTTCTCAATTCCAATTGTTACAGGACCTGATTTTCATAACTTCACAGAACAGTTTGATAAGTTAATTGAGGTAGGTGGAGCTTTTGTCGCTGAAAATAAAGAAAGCCTGGCAAAATATGCCATCAGACTTCTATCTCAACGTGATGAATTAAATAAAGCTGGAATCAATGCATTAGATGTGCAACAGCAAGGAAGAGGCGCATTACAGAAGAATCTGAAAATATTTGAAAACTACCTATAAATACTCCGTTATTAATCATTGCAATTAATAACGGCATCAATCATATTTCAAATTTATTTTATATTCAACATGTTACACATTAAACATGTACTGTCTTTAAAAATTCAATATACTCTCTGGCTTTTTGACCAATAACGTCTGGTGTAACAGTTTCTTTGTCATTTATACCATATAGAATGTAAAAACCAACAAATTCCGCATTACACATTTCAAACGCTCTTAACATTGGACATAAATAATCTTCTACGCCTCTGTGGTGACGACCTTCTGATGTGTATGCAGCTTCTTCACTGCCACAGGTAACGGCAATAGCAATCTTCTTTCCCTCAAGATGATTTCCTTGTTTGAAAGCCCAGTCGGAGGTCAATACTTTATCTAACCATTCTTTTGTTTTTGGAGGGCAAGAGAACCAGTAGAATGGAAACTGGAATACTAAAGAACCATTGTTATCAATCAGGCAGTGCTCTTTAGCAACATCAATAGTACCTGTAGGGTATGCGCTTTGAAGATTATGGATCATGATATCTTCAGGGTACTTCCTCATTTCTTCTACAAATCTTCTGTTTGCATTTGATCTATCAAATGAAGGATGATCCACTATAACAACAGTTTTATTTGTTTTCATAAATAATCAAGAAAAATTTCTTGCCTCCTAAATTATGTTTGTTTTTATATTACT
>JGI24712J26585_10000873_pt1 | contig 25910 bp, 26 predicted proteins | sample BioPla3DNA2_FD_26585 | JGI IMG/M metagenome (IMG submission 26585)
CAATGGATTGTTTTTTTGTTGTATCCAAACGCACATCGGTTAACAAAAGACCAATTTCAGGCATTTTTTCAAAGATGCTTTTTAATTCTAATAATTCTTGATGGGTCTGCGCTAAGCAATCATTTTCGGCCGCCAATTCAAAAATAGCTTTACCATAGCGTTTGCCAACTTCATACTTACTTAGTTTCATGATTTGCACTCAATCCTTCAATGTATTGATTGATTAAGGCTTCATGTGTTTCAGTAGAGATTTCTTTATTTAAGATTTTTTCAGCAATTTGAATACTTAATAATGCTACATCATCTTTAATTGCATTCATCGTATGTTCACGTTCTTGAGAAATATCCGCTTGAGCTTTTTCTTTTAAGCGAGAAACTTCTAATTGTGTTTCACGAAGAATGTTTTGACGGCTTTGTTCTCCACTGTCTTTGGCATTTTTGATAATATCTGCCGCTTCAGAGCGTGAATTCATCAATTGCTCTTGACGTTTTGCTGCTAATTTTTCAGCTTCATTACGCGATTTTTCGGCATTGTCCAAATCATTTGCTATTTTATCCGCACGTTTGTTCATAATTTCTGAAATAGAAGACCATGCAAACTTTTTAAGCGCCAGTAATAAAATTAAAAATGAAAGTGTAACAACAATTAAATCGCCTAAAGTTGAATTTGGTTTTGCAGCAGCCAATAAAAATACTTCTGGCATATCTATATCTCCTTTACTTTAGCCAACACTGATACAGTTCCTTTATCAAACAGATGAATAGCTATTTATTCCCTGTAATATTTGAACGTATCTTATTGGAATACTAATAGTAAAGCAATGATAATACCTAAGATTGGCACTGATTCGATTAAGGCAGCACCGATAAACATTGTTGAACGTAATTGTCCTGCCATTTCTGGTTGGCGAGCCATTGATTCCAAAGTTTTAGAAATGACTAAACCATTACCAATTCCTGCCCCTAAAGCTGCTCCGATAACTGCTAAACCTGCTGCGATAAAATTCATGATAAAATTCCTCCTATTAAACACGTAGCTTATTAATGTTCTGCTACAATTTTATGATTTAAAAATACCATTGTAAGTGTAACGAATACATAAGATTGGATAGCTCCAATGAATAGAGAGAAACCAATCCAAGTCATTTCAATTGGAATTACCAATGGCAAAGTAATCCATCCGAAATTTTTAAGTAGTGAAGCAATTAATGTAAGTAATACTTCACCCGCGTAAATATTTCCATATAAACGCAAGCCCAAGGTAATGACATTTGTAAATTCTTCAATCACCTTAATTGGTAATAAGAAAGCGACTGGTTTCAAATAAGAATTAGAAAAATATCCTCCAAAACCTAAACGAGCAACTCCAAAGTAATGAGTCAACAACACTGCCATCATCGCTAATCCTAAAGTGACAAGCGGACTTGCTGTTGGACTTTTCCAAAATGTTACTTCATTGCCATTCATTGGAAAGACTAATTTCGTCATCAAACCAATTTCATTAGCAAAGAAAACAAATAGGAAAAGTGTAAATCCCAGAAGATGGAAATTGCCAACTTCTTTTGCAGGAAGCTGATCACTGAGAATGCCACGAACAAAATCAATGACCCATTCAATAAAGTTCTGTTTCCCAGTTGGCTTTAATTGCGGATTTCTTGTGCATATAAACACGATTAAAAAGATAATTGCACACACTAAAGCCGACATAATTGCCACCGTACCGTCAAACCAAATTGGTCCGATGTGAAACAGAAGCGATTGTTCTTCCATAAGCTCACCTCACTTCAAAAATGTAAATACTCTTGCATAACTTTTCACGCAATAGTAATGACAACTTGTATCGTACCACCACTAAAAAGAAATTTCAAAGTATTTTCATAAAAAGATATCGGTTTATTCATTGAATATTTAAATCGAAAAAAAGAATTTCTATCAAGTTTTTCTATTAAATGAAATTTTGAACAAACCTTATATTACAAATATTGAATAACCAATATTGTAAACGTAATAAAAACAAAATAAGGTAAAAAATCATACAAAAATGATTAACGAATGTTTTTGACAATTCTTCTAATTTGTCGTTCTTGATCTTTTTGCTTGATACTTTCACGTTTATCATACTCTTTTTTCCCTTTGGCTAAACCAATAAGTACTTTCGCATAACCGTCTTTGATATAGACTTTTAAAGGAACAATAGTAATTCCAGCATTTTTACTTTCAGCTTCTAACTGTCTGATTTGACGCTTATGAAGTAAAAGTTTACGCGTTCGCAAGGGATCATGATTAAATATGTTTCCTTGTTCATATGGACTAATATGAACATTCACTAAAAATACTTCACCATTACGCACTCTGACAAAACCATCTTTTAAATTGATACGGCTATTACGGATGGATTTGATTTCTGTTCCTTGTAAGACCATTCCTGCTTCGAAAGTTTCTAAAATATGATAGTCATGACGCGCCTTTTTATTCTGCGCGATTAATTTTCCTTCCCCTTTAGGCATAGTCATATTCCTCTATTCTATTTAATGTTTTTTCTTCTTTTTCTTTTTAACCACTTCTTTATAAAAAGGTTTTTGCTTTTTATTTTTTCCTTTTTTCTTTCCTTTCGCTCGGTCATTTTTCTTTGTTTTTTGTTGTTTTGATGAATTTTTTGTTTTCACTTGATGAAGTGATTTTGGTACCTGTGCTTCTTCCAATACTTCTACCAACTGAAAATCAATTTCTCTTGTATCTGGATTAGCTTCCAAAACTTTTACTTTCACTTTTTGACCAACTTTTAATACTCGTCTTGTTCGTTCACCAACTAGAGCCAAATGATTTTCAATAAAGTGATAATAATCATCTTCTAAAGATTGAATATGCACTAATCCTTCTACAGTATTTGGTAATTCAACAAAGAAACCAAATTTAACAACCGAACTGATAATTCCTTCAAATTCTTCTTCTAAAAATTGTTGCATGTATTCTGCTTTTTTCATCGCATCTACTTGTCGTTCTGCTTCAACTGCTCTTCTTTCCATTTGTGAAGAGTGATTGGCAATTTCAGGCAAATGTGCTTGCCAATATGCTTGATTTTTGGCACCACTGTCTTTTTGATAACTCCGAATTAAACGATGAACAATTAAGTCAGGATAGCGTCTAATTGGCGATGTAAAATGTGTATAATAAGGAGCCGCCAACCCATAGTGACCAACATTTTCCGCAGCATATTTTGCTTGCTGCATACTCCTTAATAATAGCATATTTATGACAAAAGCTTCTGGTAAATCAGCCACTTCATCCATTAATTGTTGAATATCTTTTGACGCCATATTCCCATTTGTCACTTTTGGCACGATACCTAGGGCAGCTACAGTTTCAAAAAAGCGATTCATCTTATCCTCATTAGGCTCTTCGTGAATACGATAGATAAATGGTAACAATGAGCGATGGAAATGTGTAGCCACCGTCTCATTAGCAATTAACATAAATGACTCGATTAAGCGTTCTGCCACACCACGAGTACGTAATTCAATTTTTAATGGGGTTCCTTCTTCATCAACAATTACTCGCGCTTCATGATCTTCAAAATTCACTGCCCCACGATTCAGGCGCATATTTTCTAAGATATGATGTAACTCTGCCATCAAATCAAATGTTGGAACTAATTCAGCGTATCTAGATAATACTTCTTCATTTTCTCTGGTTAAAATCTGATTGACTGCGGTATAAGTCATTCTCTCTTTTGTTTGGATTAAACTTTCAAAAATTTCATAGTCTACCACTTGCCCTTGATGATTGATTTCCATTACACAACTCATCGCTAAACGTGGGACTTTAGGATTTAAGGAGCAAATACCATTAGACAGTTTATGTGGGAGCATCGGAATTACCCGATCTGTTAAGTAAACACTCGTACCACGATCAAAAGCTTCTTGATCTAATGGCGAATTTTCTGTGACATAGTAGGATACATCGGCAATATGTACCCCTAATTGATAATTTCCATTTGCCAATTTTTTAAGCGAAACGGCATCATCTAAGTCTTTAGCATCTTCACCATCAATTGTGACTAAGATTTCATTACGCAAATCTCTACGGTACGAAAACTCAGCAGGATTAATCTCATCTGGAATGTCATTGAGCTGTTGTTTTACTTCATCCGGAAAATCAGTCGGTATCCCATTAGCAATGACAATTGAAAGAATATCCATACCGGGGTCATTTTTATGTCCCAAAGTCTGAACAATGTTACCTTCTAAACTCTTAGCATAGCCTTTTTCAGGATAATGCGTCACATCAAATAATACAATTTGCCCTTCTACTGGATGTAACCCAGTTGGCGCTACTAAAAAAGTGAAGTTTGCTAGTTTTTTATCTTTTGCAATGACCTGACCTAATAATCCAGAACTAGCAATTTCTTCAGGTGGAAAGGAAACAAATTCTCCTACCACTTTAGTAATTGCGCGTTGTTTTATCTCAACAATCTTGCCTTCAGCTGTCTTTTCTAAAAACGGATTTGCCGGACGAAGAATATCAATAGCCACGACATCCCCATCCATAGCATAGGCAGTGTCTTCAGGAGCAATATAAACATCAGCTTCATCATCTGCAATCGTTACAAAGCCAAATCCACGCTCATTAGCACGAAAGACCCCTTCAACATAGACTGCTGCTTTAGGAAGGTAGATTTTGCCTTTGCGGTTAAAAGCAACTTTTTTATCACGTTCTAGTTGCGCAATCGCTTGTACCAATAGCTTGAAATCGGCACTCTTATTTAACGATAATTTTTGGGCTAACTCATCCACAGACAGGCTTTTTTTAGTCGTGCTCTCTAGGGTTTGAATAATTTTTGTTTGTATTGTTTCTCGCATCTATACCTCATTCCATGATAACTTAGCCAAAAAAGCTAAAAGATCATTAATTAATTCATTTTTTTGACAATCTACTGTAACGACATGCCCACTCTTTTCATACCATTGCAATGTTATATGCGTCTGTGTTAATTTTTGAGCCGTTTGAAAGACACTTTCAGGTAAAATCATTTCATCTCTCCCGCCTTGTGCCAGAAAAACTGGGACCTGTACCTTGGATAACCGTTCAGCCGTAGCCGCAGCAAACTGTTCAATTTCAGCCAATTGCAAAGGTTGGTCTACTTTCATTCGTTCAAGCTTCTCTTTAATCTCCTGTTGCAAGGAACCTTGCATTCGCCAAACGTTTTCAGCATAAATTAAAAAGTTTTGGGCTACCTGATTTTCGCCCATGACAACAGGCGAACAAAACGCACCTCCCCCAATCACTTCTGGCAAGTTTTCTGTTAGTAACTCTAATGCAAAAATACCTCCCATCGACAAGCCAAAGACAGCAATTTGTTCGATTCCTTGTGCTTTCATCTTATTCACTGCTTCTCTAACTTCTCTTTGCCAGTTTTTTGGATTAGACTTTAATATATCAAATGGCTCCAACGTACCATGACCAGAAAAAATAGGTAAGTATACCGAATAATCATATTTCTCCAAATGTCTTGCTATATAACGGACATCATTGGAACTACCTGAATAAGCATGTAATAATAAAATCCCTTTTTTACTATGTTTCTCAAATAATGGCTTAGGCAAATTAAATGTTCTACTCATATTTTTCACCTCAATCATTATTCTACCATATTTTTCGCAATATATAGTATTTAACACTATTTTTAGCCAAAAAAAGAGGTCAATGAATAACCTCTGTCTGTTTTTTTCTTATTTTGATGAAAGAAATGATAATACGAAAAGTAAAATCATCCAAATAGCACCTAAAACTGCAGTGGCACGTTGCATGACAGCTTCAAAACCACGAGCTTTTTGCTTACCAAATAATTGATCAGCCCCGCCAGAAAAAGCACTTGCCGCACTATTTTGTTTACTTGGTTGCATCATAATGGTAAAAATTAANACAACTGATAAGACAATAACAATACCAAGGATTACATTATACACTAAAAAGTCCTCCCTTTTTATATAAACTATATCTAACTTCTTTAATTTAACATAAATTAATGTGAAAAGCTAGTACTTACCATACGAAACTTACAAGATAGCTTTGAAATTTTCACACACTAAAAAAGGCTCTCCCATCATCTGACAGGAGAGCCTCAATCATCTAATAATTATTTTTTCAAGTTATAGAATGATTTTAGACCTTTGTATTGAGCAACTTCACCTAGTTGATCTTCAATACGTAATAATTGGTTGTACTTAGCAATACGATCAGTACGTGATAATGAACCAGTTTTAATTTGACCGGCGTTTGTAGCAACTGCGATGTCAGAGATTGTTGAATCTTCTGTTTCACCTGAACGGTGTGATACAACAGCAGTGTAGCCAGCTTCTTTAGCCATTTCAATAGCTTCAAATGTTTCAGTTAAAGTACCGATTTGGTTAACTTTGATTAAGATTGAGTTAGCTGCGCCTTCTTTAATACCACGTTCTAAGTAAGAAGTGTTAGTTACGAAGAAGTCGTCACCAACCAATTGCACTTTATCGCCAAGACGTTTAGTTAATTCTTTCCAACCGTCCCAGTCGTTTTCATCCATACCATCTTCGATAGTGATGATTGGGTATTTGTTAACTAATTCTTCTAAGTAGTCAATTTGTTCAGCAGCAGTACGTTTAGCAGCACCTTCGCCTTCAAATTTAGTGTAGTCATAGATTCCATCTGAATAGAATTCTGATGAAGCACAGTCAAAGCCTAAGAACACATCTTTACCTGGTTCTAAACCAGCAGCTTTAATTGCTGAAAGAATAGTTTCAACAGCATCTTCAGTACCTTCAAAACGAGGAGCGAAACCACCTTCGTCACCAACAGAAGTTTCTAAACCACGATCTGCTAAAATTTTCTTCAAAGCATGGAATACTTCAGCACCCCAACGTAATGCTTCTTTGAATGTAGGTGCACCAGCAGGTACAATCATGAATTCTTGGAAAGCGATTGGCGCATCTGAGTGAGAGCCACCATTGATGATGTTCATCATTGGAGTAGGTAATACTTTAGTATTGAATCCACCTAAATAGTGATATAAAGGAACATCTAAGTAATCTGCAGCAGCACGTGCAACAGCAATAGATACACCTAAAATAGCGTTCGCACCTAATTTGCTCTTAGTTGGAGTTCCATCTAATTCGATCATTGCTTTATCGATAGCCATTTGGTCAGTTACATCGTAACCAATGATAGCTTCAGCAATAATGTTGTTTACGTTGTCAACAGCTTTAAGAACACCTTTACCACCGTAACGACCTTTATCTCCATCACGTAATTCAACAGCTTCGTGTTCACCAGTTGAAGCTCCTGAAGGAACCATACCGCGACCGAATGCACCTGATTCAGTATAAACTTCTACTTCGATTGTTGGGTTACCACGTGAGTCTAAGACTTCGCGAGCGTAAACATCAGTAATAATTGACATGTTTGTGTCTCTCCTTTGAGTTTTTATCTTAAGGGAATTCCCTTAGTTACCTTTATTTTAGATAATTTTATTGAAAACTGCAATAATAATTTCAATGAAAACGTATTTATTACCGAATTATTTCACAGCTTCTAATAATTTCAAGAATGATTCTGGTTGTAAGCTTGCGCCACCAACTAATGCACCATCAACGTTTTCTTTTGCCATATATTCAGCAATGTTTTCTGGTTTAACAGAACCACCATATTGGATACGTACTTTTTGAGCAACTTCGCTTCCGTATAATTTTTCAACTGTGCTACGTACAACACCACAGATTTCATCGGCAATATTTGCATCAGCTGATTTACCAGTACCGATAGCCCAAATTGGTTCATAAGCAATAACCATGCTGCTAACTTGTTCAGCAGAAAGATCAGCTAAACCTTTAGTGATTTGACCTTCAATCCATGCAGCAGTTTGTCCAGCTTCGTATGTTTCTAAGCTTTCACCACAGCATAAAATTGGTGTCATACCATTTGCAAAAATAGCTTTTGCTTTTTTATTGATTTCTTCATCAGTTTCGTGGAAGTAATCGCGACGTTCTGAGTGACCAATGATAACGTATTGTACACCTAAATCTGCTAAAGCTGCTGGAGAAGTTTCACCAGTAAAAGCACCAGCGTTTTCCCAGTAGCAGTTTTGGGCAGCAATTTGTAGTTCAGTACCTTTTGCTTCAGATACTAATGTTTCTAAGAATAAAGCAGGTGATCCAATCACTGAATCAACTTTTTCATTGCTTGGTAAGCTATTTTTTACTGCTTGTGCAAAAGCTTTAGCTTCTGAAGCAGTTTTGTTCATTTTCCAGTTTCCTGCGATAATTGGTTTACGCATGAATGACACTCCCTTAAAATTTTATAGCAAGGAAAGTTAGTATAACTAACTTTCCTCAATTGTTTTTATTATTTGTCGTTGATTGCTGCAAGTCCAGGTAAAACTTTACCTTCTAATAATTCTAAACTTGCACCGCCACCTGTTGAGATATGAGTGAATTTATCAGCGAATCCTAATTGTTCAGCTGCAGCTGCAGAGTCACCACCACCGATAATTGTTGTAGCATCAGCAAGATTTGCAATAGCTTCACATACACCGATTGTTCCTTTAGCAAAGTTTGACATTTCAAATACACCCATAGGTCCGTTCCAAACAACAGTTTTCGCACCAGCTAATGTTTCAGCAAATAATGCAATTGTTGCAGGACCGATATCAAGACCCATTTGTCCATCAGGAACGTTGCCTTCATGAACTTCTGTAGGTACATCATTTGAAAATTCTGCAGCAGTAACAGAATCAATTGGTAATACTAATTTATCGCCAGCTTTTTCAATTAATGATTTTGCTAATTCTACTTTGTCAGCTTCCACTAATGAATTACCAATTTCCATTCCTTTTGCTTTATAGAATGTGTAAGTCATTCCCCCACCGATTAAAATTTTATCAGCTTTAGGAATTAAGTTTTCGATAACACCAATTTTATCAGAAACTTTTGCACCACCAAGGATTGCAACCATTGGTCGTTTTGGTTCTTCAACCGCTTCACCGATAAATTTAATTTCTTTTTCCATTAAGAAACCAGCAACTGTAGGAATACCAGTTGAAGCAATACCTACGTTAGATGCATGTGCACGGTGTGCTGTACCAAATGCGTCATTGACAAATACGTCACCTAAAGAAGCCCAATATTTACCTAATTCTGGATCATTTTTGCTTTCTTTTTTGCCGTCAACATCTTCAAAACGAGTGTTTTCAAAGACAACAACTTCGCCTTCTTTTAGATTGTTAATCGCAGCTTCTAATTCAGCACCACGAGTTTCTGGCACGAATGTAACATCTTGACCTAATAATTCGCCTAAACGTTTTGCAACTGGTGCTAATGATTTACCAGCTTTATCTTCTTCTGTTTTCACACGGCCTAAATGTGAGAATAAAATAGCCTTACCGCCATTTTCTAAAACATATTTAATAGTAGGTAATGCTGCTTTGATACGAGTATCATCAGTGATTACACCATCTTTTAAAGGAACATTAAAGTCAACACGAACTAAAACTTTTTTACCTTTTAAATCGATATCACGAACTGTTTTTTTAGCCATGAGATAGCCTCCTAATTATTCTTAATAAAAAAAGCGAAGAAGCGCGTCGCTTCCCCGCTTTAAAACTGCATCTAGATTTAGAAATAAATCTTATAATTTAGCGAAGTATTCTAAAGTACGTACTAATTGAGCAGTGTATGACATTTCGTTATCGTACCAAGAAACAGTCTTAACTAATTGTTGGTCACCAACAGTCATTACTTTAGTTTGAGTAGCATCAAATAATGAACCATAAGTAATACCTACGATATCAGATGATACTAATTGTTCTTCAGTGTAACCAAATGATTCAGTTGAAGCTTCTTTCATAGCAGCATTAACTTCATCAACAGTTACTTTAGTTGATAATACTGATACTAATTCAGTTAATGATCCAGTTGGAACAGGAACACGTTGAGCAGCACCGTCTAATTTACCGTTTAATTCAGGAATTACTAAACCGATAGCTTTAGCAGCACCAGTTGAGTTAGGAACGATGTTAGCAGCAGCTGCACGAGCACGACGGAAGTCACCTTTAGGATGTGGTCCATCTAGAGTCATTTGGTCACCTGTGTAGGCGTGGATTGTAGTCATTAATCCTTCTACAATACCAAATTTGTCGTTTAATGCTTTAGCCATAGGAGCTAAACAGTTTGTAGTACATGAAGCACCTGAAATAACTGTTTCTTTACCAGTTAATGTTTCATGGTTAACGTTGTAAACGATTGTTGGTACATCGTTACCACCAGGAGCTGAGATAACTACACGTTTTGCACCAGCTTTTAAGTGTAATTCAGCTTTTTCTTTTGAAGTGAAGAATCCAGTACATTCTAAGACGATATCAACACCTAGTTCACCCCATGGTAATTCTTCAGGGTTACGGTTAGCTAAAACTTTAACTTCTTTACCGTTTACGTTGAATGAACCATCGTGAACTTCAACAGTACCGTTGAAACGTCCTTGAGTTGTATCATATTTTAACAAGTGTGCTAACATTTTAGCATCTGTTAAGTCGTTGATAGCAACTACTTCGATTCCTTCTACATCTTGGATACGACGGAAAGCTAAACGTCCGATACGTCCGAATCCATTAATACCTACTTTAACTGTCATTTAAGATTTCCTCCTTATGAAAATCAAAAAAATTTTTATTTTAAAGGGTTACCCCTTTTAAAATCTCACTTGCGACGGCTTCATCAGTAATCAAGCAAGTTTGCTTAGGCGCATTTTTCATATACGCAGCAATTGCTTTTGCTTTACTTTTACCACCGGCAATTGCAAACATGTACGGGACATTTTGCAACTGACTTAATTTTAACCCAATTCTAGGTGTTTTGTAAACAATTTGTCCGTCCTGATTGAAAAAATATCCAAAAGATTCTGCAACAGCACCATTTTGTTTTAACATCAAAATTTCATCTTCTGTCATTTTTCTGCGAACCGCCATCGGAAGCGCGCGTCCGATACTATGAATGACACAATTTGCACCTTGTATCAAACTTAACACTTCAGCAATTGAAGGTTCCTGTAATAAACTTTCATATGTATTCACACTGAGTTGTTCAGGAACATAAATCGCTCGATAAGCTCCATTAGTTTTCATCGCCATCACAGCACTAATGGTATTCGCTTGAACATTCATCAATTCACCAATCCCACCTCTTGCGGGAACAAATAAATTGTGCCGATGTTCTGTTTCAAGATTTTCAAATTGTTCTGCAGCTTGAGCCATTGTCGTGCCGCCCATTACCGCTATGATATTTTCACCATTTGGCAGTTGCTCATCTAAGGTATGATATAAAACTTTCCCTAAACGAGAAATCACTTGACTCTGCTTATCACTATCACCCGATACAATGATACAGCGAGCAATTCCTAGATATTTAGCAAGTTTGGACTCGATTTGTTGCATTCCTAAAACTTGATCCATCAAACTAGCCAATTGATTATAAATATCTTCGCCTTTATCAGTTAACCGCATCCCTGTTTTTGAGATAGAGATAAAGTCAAGACGTTTTAATTGTTCTGTCTCGGTTCTTAATGTTCTCTCTGTCAGTGATAACGCCTCTGATAAGGCCCGCCGACCAATTGGCTGCAACCAGTATAATCCTTGCAACACTTTATAGCGTTGTTGAAGCATTGGTATCACTTCAGGAACTACTGAACCAATCAATTTAAGATCATTTATCATTATTCCCTCCGTTGGACTAAATATGTCCTAATAAGACGATTCATGACCCGTGTCGGATAAAAAAATTTGTGGCAGGCTTCATTAACCTTCTCACAGGAAATATCATATCATCTTTTTTTTAATTAATCAAGATAATTCTATAGATATTTTCAAAATAGTTTTCAGAAAAAGATAAAAGCAAAACGAGTGGGGTAAATATCGTCCCACTCGTATATAAATCAATCAAATCTTTTACGTTTTGAAGAGCCTAAAATCCCCAATTCATCACGATACTTTGCAACAGTTCTTCTAGAAATCTCCATACCCTCATCCGCTAAGATATCTGATAATTTTTGGTCAGATAAAGGTTTTTGTTTGTTTTCTTGATTAATTAATTCTTTAAGTCGGCTTTTTACCTGAGAATTAGCTATTTCTTTGCCATCTGTTGCTACTATACTTTGAACAAAAAAGTCACGCATTTCTACGATTCCATTATCGGTTTCAATATATTTCCCATTAACCGCACGTGAAACTGTTGATTCGTGAATATCAAGCGCATTGGCAACTTCTTTCATGGTTAATGGCTTTAATGGACGTGTCGAATCCAAGAAATATTCCTGTTGTACATCGATAATGTACTTTCCAACGGCTAATACAGTATCTCCTCTTTGTATAATCGCTTTTTGTAACGATTCAAATTCTTGGACCTTATTTTGCAAGTATTTTTTTACCTCTTGATCTTGGCTGTCTTTAAATTGTTCAAAATAATTTTGTTGAAAACGTAATTCTGGCATTCCTTGTCGATTAGGAATCACCTTTAACTTTCCTTCCTCAACTTTAACGGTAATATCTGGAATAACATACAAACCCTCTACACTACCATACTGTGCACCTGGAGTTGGTGTAAGCGTCTGGATATAATCAAATATTAACTGAATTTCATTTAAGCCAATGTTTAACTTTTTAGCAATGACCTCCCATTTGCGACCGACTAGCTCATCAAAATACTCTTCTAATACATAATATGCCAATTCTGGTGCCTTTTGATCGCGCTCAGTCTGTAACATTAAACACTCTTGTAAATTACGTGCACCTACCCCTGCTGGATCGAGTTGTTGAATCAAGGTCAGTGCATCAAGCATTTGAATAGGTTCAGCCTTAGTAATTTGTTGTGCTTCTTCTAAGGTAATTTTCAAATAACCATTTAAATCAATGTATTCAACTAAAAATAAAACTAAGGTACGTAAATAGGTATCGCGATAATTTAAATGAATTTGTTGGATTAAATGTTCGAATAAAGATTCATGAATATCGGCAACTTGCGAAAATGAATCTAATTCTTGACCGGTTGAAGATTTAGGTTTGGCATAATTAGATGTATAATTTGCTTCTTTAATTTCAATGAGTGGATTTTCCATTGATTGTGATTTAATATACTGATTTAGTTCATCAATGGAAAAATGTAAAACTTGAAGAGATTGTTGTAAAGTTTGTGTCATTAATAACTTTTGTGTTTGTGTTTGTTTTTGAGAAACTTGTTGTTCAAATTTCATAGTATACCTCTTGTCATCTAAATCAAAATTGTGTAAAATATATTCGTTAAGCACCTTTAGTGTAGTGGATATCACGCAAGATTCCGGTTCTTGAGACAGGGGTTCGATTCCCTTAAGGTGCGTAGAGTACTATGTTGAATGACATGGTACTTTTTTTATTTCATTAGCGTAATCGTTTTCTTTAATATAACTTAAGATTAACTTACACGGCCAAAATTGTCAAACAAGTTTCAACGAGATACGACGAGGAAACATCTCTACGTTATAGTTTTTTGCTATTATATTAGAAAGTTTATCGGTATTATCTATATTTCATTTTTTCTGATACAATGACTTCAACTTAAAGTTTTGGAGGAATGAAAAATGACAGATAAATTTCAATTAGTTGGTTCACTATTACGACCAAAAGACTTATTAACTTATAAACAAGCAATCGAAAAAAGGGAAGATATCACTTATCCATTCTATGAAGATTTCGAGGGTTATCAACAAACAGAAGCCAATGCCATTAAGCAAGTGATTCAAGACCAATTAAATCATGGCATCACCGTCATAACCGATGGCGAATATGGACGCTCTATGTGGCATCTTGACTTTATTTGGGGCTTTCAAGGAATAGAGAGATTTATCGAAAAGCAAGGCTATTTCTTTGAAGACCATGATGGCGGACATTTTGAAACTCGTAAAGATATCGGTATCCGTATCACTCAACCGCTCTCAGCTAAAAATCATCATTATTTAGAAATCTACAAACAAACGAAAGAATTAGCTGGTGATGCAGACGTGAAATTAACTGTCTGGGGTGCTGCTCATGCCTACACGGAATTTGTAGTCTTTAAAAAATTATATGGCGAAGGTCAAGTCTATCCAACCAAAGAAGCATTAAAAGAAGGCTTATTAAATGCTTATAAAGAATTTTTAGTTGAATATCAAGCAATTGGTGGTAAAATCATTCAATTTGATGATTGTTTATGGGAATTATTTGCTGAGGATAATGATAAAAGCTTCTTTGAACAAGGTCAAAAAGGTTTAGAAGATTTAGCAGATGAATTCGTAGCCATCAACAATGAAATTATTGACTTTGCACATGAACTAGGGTTGAAAGTCTGGACACATAATTGTCGCGGAAACTATCAAAGCCGCCATGCTGCAGGGGGAAGTTATCAAGCCATTGCGGAAAAATTCCTTCGTGATCAACATTATGACCGCTTCTTCTTAGAGTGGGATGACGAACGGGCTGGCGATATTCAAGCTTTAGAAGTATTAAAGGATCGTCCTGAGGTTGAAGTTGTTTTAGGTTTACTATCAAGTAAAACCAATACTTTAGATGATGAAAAACGCGTGCTTGATTTATTGGATAAAGCGAGTAGCATCCTTTCAAAAGATCAGCTATTCTTATCACATCAATGTGGTTTTGCCTCATGTGACTGTGGAAATGAATTAAGTATCGAACAACAATGGGCGAAAATTGATCAAGGACAAAAATTAGCTGCAAAATATTTTGGCTAAGAGGTAAGCTTTCAACTAAAAACAAGATAAACAAAAAACTCAAGGTTTCCAAAATGGATGCCTTGAGTTTTTTTTGAGGAAGAACTACATATCTTCATCCTCTTCGTCGTAGTATTCATCTTCCTCTTCATCATCATCGATAATTGTCAAATCTTCTTCAATGCCAGATGGTAAGTCTTCTTCATCGTCTTCATTGGCACCAATTTCTTTCAAATCAGAATCATATTCAGCGATTTCTTCATCTTCGTCTTCATCATCGAATAAATCATCTTCATCGTCATCATCATCTGATAAATCAGTATCTTCTGGATCATCATCATTATAGTCAATCGCATCTTCATCATCATTGATAAAGGCATTTACTTTCTTACGTTTACGACGTGGTTGATTTTCTTCGTCTTCATCATCTAAGCCATGATTTAATTCTTCATCAATTGAATCAATAGCATACCATGAACGTAATCCCCAACGATTTTCACCTAAAGAGATAAAGCTACCATCAATGTTTAAATCCGTATAGAATTGAGCTAAAGATTCGCGAATTTCCAAATCTGATTTTTCTAAAAAGACTTGGATTTGATTGACTAAATCAGTAAAGTCCATCACATCTTCACGTTGCTCTAAAATTGCATGAGCCACTTCAATCATTGAAAGCTCATTTTTGTTCATTCCTTCAAATACGCTTAATTCCACTCAAGACACGTCCTTTCAAAGTCTACGATTAATCATACAAAAACTTTTGCAAAATTGCAATTTAATCTTGAAAAAAATTAAAAAAAACTGACTATATTTCTTTAAATTCTAAGTGAAGCTGATATTTTCCAATTGAGTTTTCTTCACCAGAAAATAATTCATAATAAATATCTACTTTTCCACTTAGCGGATTCTCAGCGAAATGGACACTTAGCTGATGTGTTTGATTGGTTAACACCATGATACCATATGGCGTTTGGTAATTACTCTGAGTCACAAGCTTAGGATGAAAAATCAGTTTTGTTTTCTGAATACCATTTCTTGTTAAATGAATCGAACCCTCACTTGTCAACTTAATCATCACTGTAATTGGCTGTTGTTCTTCTCCATTTTCTTCATATCTGATATACCAATTTTCCCCTACTCGCACTGCTTGTCCCAGACTTTCATGCAGAAAACTTTGATGATGATTATCTTGAGAGATTTTTGTTCTTAATTTGACACTGACTGGAATGCCGTTTTTTGCTAGTTTCACAATATATATTCCTTTCATTCATTTATCTAATACTATTTTTACCACAATTCAAGAAATTTTTCTAACAATCAGGTATAATAAAACGAGAAGAATGTTATATCCAAAGGAAGTGTTACTGTGGAGTATATCCAATTAAGTCATAACCATTATACAAAAGAAACTTTATTGCTACCTTTTGCCTTTACCGATTTAGTAGCCAAGATTAGTGGTGAAACCAAGCAAGCTTATCTTCATACTTGGCAAACCGACCCACTTGTCATTTTAGGCATGCGCGACCAACAACTACCGCAATTTTTTGAAGGGGCAAAATATCTGAATCAACAAGGTTATCTAACCGTCATTCGTAATGCAGGTGGTTTAGCTGTTTTAAGTGATCCAGGTATCTTAAATGTGACGTTGGCCTTTCCAAAAGATGGGATAGCTTCTATTGATGCGGCTTATGACGTGATGTTTGCGTTAACCCAAAAAGCCTATCCCAATGTAAAAGTCGAAACCAAAGAAATAGTTGATTCCTATTGTCCAGGAAAATATGATTTAAGCGTCAACGGACAAAAGATTGCGGGAATCGCCCAACGTCGTGTCAATCAAGGAATTGCAGTCATGATGTATCTAGGCTTAAATGGTGACCAACTCAAACGTGGTCAACTGATTCAAAACTTTTATGAAATTGCTGGCATAGCTAAGGTTCCTGAAAAAGAATTTCCACAGGTTCGTCCGGCTTCAATGACCACTCTTGAAGCGCTAGATCAAACACCTTACACAACTCAAGAAGTCATCAACCACCTAAAAAAAACACTGCATATTCAACAAGAGATGCATGATGGTGCATTCATCGCTAACTTTGGATTAACTGACGAATTAAATCAACGTTTCCAATCCATGCGAACCAGAAATCAAAAATTACAGGAGGAACTTATATGACGATACCTTATCGCAATCAAGTATTACCAAAAGAAAAAGTCTTTCGTGATCCTATCCATACGTATGTGCATGTACAATCACAAGTTATCTGGGACTTAATCAATGCTAAAGAATTCCAACGATTACGACGCATCAAGCAATTAGGTACCTCCTCTTTTACCTTCCATGGTGCGGAACATAGTCGTTTCTCCCATTCTTTAGGCGTCTATGAAATTGCCCGAAAAATTTGTGATATTTTTGAAAATCATTACACGATAGAAAAAATTGGTGCTAATGGTTGGAATCCTGAAGAAAGACTCGTTACTTTATGTGCAGCTTTATTACATGATGTCGGCCACGGACCCTATTCACACACGTTCGAACATATTTTCCAGACCAATCACGAAGAAATTACCGTTGAAATCATTACCAATCCACAAACAGAAATCTATCAAATCTTACAGCGAGTTGATAATGATTTTCCTGAAAAAGTGGCCAGCGTCATCCAAAAAACTTACCCAAATCCTCAAGTGGTACAAATGATTTCTAGCCAAATTGATGCTGATCGGATGGATTATTTATTGCGCGATGCTTACTATACAGGAACCGAGTATGGCACTTTTGACTTAACCCGAATTTTAAGAGATATTCGTCCATGTAAAGAAGGGATTACTTTTTCAATTAGTGGCATGCATGCGATTGAAGACTATATTATTAGTCGTTATCAAATGTATATGCAAATCTATTTTCACCCAGTTTCACGTGGGATGGAAGTTGTCTTAGAACATCTATTAAATCGTGCTAGCCAACTCTACCAAAGTAATCCTCATTATTTTGGACGCGAAAATTGTCTATTATTGCCTTTTTTAAATGCACAATTTACCTTAGATGATTATTTGCAATTAGATGATGGCGTTTTGACCACCTATTTCCATTATTGGAACAATGATAAAGATCCAGTTTTAAGTGATTTAGCCAAACGTTTCTTAAATCGCAAACCTTTTAAATCTATTCAAGTTCAGGCTCAAAAACAAGAAAAATTAATCGAACAAATGAAAACTTATGTGGAACATGTCGGCTATTATGCCAAATATTATACTGCCATCCATTCGAGTTTTGACTTACCTTATGATTTATATCGTCCTGATAGTTCAAAAGTACGGACGCAAATCGAATTACAGCAGCCAGATGGTACACTTGTCGAATTAAGTCAAGTCAGCTCACTGGTACGGGCGCTTTCTGGACAAGGCCAAGGAGATGACCGCTTCTATTTTCCTAAAGAAATGGTTGACCAAACGCTGCAAGACAATTATGATTTATTTTATGAAACCTACAATCAGTTTAATCAACATATCCATAATAACAAACTGGTTGAATAACTTATAGATTGGAGATTATCATGGCAATTAAATTAATCGCAATTGATATCGATGGTACTTTAATTAATGACAAACATCAAATCACCCCAGAAGTACACGAGGCCTTACAAAAAGCAAGAGAACAAGGCGTAAAAGTGGTGCTATGTACGGGCCGCCCTTTACCTGGTGTTACGAATTATCTAAATGAATTGGAATTATTCACTGGTGAAGATTATGTCATTTGTTATAATGGTTCCCTTGTACAAAATACCTTAACCAAAGAAATCATTGTAGAATTTGGACTAACCTTGAATGATTATTTAGAAATGGAATATTTAGCGCGCAAAGTTGGCGTACACTTCCATGCGACTGGTTTAGAAACAATGTATACCGCTAATCGCAATATTAGTAGTCACACTGTCCGTGAAGCTTATTTAGTCAACATGGATTTATGCTATCGAACACCTGAAGAAATGACTGAAGATATCAAAATTGTCAAAATGATGATGATTGATGATGCAGAAGTGTTAGATCAAGGAATCGCGCAAATACCAAAAGAATATTTCGAACGCTATACAATGGTTAAAAGCTCTCCTTACTTTTTTGAAATTTTGAATAAACAAGCCGACAAAGGAGCTGCTTTAAAACATTTAGCACAGCATTTAGGTATTAAACAAGAAGAAGTGATGGCCATTGGGGATAATGAAAATGACTTACCAATGATTGAATTTGCTGGAATTGGAGTGGCCATGGGTAATGCAACTGAAAATGTTAAACAAGTTGCTAATGTCATTACCGCAAGCAATAACGAACATGGCGTGGCTCAAGCTGTCGAAAAATATGTCTTAAATTAAGAAAATAGGAGTGAACCAACTTTCCGGTCCACTCCTATATTTTTTATCTTTGATTCGCTTTCATCCATTTTTGTACGGCCCAACGATGACTCCCGCGTTTTAATAAAAGCATCGCATCATCAGCTGTTACGCATTCAATTTGATTGTTATCTTCTAATGGTGCACCAATGGAACGATAATCATCAATTACATAAAAGTAAGCCGGATGTCTAAAATAAATATCACGATGACTAGAGTAAAAATATTCCGTTGCCTCCCCAAGATATTCTCCTACTTTTACTTCAAAGCCTAACTCTTCAATCATTTCTCTTTTTATCGCTTCTTGATGATTTTCACCTTTTTCAATGCCACCACCTGGTAAGAAATAGGCCCCATTTGGCGCTTGAATGATGACCATCTCTTGATTTTCATTAACCACAATCCCATAGGCTCCAAATCGGTCTTGATACTTTTTATTTGCTAATTTTACCCCAAAAACCGCTTCTTTCATTTTATTCATTCTCCTTAATTTCTAATCTTTTTATAATTGCTTTGATTGTACTTGATATCGCGAATATGTGCAAGTTACATAACAATGTTTGTAAATCATTATTGTTGTCATATCTGTTTTTTATATGATATTATATACATGAAGATTTTGCGAAAAACAACAAAATCTTAATTAAATTTGAAAGGATGATTCTTTATGAAAATGGCACATACTTGCGTGCGCGTGAAAGATTTAGAAGCTTCAGTGAAATTTTACCAAGAAGCATTTGGATTTGAGGAAAGTCGACGTCGTGATTTCCCTGAACATAAATTCACCCTTGTCTATTTAACTTTACCAGGTGATGACTATGAATTAGAATTAACTTATAACTATGATCATGGTGCTTATAACTTAGGTGATGGATATGGTCATATCGCGATTAGTTCTGATGATTTAGAAGGATTACATAAAACGCATGAAGAAAAAGGGTTTGAAGTTACTCCATTGAAAGGATTACCTGGAACTGAGCCTTCATACTACTTCATCATTGATCCAGATGGCTACAAAATCGAAGTCATTCGTGGATAAATCATAGCATAAAAAAAGTGAGCCGTTTATTGCGACTCACTTTTTTTGAAAAAGGCAATGATATTTTCGGCTACATTCTGCGGCATCCCTGCTGCTTGAATGTCGGCTAAACTCGCCTCTTTTAAATTTTTCAATGATTTAAAGGTCTTTAATAACTGCTGCTTACGTTTAGGTCCTAATCCTTCAATCGCATCCAATTGTGAAGCAAAACTATTTTTACTGCGCAATTGGCGATGGAAGGTGATTGCAAATCGGTGGACTTCATCTTGTATCCGCTGCAATAAAAAGAATGCTTGTGAATTATGCTCTAACGGTACGACATCAAGTTCGGGACCAAATAACATTTCACTAGTTTTATGCTTATCATTTTTCGCTAATCCAGCTATCGGTAAATCCAATCCGAGCTGATTTTCTAGCACATCTTTGGCCGCATCCACTTGTCCTTTCCCACCATCAATAATAATCAAATCAGGTAAAGGCAGTCCTTCTTTTAACACCCTAGAATACCTCCGATAAATCACCTCACGCATTGAGGCATAATCATCGGGGCCAGTAACGGTTTTTATTTTGTATTTTCGGTATTCCTTTTTAGCAGGCTTCCCATCAATAAAGACAACCATCGCCGAAACTGGATTGGTCCCAGAAATATTGGAGTTATCGAAAGCTTCAATTCTAGTTGGCGCAACAATTCCCATTTTTTCACCTAATACTTGTATCGCGCCAATAGTTTTTTCTTGTTTTTTATCAATCAAAGCAAATTTTTCCTGTAAAGCAACTTGGGCATTTTTATTGGCTAAAAAGACTAATTTTCTTTTCTCTCCACGTTTTGGTTGAGTTACTTTACAATCGACCAATGAGGCAACACTTTCATAATCAATTTCTTCAGGGATCAATATTTCATTTGGGATAATATGTTCAGCCTTTTGATAAAACTGTCCAATAAAGGTTAAAAAACTTTCTTCCGGCTCGTCATAGATGGGAAAACTTGTGACATCACGTTGTATTAATTTACCTTGGCGCACAAAAAAGACTTGTACACAAAGCCAACCACGTTCGACATAATAACCAAACACATCACGATTCACAAAGTCGGTTTGCGTCATCTTTTGGCGGGTCATAATCGTATCAATTGCCTTCACTTGATCACGATATTCAGCGGCTTTTTCAAACTGTAAATCTTCGGCAGCCTGAGTCATTTTTTCCACGATTTCTTGACGGATTTCTTGATAATCTCCCCCTAAAAAGCGTCGAATTGCTTGCACCATTTTTTCATACTCTTCAGGGTCGATTTGAAATACACAAGGTGCTAGGCATTGATGCATATGATAGTACAGACAGACTTCTTTAGGTAAAACCTGACACTTACGCAACGGAAAAAGTCGGTCCAACAACTTTTTCGTCTCATTAGCAGCCCCGACATTTGGATAAGGGCCAAAATAATAGGCCTTATCTTTCAGTACTTTGCGTGTAATTAATAGTCGCGGATATTTTTCATTGGTAATTTTAATAAAAGGATAAGTCTTATCATCTTTTAATAAGATATTGTATTTTGGTTGATTCTTCTTGATAAGATTAATCTCTAGTAGTAAAGCCTCAACATTTGATTCAGTCACAATATATTCAAAATCGGCTATTTCCGAAACTAATAGCTCAGTTTTGGTATTATGACTGCCAGTAAAGTAGCTCCGAACGCGATTTTTTAATATTTTAGCCTTTCCTACATAGATTATTTGACCTTGTGCATCTTTCATGAGATAGCAACCAGGCTGATCAGGTAATAATGCTAATTTTTCCTTAATATGTTCTTTCATGTCTTCACCAAAAAAGGGCCGGCTATCAAGTAGTCGACCCTCATCTATTAAGATAATTTTTCAACGATTTCCTCTAAAGCTGGTTTAGGTTGCACGCCTACACGCTTTTCAACTAATTCGCCATCTTTGAAGAATAATAGTGTCGGAATACTCATTACACCAAAGCTAGCAGCTGTTTGAGGGTTATCATCGACATTTAATTTTGTAATTTTTAGCTCAGTTTCATCATATTTTTGTGACAATTGGTCCAAAATTGGCGCTTGCATACGACATGGTCCACACCAAGGAGCCCAAAAGTCAACTAAGACTAAACCTTCGCTGATTTCTTGTGAAAAAGTAGCATCAGTAATTTCTTTTGCCATTTTTAACACCTCCTCTGTTCTTAATTGAATTATAACACGTCTTAGCATTTTTACCAAAAAGCATGCTTATATTCTATTTAAACTTCACAATCGTCGCACCATTTCCTCCTTGATTGGCTGGGGCAAATTCAAAGGAAGCGACACTGCGATGATTTTGTAGATATTTGGTAATCCCTTGTCTTAGTGCACCTGTACCTTTACCATGAACAATACGGACTTGCGGATAACCAGCCAGAATCGCTGCATCAATATATTGGTCGACCTCATTTAAGGCTTCTTCATAACGTTTTCCTCTTAAATCTAGCTGTGGATCAACATGACTTGTTTGACTAGAGCGTACAGTATGAATCACACGTTTTGGTTCTTCTTTCACAGGGTCCGTTGCTTGCAATTCATCTTCAGCTATTGTCATTTTCAAAATCCCCATTTGAACTTGCCAATGCTGATTATCCACTTTTTGAAGCAATGTTCCTCGTTGACCATATTGTGCCACCATTACTTCGTCACCAGGTTTAAGTGCTTTTTGTTTTTTCGCTTTTTGTAAAACTTTATTTTTCTTCAAATGATTTTCTTGGTGTAAATCGGCTAATTTCTTTTTAGCTTCGATTAATTGGTGCTCTTTCACATTACCTTGTCCTTGAAGCAATTGCATTTTACGAATGTCAGCAATAATTGTATCAGCTTCTTCTTGCGCCTTTTCAACTAGTTCGTTGGCTTGTTTGCGGGCCTTAGCAAGTTCAACTTCGCGTTCTTCAAAAAAGGCTTCATAGGCAACTTTTAAATCATGATGCAATTGTTCGGCTTCAGTGACATGATGACGCAATTCAAGATATTCCGTTTCAGTCATTTTCCGACGATTTTCTAAGTCTGCAATCATTTCGTTTAAATCTTGAGTTTCCCCATCTAAAATCTGTTTCGCTTGCTCAATGATCGGACTTGCTAAACCAAGACGACGTGAAATCTCAAAGGCATTACTACGTCCAGGAACTCCAATTAACAAACGATACGTTGGACTTAAGGTATCAACATCAAATTCCATTGAAGCATTAATGGTTCGTTTACGATTATAGCCATAAGCTTTTAACTCAGGATAATGGGTAGTAGCAACGACAAAACTATTTCGTTTTTGCAACTCATCTAAAATTGAAATGGCTAGTGCAGCCCCTTCTTGTGGGTCAGTGCCGGCGCCAAGTTCGTCAAGTAAAATCAAACTCTTATCATTCGCTTTGTTTAAAATACTGACAATATTCGTCATGTGCGAAGAAAAAGTAGATAAATTTTGTTCAATACTTTGTTCATCACCAATGTCCGCAAAAACTTCATCAAATAAACCGACTTGACTCTCCTCATCTACGGGAATGGCTAAACCTGATTGCGCCATTAGTTGTAATAAGCCCAGTGTTTTTAAGGTAATCGTCTTACCCCCAGTATTCGGTCCGGTAATGACAATCGTTTGGAAATCCTTACCGATAAAGATATCATTGGCCACGACTTTCTTAGCATCAATTAATGGATGACGCGCTTTTTTTAAACTAATTTCATTCTGAGGGTGAATGACTGGCACACAAGCTTTTAATTCTTTGGCATGACGCGCTTTAGCATTCATAAAATCATAAAAAGCCAGCACAGTCGCATTATGGGCAATTTCTTTACGATTTGGCACCAATTTTGCAGATAATTCCGCTAATATGCGTTCTATTTCAGCTCGTTTTGCGATTTGTTGTTGACGCAAGCGATTATTTAACTCTAATACTTGTTTTGGTTCGATAAATAAAGTCTGTCCTGAAGCACTCTGATCATGAACGACCCCACCGAAAATCCCACGATACTCTTGTTTAACGGGAATTACATAGCGGTCATTACGCATCGTTACCAACGTATCACTTAAATAGCGAGCATTTTTCCCACGAATTAAGCCATCTAGTGTTTCGCGAATCGTTTGCTCACTTTGTCTAATTTGACGACGTAAATTACGCAATACTTCAGAAGCTTCATCATTCACACGCCCATCTTCGTCAATCGCTAGCTTCAACTCCTTCGTCAAAGCTGGTAAGTAAGTGAGTTGTTCCGCCCAATGATACATACGATCTAAAGGCAAATCTGCTTCTTTTAATTCTTCAAAAAAGGTCACTAATTCTTGAGTAGTTGTTAATACTTTTGTGACTTGCGCAAGCTCTTGACCATTTAAGTTGGCACCAATCTCAATACGTTTCATATGAGGAGTAATGCTTTCTAAACGAGGAATTGGGATGCCTCCTTTAAGTCTTAGAATTTCCATCGCTTCAAAGGTTTCGGCTAACCAATGATCCAGTTTTTCTTTTTTGGCAATGGGATGTAATTTATCTAATATTTCCAGCCCTTGATCTGTGGTTAGATACTGGGCAATTTGCATTTTGACTTGCTGATATTCTAATACTTCTAAAATTCTTTTATTCAATCTAACCTTCCTCTCACAATTGATGGTAAACGAAACAAGGAAGGACTATATAATCGCCTTCCTCATCAAACTTATTTCAAGAACATCTGCTCAAACATATTTGAAAGAAACGGTGAATGCTTCACAACGAAACTTGCAAAATCAGGTTTGAAAAATAGATTTTGGATTGTCGCTAATGGAATCATGCTCAAAATATAGAAAAATAAGCAAATGAATGTATAGCTGATACCTAAATTTAATATTCCCGCGGGTAACCAGTCTAAATCATTCAACAAGCGGACAAAACGTAATTGTACAAAAAAGATACCAATAAATTTTGTAAGCAACCATCCAATAAATAAAATGATAAAAAATGAAACAGCCGCATAATAGGCTTTATCTAAATCTAGTGCTGCCTCCTGAGAATAGAAAGCTAACCTACTATCCACCGTAACAGACATATACGGAATATAAAGCTCTAACTTTTTTGCTAATCCCTGATACATGGAACTAGCAATCATAAAAGAGAGAATAAATCCTGCTGAATAAACTAACTGATAGGCAAATCCACGACGCCCCCCAGAATAAAAGGAAAATATTAATAAAAAGAAAAAGAAAATATTTAACATGCTTATCCTTCCTGAGATTGGCTACTCTTTTCTTGAATGCTCCGTTTGCGTTCTTCGTTTAAAATTTGTTGTGCTTGGACATGATTGTGAATTTCAATATCTGTTTGACCATTCTTTTCAAGCACTTCTTTGGCTTCTTTTTCCATCGCTTCAATCCGCTTGATACGATTTTCTAACTCAACTAATTTAATTGTTTTTTGACGTAATTCTTGATTTTCTTTCTCAAGTTCTAAAATCTTTGCTTGTTTTTTTAGTTGATCTGAAATCGCATTAACACTAACTAAAATCGCAGCTTGTTCATTATCAATTTGCGTAGATAAACTTTTTATTTCGTTTAATTGTTCATTGACTAGGCGAACAACTAAATCCATGTGTTCTTTACTTTCGTGTCCAATGATTGTATAAGTTTGACCATCGATATTTGCTTTATATCTTGTTTTAGGTGATGGCATCTTCATTTCTCCTTTAACCGACTCTCATCAATAGAGACAATTCTCATTTTGCCTACTTTTTTAAT
>JGI24712J26585_10000876_pt1 | contig 25886 bp, 21 predicted proteins | sample BioPla3DNA2_FD_26585 | JGI IMG/M metagenome (IMG submission 26585)
ATTGATATATTTCTGTGTATAAGGTAATTGTGTAAACATGATAAAAAAATTAACAAATCGTTAACAAATAAAATCTTATTATTGTTTAATAAATTGTTTTATTTGTAACTGAAACTTTAAACAATACGGTTATGACAACAACTGAATTTTCTAATCAAATTGTCGGACTGCAGGAGAGTCTTGGCAGATTCGCATACAAATTAACAGCAAACCGAGAAGAGGCTCGAGATTTGGTTCAGGAAACAATATATAAAGCACTTAGCAATCAAGATAAGTTTGAAGACGAAACTAACTTGAAATCTTGGACGTTTACTATTTTAAAAAACACATTTATAAATAGTTACAGGAGAAATACCCGCTTTCGTGTTATTCTGGATCAAACTCAAGACCTATACTTTATTTCCAAACCTCAGGATTCAGGCTTTATCAGTCCTGATAGTAATTTTAGTGTAAAAGAGATAAGGAAAGCCATAAATCTTTTGAAAGATGATTATAGAATACCGTTTATTATGCATACTGAGGGTTATAAATACAAAGAGATAGCTGATGAAATTGGTATCCCAATCGGGTCGGTTAAAAGTCGCATTTTTATTGCACGTAAAAAACTTATGTCTTACTTAAAAGATTTTCAATAATAGTAAGAAATAATGAGAGCATTTAGTTGACTGTCAGCTTGATGCGTATAAAGAAAGTGATTTATTGGTTTATCGCTTTCTTTTTTGTGTCATATATATTGTGAAACCTCATTCACAAAATGTCGTCAGCTTTTATTAGTAAGCTCTTGCAAACAATACTCTCTCTTTTGATGGTTTGCCACTATAAATACATTTTCCATTCTCCTGCGGATTATCGAAAGGGATACAGCGTATAGTTGCTTTCACCTCCTCTTTTATTGCAGCTTCCGTCTCGGCTGTGCCGTCCCAGTGCGCCAATACAAAACCGCCTTTGTTTTCTAATATATCTTTGAACTCGTCCCACGAATCTGTTTTATAAGTGTTGGCTTCTCTGAAATCAAGGGCTTTTTTATGCAAATTAGCTTGAATATCTTCTAATAATTTAGGGATATGTTTTTCAATATTGTCAATAGGAATAGTCTCTTTCGTAAGAGTGTCGCGGCGAGCAACCTCAATAGTATTGTTTTCAATATCACGCGAACCAATCGCCAATCTAACGGGAACGCCTTTCATCTCATATTCGGCAAACTTCCAGCCCGGTTTTTGTGTATCGCGGTCATCGACTTTAACCGTAATATTGAGTTTTCTTAATTTTTCAGCAGTTGCATGAGCATGTTTACACGTTGTTTCATATTGCTCTTGATTTCTGTAGATAGGAACAATTACAACATGAGTAGGAGCAAGCTTCGGCGGTAAAACTAACCCTTTATCGTCTGAGTGAGTCATAATTAAAGCTCCCATTAAACGGGTAGAAACACCCCACGATGTAGCCCAAACGTATTCGAGTTTACCATCTTTGTCAGCAAACTTCACGTCAAAAGCTTTTGCAAAGTTTTGTCCTAAAAAGTGAGATGTGCCTGCTTGCAGTGCTTTGCCATCTTGCATTAATGCCTCGATACATAAAGTGTCAACAGCACCTGCAAAGCGTTCGCTTTCGGTTTTATGTCCCTGAATAACAGGCATTGCCATCCAATCATTTGCGAAATTGGCGTAAACATTAATCATTTTCATTGTCTCTTCAATCGCCTCTTCGCTTGTAGCGTGTGCAGTATGACCCTCTTGCCACAAAAATTCTGCAGTCCTTAAAAAGAGACGTGTACGCATCTCCCAGCGCACAACATTTGCCCACTGATTGCACAGAATAGGAAGGTCGCGATATGATTGAATCCAATTTCTATATGTGTTCCAAATTATGGTTTCCGATGTTGGTCGAATAATTAGCTCCTCTTCGAGTTTAGCTTCGGGGTCAACAATAACCCCATTTCCTTTCGGATCATTCATTAATCTATAATGCGTTACAACCGCACACTCTTTCGCAAATCCCTCAACGTGGGCAGCCTCCTTACTCATGAATGATTTAGGAATAAACAGTGGAAAGTAGGCGTTTACGTGTCCCGTATCTTTAAACATTTTGTCTAATTGTGCCTGGATTTTTTCCCATATCGCATATCCATAAGGTTTTATTACCATGCAACCGCGCACTGCCGAATTTTCAGCCAATTCTGCCTTTAAAACCAAATCATTGTACCATTGTGAGTAGTTTTCTGACCGAGGTGTAATCTCTTTTGACATAATTTATTTTGAATATTAATTGTGTTTAAAAGTAATTAATCAAATCTTTTGGCAAAGAAACAAACAATTAGTGAAAAATCGAAACATCTTTGGCTTTCAAACGGTATAAAAATTGTGGATTAATATAGTTAGATTCTAATTGTATCAATATATAGAGTTGAAAACGTTAGCGTTTAACTTTTTTTTAACTATATTGCAACAAATAAAATCAATTAATCGTTTTAAATTTGAGAACTAAAGAGTCAGGCAATTGTTAATTATAATAAGAGTAAGCAACTAAAATTGAGAAAGGGTCAGATTATGAAGAACAGATATTTTATAATGGTATTTATAGCATCAGCTCTATTTGGTTGTAATCCATCTATGTATCAGGCTGGATACAGTGACGAGTTATACTTTGATGGAAGTGCAAGAGAGAGCAATGCTTATCAGCAAAAAGAGAGTCGAGACGATAGAAAAATTGTCACAACTGATATGTATACAAATCACAACGATTATAACGATGTTACTGAAGAAGAGTACTATGACAATGAGTATTCAGGGAATACATATATTTCGTTCTCTATTGCGGCACCAGGATTTTATGCCGGCATAAACTCTCCTTTCTGGGGAGGATGGTATTATCCTTATTATGGTCCTTACGCTCGTTATCGTTGGGTTGATTGGTATTGGGACGCATATTTTTACAGTCCTTACTACGCAGTTTATTGGAATCCATATTGGTACGATCCTTGGTATGGTCCGTGGTATGCCGGTTGGTATCATCCTTGGTATGCACCGTATCATTATCATTATTGGGGATATCACTATTGGGGTTACCATTGGGCTTATTGGTCACACAGCTCTCCAGATTATAGGCGAGAGACTATTACACACCGCAACTCTCTTGTGACAAATCGTCCAAACAGCAGAGGAACGAGTATCCGACAAGGAGGAACACTTAAAAGAGATGCGACAAGCCAAGATATTTCGGTTGTGCAAGGTGGCAATCGTCCCGACAATACAAGAGGCGGTATTCGTAGTACTCGTCCTGACAATAGGCTGGAAAACGATGAGAGAAACAATCAAGTTGTTGTGAGAGATGTTCGTCAAACAACATCCGACAGAGATGGAAGTGTCGTAAATAATCGCACTGGAAACAGAAATACTGATAGGGGTAGAATTACCCACACTCGCGAGACAAGACCAGTAAAAAATGATTTTTCAGATAAACAGATTGCGCCTATTCGTTCAAACCTAGGTGTAGGAAGCAGTGTAAAACCTTCACAAGGGGCGAACAGACCTTCAAACAGTAATACGCATTTTTCTAATCCACCGGCAAGCAATAACCGTACTACTCCGACACAAAGAGACAACATTCGTCCAAGTCAAAGTAATACAAAGACAAACAGCGAACCACGTGTTATCAGACCAAACACCAGAAACGATTATAACTATGACAAAGGAAGTAACAGTAACAGAGGAGGAAGTAATAGTCATTATACCCCATCGCGTTCAAACACTTCAACAGGGAGTGGTAGTAGATCTTCTGGAGGAAGTAATTCAAGTCGTCCGTCTGGAGGCAATTCAAGTCGTCCATCAGGAAGTAACTTTAGAAGGTAGGATTTGTTGAGTTAATTCAAAATTTAAAGCAAAATACATCAACCTAAATTATTAAAAATATTGAATCATGATAAATAATTTTAATAAAGCTCTCTCAATCATGGGTATAGGGCTACTTATTCTGACAAATAGTTTGTTTGCACAAAATGAAATTGATGCTTTGAGGTACTCAACAACTTATCATGGTGGCTCAGCTAGGGTTATGAGCATGGGCGGAGCTTTTTCTGCACTTGGAAGCGATATTTCGTCTGGTAGTATAAATCCGGCAGGAATAGGCTTGTATCGCTCATCTGACGTTCAGTATAGTGTTGGTATTGATTATACAAAAACCAAGAGCAATTACTTGAACGAAATGTCAACCGATTATAAGTATGGTTTTAAGACACAAAGTTTTGGTTTGGTTTTCAGTATGCCCAATGCTGCCAATTATGAGTCGGGAAGTGGCCAAGTAAGTACAACATTCGGGGTCTCTTACAACCGTATAAATTCTTTTAATCAAAATGTTTTTGCAACAGGAAGGCACGATAGTCGTTCTTATTTAACGCATTTAACGGATTACTATAATCAGAATAGCAATTATTGGGATATGTTTTGGGAAACGGGCATTTTATTTGAAGATACTGTCACCGGATTTGTGACAAACGATTTTGCTCGTGACTCGGCTTACCAAATAAAGCAGTACTTTGAGCATCGTCAAAAAGGAAATATCAACGATTTCAACTTTACTATTGGTTTTAACCAGTCGAATAAATTTTATTACGGTTTTTCACTAGGTGTTTTGTCTTTAGACCACACTGAAGATATCGGTATTACTGAAAACGACGATAAAAATTTGACACAATTTTTAAAAGGATTTTACTATAATAACTATTTTTCTCGATCTGGTTTGGGTTTGAATTTTAAGGCTGGTATGTTATATCAAGTTACCCCAACCGTTAAACTATCTTTAGCAGCGCATACCCCGACAATTATAAGCATTGATGAAGATTGGGACGAAAAACTCAAAGCTCGTTATGACAATCCTGCTAATGATACAATTACAGCACGATATTACGAAACAACATTTTCGGTTGTAACTCCTGCCAGAATAATAGCTGGAGCCTCGATGGTCTTGGCTAACAGGGTGTTAGTAGGTGTCGATTACGAAACAGCTGCTTATCAAACAATGAGATTAGATAGTGACAGATATTCATTTATAGACGAAAATCGTTCAATAAGCGACAATTACACTTGGCGTCATGCCGTGCGCTTGGGTGCAGAGTTAAGAGTATATCAATTTTTTGTACGAGGGGGTGGATTTTACTATTCATCGCCGATGAAGTCTGCAGGAAGCAATATGTCAACTTTAGGATTTGCAGGAGGTTTAGGTTTCCGTTCAGGAAACTTTTATGCTGATTTTGCTTACAATAACTCTTCTATGCCTTACAAATACTACATTGACGGTACAGATGATATGCGAATTGATGTTGATAAAACATCGAACAACTTCTATTTGACGTTTGGATTAAGGTTCTAGACAAGAGCTATATAAAAACAAAAAACCATAAGTAACTTTACTGTTATTTATGGTTTTTTTTGGCGGAGAGAGAGGGATTCGAACCCCCGGAGCCTCGCAGCTCAACGGTTTTCAAGACCGCCGCAATCGACCACTCTGCCATCTCTCCGGCGACAAAAGTAGATTTTTTTTTTATTATGCCAAAACTTTTCAATCAATAATTGAAAAATTCATATAAGCTACGGAGCTAATATCTTGTTATTCTTTGTATTATATTTAGAACAAATAGTCCAAAATATATAACAGATTTATCAATTTTATAATCAGTAAAACATAAAGTACCAAAAACGATACTCAAACCATAATTTTAAATAAGTATTCATTTTTTTATTAGCGTCTAATGTATGATTGATAGAACTATTAAATTGAAATTAAATTACTTATTATTTGGTTATTATGAGAAAATGTAATATGTTTGTTTACATGAGAACCGAAAGGGCGCGTGCTTCACAAGCCTGTGTTGTCAGTAAAGCCAAAGGATAATTCTTTTGGCTTTAATTTTTTTATCACTGATTTTATATTTTAACGAAAAACTTTACTATTTGATAACCTGTGTGCATCAAAACGATAACCAACAGATAGTTCTGTTTGCCCATGTCCAAAAGAAAAAGAGTAGGGAGATTTACTTATAGTGGTTTGAGTACCAGTAACTCCGGAAAAACAGGCATAAAAGTTATTTTTTTGATAAAGAAAAGAGACCCGAGATTGGAAAAAGAAAGCAGATTTAAGCCCTTTTTCAATAGGTGTGCCGTCATCATAATGTGCAGAATTGCTGTAAACTCCGTATCCCGGAATTAAACTTATATTTAAACAAAAGTACTTTTTAAAAACAAATGTATGAGCGTATCCAACGGTTGCACCAAAACTAACCGTGCTCATATTGCTTAACTGCGAAATATTTTGAAAGTAGTTTATTGCAAAATGAGGTATGAAAGTCGTATCAGCATTTAAAGTGTTGTAGAATACGAAAGTTCCTAAAATTAATGAGCCTACGGTCTTCTTCTGCTTTTCATTAAAATTGAATACAGCTTTATATGAAAACTTGTCGTAGTTAACAATATAATTTGCAACAATGCCGTAATTCCCAATATTTAAATCTGTTTTTGGGTAGTTGCTATCATAATCCCACAAATCAAAGTAGTCTGACATATTTGAAAAGTAGAAACCTTTGTACAACTGAAAATATCCGTCAATAGCCCAACGTCGTAAGTTGAAATTATATTGAAAATCAATACTTTTAGTATTTCCTAGTTGCTTGCTACTTTTTTTGCTTGATGGGAGTGAATATGCTAACCCAAGTCCAAACCATTTGTAAGATGCCTCAAGACCTATAGCCAACTTGCTATTTGGTTGGTACTCAATTAATTTACCCGAAGCAACATCGAAAGTGCTGAAACTTACAAATTTTTGAGGGAAATAGATACCTGCAATTAGTTTGTCGTCAAAGCTTACAATGTACGAGGTATCAACATCTTTGCTTTTAAATGGAAAAGAAGCTAACGATTTTGCTGGAATATCAAGCCAAATTATTGTAAATGCCAATATAAAAGTTACCCTAACCATATTTTAATCTATAAAAATCGGTTTGTTTAATATTACGTTGTTAAATTCGGATGAGATTGACAGCAGTTCATTTATTGCACTCTCTGATTCACTATCAATTCTTATGCTTTTACTATTCACATAGAGGTCAATATGCTGATTAACAACCTCATCACTAATTTCTTGCGCGTGACGCTTTACGTAAGGCATTGACATTTCTGGATTGTTTGTAGCATATTTTACACTTTCTTGCATAATTTGCTGAATATCAGTCTTTACCTTTTCAGATAAATCTCTTCTAATTACAATGCCTCCAAGAGGTAAAGGTAATCCTGTTTGTTTTTCCCATTCATGTCCAAGGTCGGCAATTTGTTGTAATCCACGTTGTTTATATGTAAAACGGGTTTCGTGAATAATCAAACCTGCGTCAACTTCATTTTCTAAAATTGCGCGCTCAATATCTGAAAAAAGATAAACCTTTTTTGTTCTGATATCAGGAAAAAGCCTTTTTAACAACAGGTTTGCTGTTGTGTTTTCACCAGGTATAGCTATTTTCTTATATTTCAACTCATTAAGTTCAATTTTATGTTTACTGATTATCATGGGACCATTTCCAAAGCCAATAGCTGAACCCGAACGTAAAAGCTGATAATTTTTAGAGATAAGAGGGTAATTATTAAAGCTAATTTTAGCGATATCAGCCTCATTATTAGATGTTAATTTATTAAGCAAGTCAATGTCGGCAAGCGTAAGTTCGAAGTCGTAATTCAGAGTGTCAACACGCTTATTAACAATGGCTTCGAACATAAAAGTGTCGTTCGGACATGTTGAAAAGGCTAATTTAAGCTTCATTATCAGTTTTTGTTTTTTTTATTATTGTGGTAACAGTCTCATTTACAGCAAACGATAAATTATTTATTGCAAGTTCAGTTTTCCACTCTCTTTTATCTCTAACTCCAACCATATTTGAAACAGCCCTCAGTTGCATTGATTTTACCCCCATAAAAAAACAAACATAAAAGACAGCTGCACCTTCCATTGATTCAATATCGGGATTAAACCTTGATTTCAGAGCTTCAATAGTTTCCTGATTTGTATGTACTGTGTCGCTGGTAATAGCTTTAACTTTTCTGTATGATTTTACTTTTGTCTGAAAAGTTGATTTTAAGCAAGATGTTTGTTCAATACTCTTATCAAAAATATTAAAACCTGCTTCAACCCAGGACATTACATCATTCCCTGTTTCAACAATTCGGTCAGAAAAGCAATCTTCAATAACTTCAACAACACTGCCTAATACAATGTCTGAGTTGTATGTTCCGCAAATCCCTACATTTAAGACTATGTCGTAGTTATTTTTTGACAGACACTTTGTAAGATTAAAAATAGTTGCCGCTATTCCTATTCCTGTTACTAAAATATCAACATTCGCTATTGTTGAACTTAACAATGTTTTTTCTTGTTTTTGTTTTGTGTCAACCAGCAGTCGTATTTCATCAAATGTTGCTGCAACAATAAGAATTCTCATTATTCTAATTTTAATCGTTTGAGTATTGATTAGGCTACTAAAATACAAAATATCAACTTTAAATCCGTAGTTTTATTATTTTTGCAGTTCCAAATGTGTAAACAAAGTTGATTATCTTTTTATGTATATGGTTAGATGTAAGAGTTTTAATTTAAATTTTAACCTATTTTTGGGAACAGTTAAGATAACGAAACGGATTGATTTACACGGTAATTGTTAAAAAATATAATATAGCACATTAAAAGCGATGGATAACAATAAAAACAGAGAGACAGATTTAGAGAATGGCTATTTGCAAGTTGATCAGTTTAATAAAGAATCAACGAGCTCTATTAGTTCACACTACAAAGATATATTGAGACATTTAGGTGAAGATCCTGAGCGTGAAGGGTTGTTAAAAACACCAAAACGGGTTGCTAAAGCGCTTCAGTTTTTAACTCAGGGTTATTCCATGAACCCCGATGAGATACTTCGCTCTGCGATTTTTGAGGAGGAGTATCGCCAGATGGTTTTAGTAAAAGATATTGATTTGTATAGTTTGTGTGAACATCACATGCTACCTTTTTTTGGAAAAGCCCACGTTGCTTATATACCCAATGGGTATATAACAGGATTGAGCAAAATCGCGCGAGTAGTTGAAGCTTATGCACGCAGGCTACAGGTACAGGAGCGATTAACAGTTCAAATTCGTAATTGTATTCAAGATGCATTGCATCCATTGGGAGTAGCTGTTGTTATTGAGGCTCAGCACATGTGTATGCAAATGCGAGGTGTACAGAAACAAAACTCAGCAACTACGACATCTGCCTTTACCGGGGCTTTTTTAAACTCGCCGGCAACGCGTGAAGAGTTTTTTCATCTAATAGGAAAAACATTACGTTAAGCATGGGATAATGCAACGAATGTTAATCTAATTCATATATCTTGTTAATGGTATAGTTTGTAGGCGAATCAAAACCATATAGATTTCTCATCTCAGGATCCTCATAAAACCCTTTAACAGTAGTGCTTACAGAGGGTTTAAATCCTTTTCTTATTACGTAGCTTCGACATGCAAAAAGCCCGTATCCGCCGCTGATATTTGTAATAGGTGGGACTTCGCTGCTAATTCCACTGCTACGAAACCAAATTTGTTCGGCAAAATTTTCGTCTGCTATAACATATTCAAAATCGACTTTGCCCGGGTATCTTCGCATACCACCTGTAGGTGGTGTTAAAACCTCTTTTAAAGCATTGTATATATCAGCACCTCTAACACCCATTGATTCCTCGTTCTCGTAGCCCATTCTTTGCATTGCAACTGGGAGACTTATGGTCTTTCTGTCGTACCTGTCGGCACTATACCATTCGTAGTAATGAAAATAGACTTTAAGTTTCGCTCCTCCTGAATATTTTGGCAGTTTAAATCTAGCACCCAAAAACTTATCTTTGGTGAGATTGTACAGTTGTCCAGGAGCGGGGTTGGTCTGATGAAATGCAACTAAAGGGTGGCATAAGGAGGTTACAACTTTACCATCCGGCAAAATAACTTCCAAATCGTAAGTATATATCTTATCTTTATTGTTTTCATATGGCAATGTTTCTGTACTTGCGTAAACATGGTGTTTGTCAATAGCAAAAACAGTTTGTCCTTGTGCATTTACACTATCTTTTGTTAAAAACAGTTTATTGAAGACAATTGTCTTAATGAGATGGTTTTGTTCATTTTTCACATATATCTTAACGCTTAAATCAGCATCGTATATTAAACTATCGGGATTTGTTGCCATCTCATATGCCGATTCATTCCCCAAAAAAACTCTGTTTACTCTAACATAATGAATAGTATCGTTTGGGTCAAGTATTGAATATACCACAGGTATATTTTCCCAAGGAGCTGAAATGTCAATTTCTGTTTCACACGAAACTAGTATTACGCAAGTGGCAATAAGTGATAAGAGTGAAAATCTCATTTTATTAAGGTTGATTTATTTTGCCACAAATTTAGCTTTTTATTGAAAAATACAACTATTCTGTAATAAACTTTTGTGTGCAGTATTTTTTTTACCACTTCACAAGTTGACTTTTCTACGGCAAAGAGTCAATACCGTATGTTGCGTAAAATATTGCCTTTTGAAAGCCCAAGTAAGCTAATTCAGGATTGGTGGCAAACAGACATTTTGTGTCATCGGTGGGTTTGTATCCCCTTAAGATAATGTGACTCCTACAGGCAAACAATCCATATCCACCAATTATATTGGTAATAGGAGGAGTTTCGTAGTTAAATCCGCCTACACGTTTCCATATTTGTTCGGCATAGTTTTCATCTGCGATAACATATTCGTAATCAACTTTTCCTACAAAACGTTTTTCACCCGATTCTGGAGGATTTAATTCAGTTTTAATACGATCGAATATTTCGTTTGAGCGAAGTCTCATTGTGGTCTCTTCTTCTCCTTTTTGACGTTCCATTTTTATAGGGAACATCATGGTTTTTCTTGTATAGTTTATTTCGTCTGTAAACTCGTAGTAATGAAAGTATATGTTGAGTTTAACGCCTGCAGAATAACGGGGGAGCTTAAAATTGGGACCAAAAGATTGATTAAGTTTTAAGTTGTATTTTTCACCGAAGCCAGGGTTTACCTGAACAAAACCAACCAACGGATTACATGTTGAAGTCACTACTTTTCCGTCTGGCAGTTTTACATTAAGCTCATAAATTAAATTACTTTCATTTGGCAGAGTTTGTTTTGAAAAATAGACGTGATGTTTTTGAGTTGAGAACACGACATTTCCGCTACTGTTTACGCTATCTTTCTCTATATCAGTTCTGTTAAAAACTATGGTTTTTATTAAGTTGTTATACTCATCTTTAACCTTAATTTTCACATCAAGCGTATCTTTATAAACAAGACTGTCAGGTTGCATTGCCATAACATATGCTGATTCATTTCCCGAGAAAACTCGGGTTATGCGGACATAATGAATAGTGTCTGATGGATCTAGTATGGAATACACAACAGGTATGTTTTCCCAATCGGCTGATATATCAATATCTGTTTTGCAAGAAACAGCAATTACACAAACAAGAAGGATGTAAACCAGACTCTTTGTCATCTTAGCAATTAAAAAACGTTACAAGCAAATTTAACTAAATTGATGCTAATAAGCAAGGCTAATTAGTTTATGGTAAATTCATCTGTTTTGCAAATTCCCATAAAACTACTCCACCAGAAACTGCAACGTTGAGAGAGTGTTTTGTTCCCCACTGTGGTATTTCTATGCAATGGTCGCAGAGTTCCATTGTTTTGTCGTCAATTCCGTTTACCTCGTTTCCAAAAATCAGTACAAACGTTTGATTTTTAGTACTAATATTATATTCATTTAGTTTTATTGATTGTTCAGCTTGTTCAACAGCTATTATGGTAAAATTTTGGGCTTTGAGCTTTTTAACAGTATCGTATGTGTCAGATACATATTCCCATTCCACAGATTCAGTAGCACCAAGAGCAGTTTTTTGAATCTCTTTATTAGGAGGATATGAGGTTATTCCACACAAATATATTTTTTGAATACGAAAAGCATCCGCAGTTCTGAAAAAAGATCCAACATTGTGTGCACTTCTAATGTTATCTAACACAATAATCATGGGTCTTTTTTCTAACTCCCTGAATGTGTTGACACTAATGCGGTCAAGTTCATCCATGCTTAGTTTGCGAAATCTTGTCATGATTAAAAAGAGTTGGGTATTATCAAAAAAATCTATATTTTCGTTCGTTCAAATAACGATTTCAAAATTAGGTCGAAAAATTGATTTTTAAAAACATCATATTATAAACTATAAAATAAAAATATATGAATATTCATGAATATCAAGCAAAACAAATTTTACGTTCGTTTGGCGTTGCAGTTCCTGTAAGCTATCCCGCGTTTAGTGTTGACGAGGCTGTTGAAGCAGCAAACAAGATTGGTAAAGAGACAGGTTGTACAGTTTGGGCAGTCAAGGCTCAAATTCATGCAGGCGGAAGAGGCAAAGGAGGAGGAGTAAAAATTGCCAAAAGTATAGATGAAGTAAAAAAATATGCTTCCGATATTTTGGGCATGCAGTTGGTTACACCACAAACCGGTCCTAAAGGCAAGCTCGTTAGAAAACTTCTTATTGAACAAGGAATATATTATCCAGGACCTGAAGAGATTAAAGAATTTTATATGAGCGTTCTGCTTGACAGACAACTAAGCCAAAACATTATAATGTACAGCCCTGATGGAGGGATGGATATAGAAGAAGTTGCAGCTAAAACACCCGAAAGAATTTTTAAAGAGGTGATTGATCCTGCTGTTGGTTTGCAACCATTTCAAGCCAAAAAAATAGCTTCAAACCTTCAGTTAACAGGCGATGCATATAAATATATGCTAAGTTTCGTAAACTCTTTATATAATGCGTATATAGGTAGCGATGCACAACTTTTTGAAATAAATCCAGTAGCAAAAACATCTGACGGTAAGATAATTGCCGCTGACGCAAAAGTTGTGCTTGATGACAATGCTCTGTACAGACATAAAGAGTACGCAGAGCTACGAGATACTTTCGAAGAAGATCCAATTGAGGTAGAAGCCAGTAAATATGGACTAAACTTTATCAAGCTAGATGGAAACGTTGGCTGTATGGTCAATGGTGCGGGGCTTGCAATGGCTACAATGGATATTATTAAACTTAGTGGGGGAAATCCTGCGAACTTTTTAGATGTTGGCGGTAGTGCTAATGCCGAAACTGTAGAAGCTGGATTTCGTATTATTTTAAAAGACCCGAATATAAAAGCTATATTGATAAATATTTTTGGAGGTATAGTACGTGGCGAGCGTGTTGCACAAGGGGTCGTTGATGCGTATAAATCAATTGGTAAGATAGATGTTCCCGTAATAGTTAGATTACAGGGAACAAACGCAAAAGAAGGAAGAGAAATTATTGACAAAAGTGGCTTAAAAGTGTTTTCGGCAACCACTTTACAAGAAGCTGCCGATTTAGTGCAGAGTAAGTTGGAAAATTAGAAATTAGAAATTATAAGGTAAAGCAATTAACAATTTAAATTACAAAAATCCTTTTTATTATTTTTTACTATTAAAATTTTGCCGATAAATAATTAGTTGCTAAATTTGCACCGCAATTGAACAAAATGGTGTGGTAGTTCAGTTTGGTTAGAATACCGGCCTGTCACGCCGGGGGTCGCGGGTTCGAGTCCCGTCCACACCGCAGAAAGCCTTTCGTGAGAGAGGCTTTTTTTATAGCTATTAGGCTTTTGAGTGAAAATCCTAAATTCACCAATTACCAAAATACAACAATTTCGCGAGGATATTAAAAAAATCTTTAAAAGCGGTAAAAGAAATCATACAATTATCAAATTATTACTATTTTTACAGTCCGTTTTGAAAATTGAGTAAAACAAATCATAAATAAATACTAAGAAATATGAAGGTATATCAATCAAAAGAGATAAGGAACATTGCGTTGGTAGGCAGTGCTGGGTCGGGTAAAACCACACTTGCCGAAGCTATGTTATTTACCGCAGGAACAATTAATCGAAGAGGCGATATTGAGAGCAATAACACCGCTTCTGACTATCGTGAAATAGAACACGAACAAGGTAGGTCAGTATATTCTACTGTATTGTATGCTGAATATCAAAACAATAAAATAAATATTATTGATACTCCGGGACTTGATGATTTTAACGGTCAGGTTGTTGGAGGCTTGTCTGTTTCAGATAGCAGTCTATTGCTTATCAATTCTCAACAAGGTATAGAAGTAGGTACAGAACTTGCTTGTAGAATTACAGATCGCGGACATAAACCGATGATTATTGTAATTAACCAGTTAGAGCACGAAAAAGCTAATTTTGATAAATGTATCGACGATTTAAAATCAAAATTTGGAACTAAAGCCATAATCACTCAATACCCCGTAGAAACAGGTCTTGGATTCAAAGCTATTGTTGATATACTTAAAATGAAACTTTATGAGTATAAAGGTGATAGTGGAAATGCTGAAATAAAAGATATTCCCGCTTCTGAAATGGATAAAGCAACCGGATATCACAATGCATTAGTAGAAGCAGCCGCTGAAAGTGACGAAGCCTTAATGGAGCAATTCTTTGAAACAGGAGAACTAACAGAAGAACAGATAATTGCAGGTGTTCGTAAGAGTATAGCCAGCCGTTCAATGTTCCCTATTTTGTGCGTGTCTGCTAAAAAAGATATAGGTGTGCCCAGATTAATGGAAATTATTAACACATGTGCTCCCTGTCCAACAGATGTTCCAGCTCCAAAAGATACCGAAGGAAAAGAACATGCGATTTCAAGTAGTGGTCCAGTTTCATTGTTTGTTTTTAAAACATCATTCGAGGAGCATATTGGCGAGGTATGTTATTTCAAAGTTATTACTGGTAGCGTAAAAGAGGGTACTGATTTAATAAACAGAAGATCTTCCAATAAAGAGCGGTTTACACAGCTATTTTTTGTAGCAGGTAAAAGCCGTGATAAAACAACCGAAATTTCAGCCGGAGACATAGGTGCTGTTGTTAAACTAAGAGAGTGTAAAACAGACGACACATTCTCGGAAAAAGATGCCGACTGGATATATGAGCACATAAAATTCCCTGCTCCTAAGTACCGTACAGCTGTTAAAGCTGTTAGCGAGGGCGATGACGAAAAACTTGCTGAGGTTATAAATCGTATTTCGAGTGAAGATCCGACTATCATCATGGAGATGAGTAAAGAGTTGCGTCAAATGATTGTTCACGGACAAGGCGAGTTCCACTTAAATACAATGAAATGGCAAGTGGAAAAACTGTTCAAAATTCCTATTGAATTTATTGCACCTAAAATTCCATACCGTGAAACAATTACCAAAGCTGCACAGGCTGATTTTAGACATAAAAAGCAATCTGGTGGGGCAGGACAATTTGGAGAAGTGCACCTTGTTGTCGAGCCATATACCGAAGGAATGCCAGATCCTAAAGCATTTAATTTGAACGGAAAAGATATCGCTGTTTCTGTAAGAGGAATCGACGAGCATAAGTTGGCTTGGGGCGGAAAACTTGTTTTTGTAAACAGTATTGTTGGTGGTAGTATTGATGCACGTTTCTTGCCCGCTATTTTAAAAGGTATTATGGAACGTATGGAGCGTGGACCATTGACAGGTTCATATGCACGTGATATTCGCGTTATTGTTTATGACGGAAAAATGCACCCTGTTGACTCAAACGAGATTTCGTTTAAACTTGCAGGTAGTAAAGCGTTTAGTGAGGCTTTCCGCAATGCAGGTCCAAAAATTATGGAGCCAATATATCGTGTAGAGGTGTTAGTACCAGCAGAACATATGGGTGATGTTATGGGCGATTTGCAAACACGTAGAGCAATGATTGAAGGTATGAACAGTGAAGGATCTCATGAGAAAATTACTGCTCGTGTACCTCTTGCTGAAATGAATAAATACTCAACTGCTCTAAGCTCTATTTCATCCGGTAAAGCTATGTATTCGATGGAGTTCTTAGAGTATGCTCCAGTACCGAGTGATATTCAAGACAAGCTCTTGAAAGCATACGCAGAAGAGGAAGAAGAAGATTAAGATTAAGATTAAGATATCTGAAAACATTTTACTAAACAGCCCAAGAAAAAGTTGGGCTGTTTTTTTATTTGCATTAAGCAGAGTTAGACATTACGAATCAATTTTCTTAAATTTGCACAATAACAGACAAACAAATTTGTAATTACAATAATATGGAATTAGATGCCCAGAACTATATACTATCAATGACTGGTTTCGGTCGCGCAACAAGCGAATATAAAGGCAAACAGTTTACAGTTGAGCTAAGATCATTAAACAGCAAGGGATTAGATTTAAATTTAAGAATGCCACCGCTTTATCGCGAAAAAGAGCCAGAAGTGAGAGCCCTATTGTCAGAAAAACTGACACGTGGAAAAATTGATTTTACGTTACTCGTAGAGATGTCATCTGCGGAGACCAAAACACATATAAACAAAGAGAATTTTATATCATATTATAATCAGCTGAAAGAAATATATTCGCAGATAGGCGAAAGTATTAATAATGAAACTATAGCATCAATAACACGCTTCCCTGATGTTCTTGAAACGAAAAGTGAGGATTTAGAAATTGACGAATGGGATATAATCAGCTCCACTATTGATAAATCAGTTGAAGAGTTTATCTCTTTCAGACAAACAGAGGGCGAATCGTTACGCAATGATTTGATAAGTAAAGCCAAAAATATCTCTGCTCTGAAAGAGAAGGTGTTACCCTTTGAAGCTCAAAGAAAAGAGATTGTTCGCGAACGACTATTAAAAGCTATATCAGAATTGGAAGAACCTTCAAAGTTTGACCCAAACAGATTTGAGCAAGAGTTGATTTATTATATCGAAAAGTTCGATATAAATGAGGAGAAAGTGCGATTAGAGCAACATTTAGATTACTTTATAACCACATTGAAATCGGGAGGTAATATTGGCAGAAAGCTAGGTTTTATTGCACAAGAGATTGGGCGCGAGGTAAATACATTAAGCTCCAAAGCTAACCATGTGGAGATACAGCAGTTAGCAGTACTGATGAAAGATGAGTTGGAGCAGATTAAAGAACAGGTACTAAATATATTGTAATGCAACAGAACGAAAAATTGATTATAGTAAGCGCGCCGTCAGGTTCGGGGAAAACTACACTTATTAAACATTTGATGAGCCAATTACCACTGTTTGAGTTTAGTATCTCGGCAACAACACGTCCAATGCGTGAGGGAGAGACAGATGGTAAAGATTACTATTTTTTAACTATTGAAAAATTCAAGGAACTAATTGAACAACAGCAGTTTATAGAGTGGGAGGAGGTTTACGAGGGACGTTTTTACGGTACACTAAAATCGGAAATATCACGCATTGCTAATGAGGGGAAAGTAGCAATCTTCGACGTTGACGTAAAAGGCGGAATAAATATCAAAAAGCTTTACGGTAGCAGTGCATTATCTATATTTATCCAACCACCTTCAATTGAAGTACTTGAAGAACGATTAAGAATACGCGCAACCGACACCGAAGAGGATATAAAGGCACGGGTAAATAAAGCGGCAGAGGAGATGACCTATTCTTCCCAATTTGACCAAATAGTTGTAAATGACAATATTGAGGTGTCAAAAATAAAATTAGTTGATGTAGTAAAAGAATTTTTAGGAAAATAGATATGGATGGAAAACAGCAAATAGGACTATTTTTTGGAACTTTCAATCCTATTCATGTCGGACATTTGGTTATTGCCAATTATATCAAGGTTTTCGGTAATTTAAGCGAGGTTTGGTTTGTTGTAAGTCCGCAAAGTCCGTTTAAAAAAGATCAAAGAATTTCAGACGACCGCAATAGGCTTGAAATGGTGCATTTAGCTATCGACAAATCACCTGGATACCGAGTGAGTGATGTTGAATTTAATATGCCGAAACCCTCTTATACAATTGATACAGTGGCATATTTAAAAGAGAAATATTACAAACACAACTTTTCGCTTATTATGGGTGCTGATAATTTGCAAAATCTGCATAAATGGAAAAATAGCACTGAACTTTTACGTCTATGTCCTATTTTGGTTTATCCACGTCCCGGATTCCCAAATGAAAACCCACATATAGCTGGAGATATAAGCGTTATCGACGCTCCTTTAATGGAGATAAGTTCAAGCTTTATTAGGCAATCAATTGCAAACTATCAAGATGTTAGGTTTTTCCTACCTGATAAAGTTTGGAAGTTTATTGAAGATACGCAATTTTACAGATAGCTTATTTTAATTCTATACCCTTGTCAGTAAGCCTAATAAGTTGCTTTTTATATAGAGTTCCTATTGATTTTTTGAAAAGTTTTTTGCTCATATTAAAGTGTCTGTCAATTTCTTCGGGCGAGCTGTTGTCGTTAAATGGTAAAAAGCCGTTTTCGGCATTTTTTAGCTTTTCTAAAATTTCTTCAACTGCATTATCGTGACCTTGATAGCCGTGAAGATTTAGAATTATATCAATTTTATTATCCTGTCTGATTTTAGATACGTAACCAGTGGTTTGTTCGGCAATATTAAGCTTACGATGCGTATGATCCAAATGAACCAACCCAATGTAACGATTTTCAATAACTACGCTATAACCAAGCGGGGTTTTTCGATATACAATAATGTTAACTTTTTGATTTTCTTGTAAATCTATATCTGTGTTTGTCAAATAGTTATCAATTTTTTCTGAAGCAGCTAATCTTTTGGTTTTTATATCAATATAGAGTACCACGACAACTTTTTGTCCTATGCGGATTTCTCCAATCTGCTCGCGATGTGGCAATAGTAAATGTTTGTCTAATCCCCATTCCAAAAAGGCTCCAAACTTCGCAATATCAACAACTTCGAGCACAGCAACTTTACCAAACTCTATCAACGGTTTTTGTGTAGTGGCTATAATCCTATCCTCGCTATCTTTATAAACAAACACCTCTACCTCATCGCCCACAGAAAGATTTTCAGGAACAAATTTGTTGGGCAATAATATCTCTTCTTCTTGATTGTCAGATAAATAAAATCCCTGTGGTGTAATCTTAACTGCTTGAAGCTTTTGAAAATGTCCGAGTAGTGCCATTGATTATAATTTTGTTGTAAAGATATGGATAAATAATTCTGTTGTAAACTTGTTGCTACGATATCATTCCCCAAAATGTGCTCTCTTTTAATTTATATTGCATAAATTGTTTAAGCTTTTGGTTTTGAGGTTGTTCTAAGAGTGGGTCTTCTTCAATAAGTTCGTTTGCGACCTTTCGGGCATATTCGAGGATAGCATGATCGCGACTTACACCCGCAATTTTAAGCTCAAACGGTAGTCCGCTTTGGCGTGTTCCATCAATATCTCCGTAGCCGCGAATTTTCAAATCTTCCTCGGCAATAATAAAACCGTCGTTTGTTGATGTAATTACATTAATTCGCTTCCTGCTCTCTGATGATAGCTTGTATGATGTTAATAAAATGCAAAATGACTGTTCCGAACCGCGTCCAACTCTGCCTCTTAATTGGTGTAGCTGCGCTAGTCCAAAACGTTCAGCGCTTTCAATTACCATTATCGAAGCATTTGGAACATCAACCCCAACCTCTATTACTGTTGTGGCAACCATTATTGCAGCTTTTTTTGATATAAATCTCTGCATAGCTGCGTTTTTTTCATCGGCTTTCATTTTGCCGTGAACCATTACTACGTTTTCCTTTCCAAAATAAGCTACCGTCCTTTCGTATCCCTCTTCTAAGTTCTCATAATCAAAACTTTCCGATTCTTCAATTAATGGAAAAACAATATATACTTGCCGCCCTACGTCAATCTGTTCTTTCATAAACTCGTACAGCTTTTTGCGTTTGGTGTTGTAGTAATGCACGGTTTTGATAGGTTTACGTCCCGGTGGCATTTCGTCAATTATCGAAATATCCAAATCGCCGTAGAGGGTTAATGCCAATGTTCTTGGAATTGGTGTTGCCGTAACTACAAGTACATGAGGAATTTGTCTTCCCTTTTTCCAAAGCTTGGCTCGTTGGGCTACGCCAAAACGGTGCTGCTCATCTACTATTACCATTCCTAAGTTATCGAAAGTCACTATATCTTCGATCAAAGCGTGTGTGCCAATCAGTAAATGTGTAGTGCCGTCTGCGAGTTTTTCGTGAATAATCTTGCGGTCTTTCTTTTTAGTAGAACCTGTAAGCAAATCGACGTTAAAGCCCAATCCCGACACAAATTTCGATATGCTTGCAAAGTGCTGTTTTGCAAGTATTTCTGTAGGTGCCATAAAACATGTTTGATAACCGTTATCGGCACACAAAAGAGCTGCCAAAAGTGCTACTAAAGTTTTGCCGGAACCTACATCGCCTTGTAGTAAACGGTTCATCTGTTCGCCACTTTTGATATTCTCAAAAATTTCGCGTACCACACGTTTTTGCGCTCCAGTAAGTTCAAACGGAAGGTTTTGTTTGTAAAATGTGTTAAAAAAGTTGCCTACAACAGGCATTCTTATTCCATCAATGTTAGCTTTACGTAATTTGAATTGCCTTAGTAAATCCAATTGCAACAAAAAGAGCTCATCGAATTTTAGTCTGCGTTCGGCATTTATTAATATTTCGTGCGAGGAAGGGAAGTGTATGTTTTTCAGAGCATCTTGCAGTGGTATAAGATTGTGTTTCTTGCAAAAATCAGGAGTGTAAAAGTCCCTAATTTGCACAAATGTAATTTCAAGTGCCTGTTCAACAAGCGATTGGATTGTTTTAGAACTTATATTGCTTTTCTTTAACTTTTCGGGAATGCTATAAACCGGAGAAAAAGTGTAGTTGTGTTTAGTAAAATAGTTTTCAATTGGCTCAATCTCAGGATGTACAAAATTGATTTTGCGGTTAAACACATTTGGTTTCCCGAAAAAGAGATACTCAACACCAACTTTGTATGTGTTTTGTATCCAGGAATGACCTGCGAACCATACAACTTCAATGGTTGCACTTCCGTCTGAAACTTTTGCTGTTAGCAATCGTCTGTTGCCTGCAATACTGGTTTTAAAGTCAATAAACTTGCCTTTAAACTGTACAAATGCGCCTGTTACCGGTATTTCTGATATTTTAAAAAGTACACTTCTGTCAATGTGCTTATACGGAAAATAGAACAACAAATCGCTTATGGTGTTGATCGACAAGCTCTCGCTGAAGAGCTTTGCGCGTTTCTCGCCAACACCTTTTAAAAACTTTATCTCTGTTGTTAAGTTGTACTCTGCCACTACAGTTTTAAATCATCAAGCATTGCAGTTATTCTATTGTCAAGCTTTTCGACAGTTTTCTCAAAATCGGCAACATTATCAAACTTATCGCGCGCTCCGGCGTAAATTTTTATCTTAGGTTCCGTGCCGGACGGACGTATAGACAGTATCGAATCGTCTGCCAGAATAAATTGTAAAACGTTTGATTTTGGCAATTCTATAGGTTTTTCTTTTCCTGTTTCGATATCGAGTGTTTTTTGTGTCAAATAATCTTTAATACAAACCAATTTACTGCCATTAATTTCTGCAGGTGGATTTTTCCTAAATCGGGTCATTATTTGCTCAATTTCGTCTGCACCGCTTTTACCTTTTTTGGTAATGCTAATTAAGCGTTCGTAAAATAATCCAAACTCTTTGTATATTTCGATTAACATCTCGAAAACGCTCTTTCCTTTGCTTTTAGCCCAAGCAGCAGCCTCAGCAATTAACGCACATGACATTATTGCATCTTTATCGCGGATAAACTCTCCCATCAAATAGCCGTAGCTCTCTTCTCCACCGCCAATAAATGTTTTTTCTCCTTCGTTTTTTGCAATGATGTCAGCAATGTATTTAAAACCTGTTAGAACGTCATAAATTTCAACATTGAATTTTTCAGCCATTAATGGCAAAATTTCGGTTGTAACAATAGTTTTAACCAAATACTCCTTGCCTGTGAGCATTCCCTTTTCTTGCCAACTTGTTAATAAATAGTAAATTAGAAATGTGGCTGTCTGATTTCCGTTGAATAGTATAAATTCTCCTTTTAGATTTTTTACCGCTATTCCAACGCGATCGGCATCAGGGTCGGTAGCTAAAATTAAGTCAGCATCAACCTCTTTCCCTTTTTTTAGGGCGAGTGCAAGAGCTGCGGGTTCTTCGGGATTTGGAGATTTAACTGTAGGAAAATTGCCGTCAACAACGTCTTGTTCAGGGACATTTATTATGTTTTCAAATCCAAATGCTCTCAATGCCCTTGGCGCAAGTTTAACTCCCGTTCCGTGAATAGGAGTGTAAACGATTTTCATATCCTTATGTTGTTCAATAATATCAGGTCGCAACGAGAGTGATGTAAGTGCTTTGATATACGCACTATCGATCTCTTCGCCAATTATTTCAATTAATTCCTGATTGCCCTGCATGTTGATTTGATCAACTGACTTTATTTTTAATACCTCGTCGATGATGTTTTTGTCATGTGGAGCAATAACCTGAGCGCCATCTTCCCAATACGCTTTGTATCCGTTATACTCCTTGGGATTGTGGGACGCAGTCACGACAATTCCACTTTCACATCGTAAATATCGAATTGCAAATGATAGCTCTGGCGTTGGGCGCAAAGCGTCGAATAGATACACTTTGATACCGTTTGATGAGAATACGTTTGCAGCAGTATCAGAGAATAGCTTACCATTGTTGCGATTATCGTGGGCAATAGCAACCGAAATTTGTTTGCGATTTGAAAATGCTTTTTTTAGATAGTTGCACAGTCCTTGAGTTGACATCGCTACGGTATAAATATTCATTCTGTTTGAGCCAACTCCCATTATCCCCCTGAGACCGCCTGTTCCAAATTCCAAAACTTTGTAAAACGAGTCTATCAGTTCGTCTCCCTGTTCGGCAATCATTCTCTCTATCTCTTTTTTTGTATCTGAATCGACATTTTTCATCGCTAGCCAACCTTTGGCTTTCTCGGTCACTTCTTTTAATAATTTCTTATTCATATATTTATATCAGTTAAAAGTTTGTAAAGTTAAAAGTACTTTTACCTTGTACCTTGCAACTTTTTCCCTTAGTTATTTATTGCTCTTTTGTTTTTCGATAACAACTTTTTCCAGACTCTCTTCCCAGTGTGGTATCTCAATTCTGAGAAACTGTTTGATTTTTGTTTTATCCAACACGCTAAAGGCCGGACGTTTAGCAGGGGTTGGATATTCGTATGTGTGAATAGGTAATACTTTACATTTCAGACCCGCATGCTTCATAATAGCCACAGCAAAATCGTACCACGATGCTACTCCTTCATTGGAAAAGTGTAGGATTTTTGGCATTACGGTTCTCTCTTTCAGCCACTTATCGGCTAATAGTAGAAGTGCGTTTGCCAAATCAGCTGCCGATGTTGGAGTTCCAACTTGGTCAAATACAACGTTTAAGGTTGATTTTTCGCTCCCTAAACGTACCATTGTATTGAAAAAATTGTTGTTCGCTGACGAATATAGCCACGCAGTGCGAACAATTGTTGCGATATCATGATTTTGCGTAACAGCAAGCTCTCCAAGCTGTTTTGTGCGTCCATATTCGCCTATGGGATTAGGTTTATCTTCTTCGGTATATGGTTTTGAGCTGTTTCCATCAAATACAAAATCGGTAGAGACGTGCAACAGGTATGCGTTATGTTCTTTTGCTGCTTTTGCAAGGTTTTCGGGACCAGTTACATTTATGGCAAATGCTTTATCTGTTTCGGTTTCTGCCTTATCAACAGCAGTATAAGCAGCACAATTAACTACCACAATGGGTTTTGTTTTTGTGAAAAAATGTCTCACTTCCTCGGAATTGGTAATATTCAACTCTTCTACATCTGTATAGATAAAGTTGTAGTCTTTATATTTAGCAGATGTTTTTCTAAGTTCGTTACCTAATTGACCGTTTGCACCAGTAATTAGAATATTTTGAGACATAGATATTGCTTTTATTAATTAACAATGATATTTGTGTTTTAGTGTCTCAAAAATAGCGATTTTTTAGGATAATCCTCCAAATATTGCTTATATTTGTTGAAACTGAGGTAGAGTGATATAACGGTAAAATAAGTATTGATATTGACCAAAAACCATACAAGCCATGATTAAAAAACTAACAATTCTAACAGCCACAATGTTTGCTTGCTTTGGAGTTTTTTCACAGCAAGCCATAGCACAGCAAGTTGATGCATCTCCAATTGAGCAAATTGAAAATATTGTAACACCATACAATTTAACGATATCCCAAGATGGCAATAATGCAATTTTCAGTTGGAACCATGGACCCATCTTCTTCGATGACATTGAAAGCTACGACGATTTTATATTCGAGAATATTGGCGACTATATTCTTGTTGACGTTGACAGCTCTCCTACGTATGGATTTGGATATGGCATTTCATTCCCCAACGAAGGTTATACAGGTTCATATATTGTAATTAACACATTGGCGACTACTCCTCCTTTGTCGGAAGAAGATTGGGCAGCACACAGCGGAAATAAATTTTTAGGTTGTTTTGCCGCGATGTCTCATAATAATAATGACTGGTTAGTAACTCCGGAAGTTACCGTTATTCCTGGAATGGAGTTCTCTTTCTGGGCAAGAACTTCAAATTATATTTATGGATATGAAAACTTTAGAGTAGGTATATCAACAGGCGGTACAACTCCGTCTGACTTTACAATTATTTCAGAAGGAACACATGTTAATGCTCCGCATACATGGACAAAATTCACTTACCCATTAGACGAATATGTGGGACAAAACATTAGAGCTGCTATCAACTATATATTTTATGGACACGTTTTTATGGTTGATGATATCTATATTGGCGTTCCAGAGAAAGAGAAATCAAGAGCATTTAACGGATATACGGTATATTTAGACGGTGAAGAAGTAGCTTCAGGTATTATGGAAGAAACCTACACTTTCCAAAATGTTTCGGTTGGAGAGCACACTGCTGGAGTTAAGGCGGTTTATACTTCTGGCGAGTCTGAAGTAGTGGAGATAGCTTTTGATCATGAGCCTAAATTCAATGTGAAATTTATTGCTCAGAGATATATTTATGGTTCTCCTGTTAAGGGAGTTAATATCATTGTTAGTAACGAGTCGATAACAGAATCGAAAACAACCGATATTAATGGTATTGCTACGTTTGAATTACCGAGAGGTCATTATAATTGGGTTGCAACAAAACTGGGTTTTGAAGATTGGGAAGGTACTGTCGTAGTAACAGATCATACAGAAATAATCATTATCTATAAAAGTATAGAAAGTGAAACCAAAGTACAAGGTATTAAGTTATATCCTAATCCGGCAACTAACACGTTAACAATTACACGTGAGAACACCAATAACGCTATGGTTGAAATCTATTCAAATAATGGAGTAATTGTTAACTCATTTGAAATGAGCGAAACAGTTAAAGAAATTTCGGTTTCTGAACTAAATAGCGGAGTTTATTTTATACGCGTAATTGAAAAAGAGGCAACTAAAGTTCAAAAATTTATTAAGCAATAATATAGTATGTTGTCTCGTCCTGAAATAAACAAATAACATTGATCAAAAAAACACAAGCCATGATTAGCAAACTAACATTTTTGACAGCTGCGATGTTCGCTTTCGTTGGGATTTTTTCTAAGCAAGCAGTAGCGCAGCAAGATGATGCATCAAAAGATCCAACGGTTGTTTTGATGCAAACAGGATCTGTGACAACCTGTAATGCCCTCTTCTATGATACAGGAGGAGCTACAGGTAACTACTCGGGAAACGAGAACCATTTCTTGGTATTTGTACCAGAAACACCAGGTGCTCGTATCAAGGTAACTTTCCTTGAATTTGAAACAGAAAA
>JGI24712J26585_10000880_pt1 | contig 25854 bp, 16 predicted proteins | sample BioPla3DNA2_FD_26585 | JGI IMG/M metagenome (IMG submission 26585)
TTTTTCTGGTACAAATGATGCCAAAATCCAGTCCGTACCATCTACTTTACGAGGATTTACAAAATATTCTTCACCATTAATAGTGGTAAAAAATGGAGCTAAATTTTCTGATAGAATATTTTCCAATCCAGCGATATTTACTTCTTCAATCATTTTGAAGTTATTCTCCGGATTGTTTCCATCTGCCACAATCATTCCAGTATTGTGTACCATCATAAAAAAGGCATTTTTTTCTGTTCTAATTTGGCTGAGCATATCACTAATGACTGATTGCTCAACATCAATTCCGATTGTACCCATTAGCTTTCCATTTTTATTAGTAAATGTGCGTAAATTACTTATAACCATTGCACCACTTGTAGCCTGATATGGAGCTGTTCTCATAATGGCTCCGTTTCCGCTTAAACCTATTTGATACCATCCTCTAGTTGTCGGATCATATTCTGCCGGTATGCTTGTTTCAGGCCAATTCAGATAACCACCATCTTCCGTAGCCAAATACACATATAATGTACCGGGATGGGCCTGGGCATATTGATCAAATACAAAATAAAGCTCTTGTTCAAGGCCGCCATTTTTAGATGGGGTCATATTTGTTTCAGTACTTGTATTCTTATAAGAAGTAATGGTGCCATCATTAACTTGGAGTGTTAATGGATGAGTTGCCAGCATATTGATGTTTTTATCTATTTGATCATAAAAAATCTTAATAGAATGTTCTGCCAGTTTCATCTGTTCATTAGAACTATCTAAGTAATCTTTCCTGGTTTGGGTATTTACTTGATAACTAATGACAGCACCTACTGATGCCAGTGCTAATAAAATAATTACAATCGCAATGGCTAATATTTGTGTTTGTATACTTTTAAAGCGATTTATCATTTGTATAGCCTCCCTATAGTATAGAAGTTTCAGGCTCGATTATTTTTTGAAATTGAATGTTTTTACAGCATTATACATTTCTTCCCCGAAGATATTATGAGCAACACGGCTAAAATGCCATTCATCCCAGAAAAAGTATTGATCTGGATTTTCACGAGCTGGTTTAACTTCCGGATAAGTGCTTTGACATTCCTGGCTGAGTTCAACCAATCCATATTTTTCAGGATTTTTCACGATTTTATTACTTACCTTGGTATGATCAAAAAGTAAAATTGATACATCCAAATCTTTTTCTTGTTTTTTCAAAGTTTTAGGAAGTTCCTTGTTAAAATGCTCTGTAAAGGCTTTAGCTTCCGCAGTTCTTCCGGTAGTAATCTCATAAGGTACTAATGATAGATCACTGCTATTGACTACAAAGAACTTTTTAGCACCTAGATCGGCTAAGTTCTTAACAGCAGTATTTATGTTGACAACAGCTTGATCTGCCACGCCTTTAATAGTTCCTTCCAGTTCATAATCCATAAATAAATAGTAGTCGTTTGCAGAAGCGAAAATAAAATACAAAGCATTAGGATCAGCTTTTTGTCCATTTAAACTTTTTTCAAAGGCTTGGATTTGTCCAAGTAAACCTGTAGGTCCTAAATGATCCATCCATGCTGAGTAGTTTCCTTCTCCACTGGTTGCGCCGCCGGTAGCATAATTGAATAAATGTACTCCGAGTTTTTCTGCTAATATTTCAACAGATGTAGGGCCATTGGAATATCTACTTTCCCAATATAATTCATCTGAAGGCTTTATGTATGCACCTTCAGGAGTATTTGCATCATTTACAATTGCGGTAGTGATTCTTTTTGCCTCCCCACTATCTGAATGACTATCTCCAAAAGCAATCACTTGGCTAATAAAATTTTTGGATGGTTTGTTATTTGCTGCAAATACGAATTGACTGGTAGCTAAGATACAAATTAAAACGACTGAAATGATGTTTTTTAAATGTTTTTTCATAATATCCATCTCCTCATTAGTAATTAATATTGAGTTCCTTAAAAAATAGTGATTCTGATTGAAATTTTTAGAATATAATTTTTTTGAGCCCTCCTTTGTGTCACTATGTTGTATTAATAAAAAAAGTACGGCCCCAATAAACTATCGGCGCCGTACTTTTTTATTTCTACATAAAACGCATTAAACCAATTTATGAATTAAGTGAGTCAAAGATTTCACAAGTAACTATGAATAGGATTCATAGTTACTTGTGAAATCTTTGACCCATACATGTTCGGCAACCTGGCGATCATAGGATTTAAATCCGTTAGACCCATAGCTTTGTGTCCTTATCTTTCGATAAGTTTACCTTTATCGTTTATTATTTTATATGAATATAAAATTTACCATAAGTATAAATAATTTTTCGCCATTTTTCCATACTTTATTTGAAAAAAATATAAAAAATTACTCTTTTCTGAGTTTAGCGGAAGTATTATGGATAATATATAGGTATTTTTCTCCATGAATTTTCCTTTTTTTAGCTGGTAATTGTAGCTAATTATTTAACAATTACAAAATTTGATGTTGTTTCAAGAATTTAATTCTTGACAAGATGAGCGTTATAAGATAGAATTATTGAAAATTAAATTTATTAAATGCAATGATCAAGAAGTAGTAGCAGTAATGGCAGTCCTTCAGAGAGCTTTCGGTTGGTGCGAGAAAGCAGGATATAGGTACTGTGAATTCGTCTTGGGAGCTATACACTCAACGGCATATGCCAAGTAGGCTGTATCGGAATCCACCCGTTAAAGTGGAAAGCAATGTTAGTTGCTTACTGAGGTTGTGAAAACAACGAAGCAAGGTGGTACCGCGAACAATAAATTCGCCCCTGTAATACAGGAGGCGATTTTTTATTTTATAAAAAACTTGAGTTTCATTTTTATGGCAAATGGTGGTGATTTGGTATTTCCTTGCATACTTTTATATAAATCATATTTGCGTGAACAATTTAACCTATAAAGGTTATATTGATAAATAAAAAAATTAATAGGAGGAATGTAAATATGAAAAAGTTTATTAAGACTTTAAGCCTTTTTCTTTCTACAACAGTACTTATGCTTGCAGTAGGTTGTTCCAACGGAGGTGGAAATACTACAGCTCCAGCCGGCTCATCCGGTGAAGACAGCTCTAAAAATGTTACCGTGGGTATTATTCAATACATGGATCATGTTGCTTTGGATGCTGCACGCGAAGGATTTGTAGAAGCATTAAAGGATAACGGTTATGTTGATGGAGAAAACCTTACGCTTGATGTTCAAAATGCTCAAGGGGATCAAAGTAATCTTTCTACAATCAGCGACCGTTTTGTAAGTAATAATGTAGATTTAGTATTGGCTATTGCAACCCCTGCCGCTCAGTCTATTGCCGGCAAAACGACAGAAATACCTGTTTTAGCAACTGCAGTTACTGACTTTGAAGCGGCTAAATTGGTAGATTCTAATGAAGCTCCTGGAGGAAATGTCAGCGGTACTACCGATATGAATCCTATTAAAGAACAAATAGATCTATTGGTTAAATTAGCACCAGAAGCTAAAACCGTGGGAGTGCTTTATACTTCCAGTGAAGACAATTCTATAGTACAGGCAAGAATTGCACAGGAAGCAATTGAAAGTTTAGGTCTTAACTATGTGGAAGTAACCGTTACTAATTCCAATGATGTTCAACAAGCTACACAATCTATCGTAGAAAAATGTGATGCGATTTATATTCCAACGGATAATACATTTGCATCCGCTATGCCAGTTGTTCATGGTGTAACTTCCCAATCTAAGACTCCTGTAATTTGTGGAGAATCCGGTATGGTTAATAACGGTGGTCTTGCTACATTAGGAATTAACTATAAAGATTTAGGATATCAAACTGGTTTAATGGCTGTAAAGATCTTAAAAGGTGAAGCTGAACCAGCCACAATGCCTATAGAATCTGCTGCAAAATTTGATTTTGCTATTAATGGTACAGTAGCCGAAGAAATTGGCATAGAAATTCCTGCTGATCTTCAAGAATATGTTATAAAATAATGAACAGAAAATCTGTATGGCAGAAATGTTGACGGTTCATATGACAACTTCAGAAATGGGGGATAAAAAGTGTTACAGATTATTTTAGGTGCTGTTTCCCTGGGACTTTTATGGGCGATAATGACCATAGGAGTATATATCACTTATCGAATATTGGATATTGCGGATTTGACTGTAGAAGGTACTCTTGCCATGGGTGCAGCCATTGCAGCCCAGGCAATTACCGGAGGAATCAATCCATATGCTGCAACAGCCTTGGCTTTGGTGGGAGGATTACTCGCAGGATTAGTTACAGGCGTTTTGCATACGCAGCTTAAAATACCTGCGCTCTTATCGGGAATATTAACCATGATTGCTTTGTATTCCATTAATCTGCGTATCATGGGTAAGGCCAATGTTTCCCTTTTGCGTATGGAAACGGTGTATACCTGGCTTCAAAATCTTGGTTTAAATGATACCAATGCGGTTATTGCTTTAGGACTGTGTTTTGTTTTGGTTATCGTATGTTTCTTATATTGGTTTTTTGGAACAGAAATTGGGTGTGCTATTCGTGCTACTGGTAACAATCCAAAAATGGTTAGAGCTCAAGGTATCAATACAGATACAATGAAAATCATTGGTTTGGTGATCAGTAATGGTCTAGTGGCAATTAGCGGTGCCTTAATTGCTCAAAGCCAAAGCTTTGCAGACGTGCAGATGGGTACTGGATCTATAGTTATTGGTTTAGCATCTGTTATTATCGGTGAAGTGCTTTTTGGTAAAAAGAACTTCTTTAGCAGATTGATTTCTTTAGTACTGGGAGCGATCACTTACAGAATTATTATTGCATTGGTACTTAAGATGGGTATGCCTGCAAATGACTTAAAACTGTTTACGGCAATCACTGTGGCAATTGCACTGTCACTGCCGGTATTTAGAAGTTATCTTAACCCCGTTAAAATATCTTTAAAGGAGGGGAAATAAATGCTATCGGTAAACGATGTATACAAGGTATTTAATCCCGGAACAGTGAATGAAAAAGTAGCTTTACGCAATGTCACCGTAACCCTTGAAGAAGGAGATTTCGTGACTTTAATCGGTGGTAACGGTGCAGGTAAATCTACGCTCTTAAACAGTATTGCAGGGGTATTTCCCATCGATAAAGGTTCTATTGTCATTGACGGTGTAGATGTAACAAAATTATCCGAACACAAAAGGGCAGCCATGTTAGGACGGGTATTCCAGGATCCTATGATGGGGACTGCTGGAAATATGTGGATAGAAGAAAATTTGGCTCTTGCTTTTCGCAGAGGAAAGACCCGTTCTCTCAAATGGGGCATTACCAATAAAGAAAGAATGTTGTATAAAGAACTCCTCGAACCTCTAGGTCTAGGCCTTGAAAACAGATTAACTACAAAGGTGCGTCTGCTTTCAGGGGGACAGCGACAGGCACTGACACTTTTAATGGCGACATTAAAAAAGCCAAAGGTATTGCTTTTGGATGAACATACTGCGGCTCTTGACCCAAAAACTGCTCAGAAAGTTCTGGAGCTTAGTGATAAGTTTATTGAAGAAGGCAATTTAACCGCGTTGATGGTTACTCACAATATGCGAGATGCCATCAAGCATGGTAACCGTCTCATTATGATGCATGACGGTCATATCATTTTAGATATTAAAGGAGAAGAAAAGAAAAAGTTAACCGTAGAAAATCTTTTAGAGCGTTTTGGAAAAGTCAGCGGTGAAGAATTCGCCAATGACCGTGCGCTGTTAGCTTAACTTGATTTTGAATTATTTTATATCACGCCACTCCCATTTTTAAAAGACAGATTCCTTTTTTGGAACTGTCTTTTTTTATTTTTATATTTTTATTTACAAGTCTTCAATGAAAATAAGAATTTTAAAAATCTTATAGAGAATTCTTTTAAAGAATAGTATTATTAAAAAGGATGCTAAATGAAAAAGGAGAGGATAAGGATTATGAAACCGTTTATAGCAATTCCTATCGGCGATCCGGCTGGCATTGGTCCGGAAATTGTTTCAAAGGCAGTGGCCGATGACTTAATCTTTGACACGGCAAGATGTGTAGTCATTGGCGATAAAAAGGTAATGGAAAATGCAATAAAGATTACAAATACCAATTTGAAGCTTCATATTATTCAAGATGTAAATGAGGGAATTTATGAAAAAGGTTATTTAAACCTAATAGACTTAAATAACATTGATTTTTCCAAATTAGAATTTGGTAAAGTGAGTGGAATGTGCGGCAAAGCTGCCTATGAGTATATCAAAAAAAGTATTGACCTGGCTATGGCCCATCAAGTCCATGGAGTAGCTACAACACCAATTAATAAAGAATCTTTAAAAGCAGGGAATATTAATTTTATAGGACATACCGAAATATTTGGTGCCTTGACCAACACAGAAGATCCATTGACATTGTTTGAAGTTCATAATCTTAGAGTTTTTTTCCTTTCCAGACATGTTTCTTTAAGAAAAGCCTGTGATTTGGTTAAAAAGGATAGAATCAAGGATTATGTTAAAAGATGTTTAAAAGTACTTCAGCAATTAGGGGTTTCCGAAGGAACCATGGCAATAGCTGGTCTTAATCCCCATAGTGGAGAGCATGGACTTTTTGGAAATGAAGAAGTTTTGGAAGTTATGCCGGCAGTGCAGGAACTAAAAGAAGAAGGGTATAATGTGGAAGGTCCCATAGGCGCAGATTCTGTATTTTACCTGGCATTAAAGGGACACTATAACAGCGTTTTATCTTTATATCACGATCAAGGACATATTGCTACTAAAACATTGGATTTCGAGAGAACAATATCCATAACCGGCGGCATGCCGATTCTTCGTACCTCGGTGGATCACGGAACGGCCTTTGATATTGCCGGAACAGGAAAAGCCAGTGCCGTTAGTATGATTGAAGCAATACGGATAGCTGCTAAATATTATCCCGGTTTTGTAAAGTGATTGAAGAACTTAAGGTAATTTGTAAATGTGGAAAAGTGACAAACAGGCACTTTATTTTTAAAATGTTAAAAATGAACAAATAATCACTATATTCTATATATTTTTTTATTCTATTTTTTCAAAATTTAAAAGGAGTTTTTAGAAATTGATAGAATACTATTAATAAATTAAAAATTATATAAAGGAGGACTCATTATGGATTTTAAGTTCAAAAAGGTATTTAGTATGTTGATCATGCTTGCGATGGTAGTGGGACTGGTTTTCACTCCGACGGCAGCAGTCAATGCGGAAGAAGGAAATGTGACAACGGTAACGATCGTACATACTAATGATACCCATTCAAGAGTGAATGACGGGGTAGGATTCCCGAAAATCAGCTCTAAAGTAAAAGCCCTTAAAGAAGCTAATCCTAATGTTATACTTGTGGATGCCGGAGACACCTTCCATGGGCAAACCTTTGCGACAATTTCAAAAGGTGAAACCATAGTAAAGGTTATGAATGCTGTAGGTTATGATGTAATGACACCGGGAAACCATGATTTTAACTATGGTCAAGGCAGATTGCTTGAATTAGCAGGCCTTGCACAATTCCCTATAGTGTCTGCCAATGTAGTAAAAGCAGATGGAACTACATTGCTTGAACCCTATGTTATTAAGGAAGTAGGAGGACTCAAGATAGGAATTTTTGGTCTTTCAACTCCTGAAACAGCTGTAAAAACGAATCCTAAAAATGTAGAAGGTTTAACTTTTGCAGATCCTGTAGAAACTGCTAAAAAGATGGTTAAAGAACTTCAAGCAAAAGACGTAGATGCAATTATAGCACTCATGCATTTGGGAATAGATAAAGAAAGTACAGATACTTCTTATCGCGTAAGAGACAATGTAGAAGGCATAGATTTAATTATTGACGGTCATAGCCATTCAACATTAGATACAATAGATAATGAAGGAAAAACTACTAAAATAGTATCTACAGGAGAATATAATAATAATTTAGGTATCGTAAATTTAACTTTTGAAAACGGGGAATTAAAATCTGTAGAACCTGTAGTGTTTAGTAGTGAAGCAGCTGCAGAATTAGAAGCAGATGCTCAAATATCAGACCTAATTGCTGCGGTAACTGAAGAAAATAAAGTTATTACATCAGTAGTTGTAGGTAAAACAGATGTAGTGCTGGATGGAGCAAGAGAACATGTAAGAGGTGGAGAAACGAATCTTTCCAATCTGATCACAGATGCAATGCTTACCCTTTCCGGTGCCGATATGGCGATCACAAATGGTGGAGGTATCAGAGCGTCTATAGATGCTGGAGACATAACAATGGAAGAAGTCATTACAGTTCTGCCATTTGGTAACTATGTGATCGTAAAAGAGTATACAGGTGCTCAAATATTAGCTGCTCTTGAACATGGAACAGCCAGCTACCCAGAATTAGCAGGCGGCTTTGCACAAGTGGCTGGAGCAACCTTTACATTGGACTTGAATAAAGAAGCAGGAAAAAGAGTTAGCAACGTAAAAATCAACGGAGTACCTCTTGATTTAAACAAAACTTATAAAGTAGCTACAAATGATTTCATGGCAGTAGGCGGAGACGGGTATGAAATGCTTAAAGAAGGTAAATTAGTTGCTGAACTTTCTGCTCTTGATGAAATTTTAATAGAATACATTCAAAGTTTGGAATCCATACCTGCAGAAGTAAGACCTAGAATGACCGTTATAGAAAAGACAGTACAAGAAGAACCTGCAGAAGAAGCAGTGAAAGAAAATATCCCAGAACCTGTAAAAGAAGAAGCAAAACCAGTACCTGTAGTAGAACAGCCTAAAGAAGATAAAGCAACACAAACATATGTAGTAAAATCCGGAGATGTATTATGGAAAATCGCAGCGAAATTCGGATTGAAATGGGAAAAGATTGCTGAAGCTAATAATTTAAAAAATCCTCATTTGATTTTCCCGGGACAAAAATTAGCAATTCCAGCAAACTAAAATATTTTACAAAAAAGGAAGGGTGATAAAGCCTTTCCTTTTTTTAATGAAATTATTGATTAAAAGTTTTTAATATCCTATAATATAGCTTAATGTAGTATTTTGTTGTAATATTTTTATTAATAGAAAAAGTTCTACTATGCTGTAAAAGAGGGGGAAAGGGAAGATGCCTATTACTGAAATATTGTCTCGCAATGCCGAGATGTATGGGCAGGAAACATGTTTGGTTGAAATTAATCTGGATCTTCAAGAAAGTCATAATGTTATCTGGCGGGAATATGAATTAATTGAAAATAATCCGGCAGGCGAATACCGTCTGGAAATGACTTGGAAAGTTTTCAACGAAAAAGCCAATCGACTGGCCAATTTATTGCTGAAGAGAGGCATAAAAAAGGGGGACAAGGTAGCTATTCTCTTAATGAACTGTTTAGAGTGGCTGCCCATTTATTTTGGAATATTAAAGGCTGGCGCTATCGCCGTACCTTTAAATTTTAGATATACAGCTGAGGAAATAAAATATTGTCTCGATTTATCCGATACCGTTGCACTGATTTTTGGACCGGAATTTATCGGCCGATTGGAAGCCATATATGATCAAATACCAAGAGTTAAAACACTTTTTTATGCAGGAGAAAACCGCCCAAGCTTTGCAGAAAGCTATGACAGGCTGACTGCCAACTGTTGTTCTGAAGCTCCACAGGTTGAATTGAGTGATGATGACGATGCGGCAATTTATTTTTCTTCAGGCACTACTGGATTTCCAAAGGCAATTTTACATACACATCGCAGCTTAATGTGCGCATGCTATACCGAACATAAGCATCATGGTCAAACCCGTGAGGATAATTTCTTATGTATTCCTCCTCTTTATCATACCGGTGCAAAAATGCATTGGTTCGGCAGCTTGCTGGCTGGAAGCAAAGCGGTATTGCTTCGAGGCATTAAACCGGAATGGATACTTAAAACAGTTTCCGAAGAAAAAATTACGATTGTCTGGCTGTTAGTCCCCTGGACTCAAGATCTCTTAGATGCGATTGAAAGAGGAGATGTAAAACTGGAGGATTATGAGCTTTCTCAGTGGAGGCTTATGCATATCGGAGCTCAGCCGGTGCCCCCCAGCTTAATTCGCCGCTGGAAAAAGTATTTTCCTAATCACCTTTATGATACGAACTATGGTTTAAGTGAGTCCATCGGTCCCGGATGTGTTCATTTAGGCGTAGAGAATATTCATAAAGTAGGGGCTATTGGAATTCCGGGTTACAATTGGGAGGCAAAGATCGTTGATGAAAACGGCAATCCTGTACCTCAAGGAGAAGTTGGAGAATTAGCAGTTAAGGGTCCCGGTGTGATGAAATGCTATTATAAAGATCCGGAAGCTACTGCAGCGGTACTTAAAGATGGATGGCTGTTTACTGGAGACATGGCGAGAATGGATGAAGACGGTTTTATTTATTTGGTTGATCGCAAAAAAGATGTGATCATCAGCGGAGGAGAGAATATATATCCGGTTCAAATTGAAGATTTTCTCCGTGCCCATGAAGCCATTAAAGACGTGGCAGTAATCGGGCTTCCGGATAAGCGTTTAGGTGAAATAGCAGCTGCAATTATAGAATTAAAACCTGGATATAGTTGTACCGAAGAAGAAATCAAAGCATTTTGTGCGCCGATGCCTCGCTATAAGCGTCCAAAGCGAATTATTTTCGATAAAGTTCCTCGCAATCCCACTGGCAAAATTGAAAAACCTAAATTAAGAGAAAAGTTCGGAGCGTCCGAATTAGTTGCGGTCCAAGTTGAAATCAAATAACTAGAAGCAAATAGGGGTTCGCTAATATATAAGAATCCGCCTATCTGCTTTCTAATTGATTAAGAGTATGCTGTTTAGCGAACGTATAAAAAAATGAGAAGATTAAAAAGATTTGATTGACGAATAGTGTTAGAATATTGTAAATTATAAGATACATAGATTAAGACAGTATTAGAATATATTCATTGTAATCCTGGCATAAAAAGATAGCTTTAGTGAATAGGGAGCTCGCTTTGGAAAAGGAGGGGAGCCTTTTGAAGGTTAAGAATAGGATTAAACAATTGGATATTAAAATTTTTATAATATCCTTTGCCATTATCACAGTCATCTTCTTTTGTATTAGCAGTATTACATTCAGCAGCATAAGAAACTACTATTTTAATCATATGAGAGAGGATTCGATTAATTTCGCAAAGAGTTATTCCTATAGCTTATCCAAAGCGGTAGAGGCAAAAGATGTCATTAATGAATTATTAGAAGAAAAAATTCTTGTGGCAAGCAGAACTACAGCTTTATATGACGGACAGTACAACAATCAATTTTTAAGAGAACTGGCAGATATTTTGGAAATAGATGAAATCGATTATTATAATTCCAAAGGGGAAATAGTTCATTCTAACATAGATAATTATGTTGGCTGGAAGGCATATGAAGGCCATCCGGTTCATAATTTTATGATTAGTGACAAGATAAGCCACATTGACAATATAAGGCAAGATTCGATCTCAGGGAAATACTTTAAATATGGCTATTTTAGAGTTTCAGAAGGGGGATTCCTTCAGATTGGCGTTATAGAAAAAAAAATTTATAATTTCCTTGACAGTTTTGAAATGCAGAAATTACTTGATGAAATGCAAAATGTTAAAGATGTAACAAAGGCTTATTTTATTGATAATGATTTTAACATCACTAAAAGCAGGAATACGCACTTTGTTGAAGAAGAAATCATTACCCCAGAAATTAAAAATGCAATTCTTAGTAATAAAGAATATAGCTTTGTTAGTACCCATGATGGAGAAAAAGAATATCAGGTTTTTGTTCCCGTATATTTAGAGGATATCAAAATAGGAACATTAGCTATTGGGCAGTCCTTAAAAGAAACAGAAGATATGGTAAGATATTTAACTGCTGTGAGTTTAGTAGCTGTACTCATCATATATGCTTTATTGATTTATATCATGATTTCCACATATCAAAAAAACCTAAAATTAAGTCAATTGGCATATTATGATGCTCTAACCGGATTGCCGAACAAGCATCGCCTTAAAGAGTTTTTGACCAAAGAGCTGGAAAAGAAGGAAAGAACCAATAAAGCCCTCCTGTTGATTAACTGTAAGAATTTTAGACTTATTAACTTGACTTATGGATATGAGTATGGGGATGAACTTCTAAAAGAACTGAGCAAACGTATTCAGGATTTAGGAGATGGAAATAACATACTTTTTAGATTTTCCGCCGATCGCTTTGTTTTGTATATAAAAAATTATAGCGACCAGGAAGAATTGGTGTCTATAGTCAATAAAATTACTAAAGCATTTAAGACACCTTTTAAAGTCAAGGATGGAGAACAGAATATCAGCGTCCAAATTGGTATTGTTGAGATTCATAACAAATACGATCATTTTGACAGAATACTAAAGGACGCTTCGATTTCATTAAGTCATATTAAAGACAATCATTCTGCAGATTATGTATTTTTTAACGAAGTGATGGAAAATAAGCTGCAGAGAGAAGATTTAATTGAAAAAGAACTTAGGGCAGCCATTACCGAAAACGATACCAGTAAACTGTATTTAGAATATCAGCCTCAAGTGGATTTAAAAACAAATAAGATTATTGGTTTTGAAGCCCTTGCCCGTATGAGGACTGAAAGTCTTGGTTTCATATCTCCCATGGAGTTTATTGATGTGGCAGAAAGAACGCAGCTCATTGTTCCACTAGGCAATTTTATCCTGAAGCAAGCCAGCGAATTTATCCGGGATTTAATAGATAAAGGTCACAAGGATATAAAAGTAGCAGTCAATATTTCAGGAATTCAACTCCTTAGATATGATTTTACGGATACGGTTATGGAGATTGTTAAGGATACGGGCATTGAACCGTCAAACCTTGAATTAGAAATAACAGAGTCTGTACTTTTGGATAATTATAATATTATTAATGAAAAACTCAAGGATCTAAGGAGTCATAAAATAGAAATAGCCCTAGATGATTTTGGAACAGGATATTCGTCTTTTGCTAGACTACTTGAATTAAATATTGATACTTTAAAAATTGATAGATATTTTATCAACAAAATTTCTGTTAAGGACAGCAGCGAAATCATCACAGGAGACATTATTTCTATGGCTCATAAACTGGGACTTAAAGTAGTGGCAGAGGGCGTTGAGGTACCAGAGCAGAAGAATTATCTCCTGGGACATCAGTGCGATACTATGCAAGGCTATTTGTTTAGCAAGCCTATTTCAAAAGAGAGCGCTCTTCAGATGTTAACTTGCAATGGGTAAATAAAATTTATATAATTAGGAGATTATCATTATATAATAAAAAAATGATAATCTCCTTTATTATTTTAATTATTTATTCTTTGTGTAAAATAATTATAGGATATTTTTCTATACTAATATACTAAAGACAATATAATCCATCATTGACCAGGAGGTAAGCATGTTAAAACTCATTAAAGAATTTAAGCCCTTTATTGTATCAATCCTTATTATAGTAGGATTACTTTTTCTTCAAGCCCGTACTGAGCTGGCTCTACCCGACTATATGTCGGATATCGTTAACGTAGGTATTCAGCAAAACGGAATAGAGAATTTGGTTCCTCAAGTCATAAAAGCGGATACCATGGACAAAATAATGATTTTTTTAGACGATGATGAAAAAGCTCTAGTGGATAGAAGTTATAAATTAATAGGGAAAGACAATCTTAGCCAAAATGAATATCAAGAATTGATTAAGAAATATCCGGCACTAGAGATTGAAAACTTATATATATTAAATACCAATTCCAAAAACGACATAGAAGAAATGAACCTATATTTAGGCAAGACGCTTCTTGTTATAGGTGCCATAGAAGAAGGAGCGATTCAGTCCTTTATGAATCTGCCCCAGGGAACGGATCCCTTTATGGTATTAAAGCAACTGCCCAGGGAGCAAATAGATGCGTTAAAAATAAGGATGGATGAACAGTTTAAAACCTTGCCGGAAGGTATCATCACTCAGTCGGCCATTACGTATATTAAATCTTTATATGAAGAGATAGGAATCAGTATCAAGAGGCTTCAAACCAATTACATTTTATATATAGGCGGAATTATGCTTTTGATTTCCCTAATAGGAATGGGAGCATCCATAGCTGTCGGCTTTTTATCGGCAAGGATTTCCTCAGGTCTTGGGAGAAATCTAAGAGATAAAGTTTTTAAGAAAGTAACTACTTTTTCTAACAGTGAATTTAATGATTTTTCAACGGCTTCTTTAATCACAAGAAGCACCAATGACATTCAGCAGGTCCAAATGTTTACGGTAATGCTGCTTAGAATGGTATTCTATGCGCCTATCTTAGGAGTGGGGGGCGTTGTAAGAGCTTTAAGGACTAATACTTCAATGGCATGGATTATCGCCGTTGGAGTAATGGCAATCCTTACTTTAGTTATTGTTATTTTCTCAACGGCTATGCCCAAATTTAAAAAGATGCAGAAGCTGGTGGACAATGTTAACAGGGTAATGAGAGAAGCTCTCACAGGAATCTTGGTTATAAGAGCTTTTAATACTCAGAAAGTCGAAGAAGAAAAATTCGACAATGCCAATATGGATTTGACGAAAACAAATCTTTTTGTATCCAGAATCATGGCTGTCATGATGCCCACAATGATGTTCATTATGAACAGTGTGACTTTACTGATTATATGGATAGGCGCAAAAGAAATAGAAAACGGCAGTATACAGGTAGGAGATATGATGGCATTTATGCAGTATACCATGCAGATTATAATGTCATTCCTTATGATCTCCATGATTTCCATCATGCTGCCAAGAGCCTCCGTATCGGCACTAAGAATTTCAGAAGTATTAAATAAGGAAATTACAATCAAAGATCCTGTCCATCCTAAAGAACTTAGAAAAGATGTAAAGGGAATTCTGGAGTTTAGAAATGTTAGTTTCAAATATCCGGGCGCAGAAGAATATGTTCTTAAAAATATCTCCTTTACTGCTAATCCGGGAGAAACCACTGCCTTTATAGGAGGGACCGGCAGCGGAAAATCAACGCTTATTAATCTTATACCGAGATTTTTCGATGTTACGGAAGGACAAATTCTTTTAGACGGTCAGGACATAAGAGATATAAAACTTCATGATTTAAGAGAAAGAATAGGATATGTTCCTCAAAAATCGGTTTTATTTACAGGAACCATAGAAAGTAATATAAGATATGGGAAAAACGCCGATGTGAGTGATGAAGAGGTACAAAAGGCGATAGAAATTGCTCAGGCTAAAGAATTTATTAACGAAAAAGAAAAGGGACTCTTATCAGAAATAGCCCAGGGAGGTGCCAACGTATCGGGAGGTCAGAAGCAAAGACTTTCCATCGCCAGAGCCTTGGCTAAAAAGCCGGAAATATTTATATTCGATGACAGTTTTTCAGCCTTGGATTTTAAAACCGATGCGGCTTTAAGAAAAGCGATGACTGAAGAATTAAAAGATAGAACCCTCTTAATCGTAGCACAGCGTATCAGCACCATAATGAATTCTGAAAAGATTATTGTCCTGGATGAAGGAGAAATCGTGGGCATGGGAACCCATAAAGAACTTCTAAAGAATTGTGAGGTCTATAGGCAAATTGCGCTCTCACAGTTATCAGAGGAGGAACTGGTTATATGAGTGAGAACAATACTAGACAGCATGGACCGAGAGGCGGTCATGGCCCTATGGGAGGCATGAGGGGAGGATTTGAAAAGCCTAAGGATTTTAAAGGTACTTTTTCAAAGCTTCTGGATTATTTAAGGCCTTATAGATTAAAGCTTCTTATTGTAATGCTATTTGCCGTAGGCAGTACGGTTTTTACCATAGTTGGACCCAAGATATTGGGCAAGGCGACAACCAAAATATATGAGGGTTTAATTTCCCAAATCACGGGAACTGGTAGAGGAATCGATTTTCAATCCATCCTGAATACTATTTTATTATTATTAGGTTTGTATATTGTTTCTGCGATATTTTCATATATTCAAGGCTTTATTGTGACCGGGGTTTCACAGAAAGTCTCTTATAACCTTAGAAAAGAAATCTCTGAAAAAATCAATCGATTGCCCCTTAAGTATTTTGATTCCGTATCCCATGGAGATGTGCTTTCAAGGGTGACAAACGATGTAGATACTGTCAGCCAGACCTTAAACCAAAGTTTAAGTCAAATCATTACCTCGGTAACTACTCTTGTGGGGGTTTTGATTATGATGCTTTCTATCAGCTGGAAGATGACGATTGCAGCTATTTTAATCCTGCCGGTATCTATGTTATTAGTGACGAATATTATAAAAAAGTCTCAAAAATACTTTAAGGAGCAGCAAAAGGCCTTGGGAAAAGTGAATGGACATATAGAAGAAATTTACGGTGGGCATAATATCATGAAGGCATTTAATGCAGAGGAAGAAGCGGTTTCTCAGTTTAAAAAAATTAATGAAGAACTTTATGATTCTGCCTGGAAAGCACAATTCCTTTCCGGAATGATGATGCCTATTATGAATTTTATAGGCAATCTGGGATATGTAGCAGTCTCAATTCTTGGAGGTTGGTATGCCAGTAGAGGAGTCATAGAAGTGGGGGATATTCTTTCCTTTATTCAATATATGAGGAGCTTTACACATCCCATATCCCAGGTTGCACAGATTAGCAATGTGATTCAATCCACTGTTGCAGCTGCTGAGAGAGTATTCAACTTCCTGGAAGAAAAAGAAGAGGTAAAAGAGACCAATACGCCTGTTAAGCTTGAAGAGGTTGAAGGAAGAGTAACCTTTGAAAATGTTCAATTCGGCTACAATGAAGACAAAATTATTATCAATAACTTTTCCGCAGATATAAAACCGGGACAAAAGGTTGCGATTGTTGGGCCAACAGGAGCAGGAAAAACCACTATTGTCAAACTGATTATGAGGTTTTATGAATTAAATGGCGGCAGAATCCTGATAGACGGCCATGATATCAAAGAGTTTACGAGAGAAGATTTAAGAGATAATTTTGGGATGGTCCTTCAGGATACCTGGTTGTTCTCCGGCACGATCATGGAAAACATCCGATATGGACGGTTGGATGCCAGTGATAAAGAGGTCATAGAAGCTGCAAAGTCCGCCCATGTGCATCGGTTTATCAAAACCCTGCCGGATGGATACAACATGATGATTAACGAAGAAGCCAACAATATCTCCCAAGGGCAGAAACAGCTTCTTACCATAGCAAGAGCCATCCTTTCAGATCCGAAGATTCTTATATTGGACGAAGCAACCTCTTCCGTAGATACGAGAACCGAAATCTTAATACAAAAAGCCATGGAAAATCTGATGCATGGCAGAACATCCTTTATCATTGCCCATAGGTTATCCACCATAAAAGATGCAGATTTGATTCTCGTTATGAAGGATGGGGATATCATAGAGCAGGGCACCCACAAGGAACTGTTAAAGAAAAATGGATTCTATGCAGAGCTTTATAACAGCCAGTTTGCATCATAAAAAAATCAGCACGATTTCGTGCTGATTTTTTACTTAAAATCTTAAATCTCTTTCTCCGTTTCGAATGCGATTCAAATAATCTATTGCCCTTCCTCTTTGCTTATCATTGGGGACATTCAGGATTTCTTCATCAATCATTTTTTGTCCCATTTCTTTAAGCTCATCGTCTCCATAGTCACTTAAGTATTCTTCAAAAGTGAGCAGAGCATTGGGGAGGCAGCAGTTTGCAATCTGGCCTGATTTTGCTAGAGGCATAAAGCGGTCTCCAGTTCGTCCTTCTCTGTAACAAGCCGTACAGTAGCTTGGAAGATAGCCGTCTTTTACAAGGCTTTTAAGTACGTCAATAGGTTTTCTGTGGTCGGCAAGATTAAATTGAGGCGTTTCTACGATGCCTTTTTCTTCGTCAGCCTTTTTCTTAGCATATCCGCCGACACCTACGCAGGATCCGGCACTCATCTGAGAAATACCGATATCTAGAAGTTCCTTGCGGAATTCAACACTTTCCCGGGTGGAAAGAATCAGTCCCGTATAAGGCACTGCCAGGCGAATCACTGCTACTACTTTTTTAAAGTCTCTGTCATTTACTAAATAGGGGAAATTTTCGTAGTCCACGCCTTCAGCAGGAAGCAATCTTGGGAATGAAATTGTATGAGGACCTACACCAGTAACGGCTTCTAAATGCTCTGCATGCATCAAAAGTGCTACAGTTTCATAATGGTAATCATATAGTCCAAACAGAGGTCCAATGCCCACATCATCCAGGCCTCCGCCAAGCATGGCTCTATCCATAGCCTCTGTATGCCATTCGTAATTATGCTTAGGTCCTTTATGCATTGCAAGATAAGTCGGTTTATGATACGTTTCCTGGAATAGAATATATGTGCCGATACCTGCATCTTTTAATTTTCTATAATTTTCAGCTGTAGTTGCCGCGATATCAATATTAACCCTTCTGATGGCTCCGTTTTCAAATTTTTCATTATAAATCGTTTGGATACATTCCAGAATGTAGTCGATTGGACAATTTTCATCGTCTTCACCGGCTTCCAGAAGAAGTCTCTTATGTCCCATGGCTTCCAGGGCTCTTACTTCTTCCCGCAGTTCTTCCTGCGTCAATTTGCGCCTTACGATCTCATTACTGCATTTGTAGCCGCAGTATTTACAATTATTGACGCAGTAATTGGATAAATATAAAGGTGCAAAAATAACAATGCGTTTGCCGTAGATTTTTTCTTTGATTTCTTTAGCCAGTTTATAAATTTTTTCAAGGGTTTCATCGTCATCCACTTCCAGTAAAACGGCAGCTTCCCTGTGGGTAAGGCCTTTACAGGTACTTGCTTTATTTAGAATTTTATCGATTTCAGCCGGGTTTTTAGCTAATTTTTTGGCTTCTTCAATAGAACTTAAGACCTCTCCATCATCGATAAATTCATTTGCATCCAAAGATTTTAAATTATACATTACTGTTACTCCCTTCAAAGTGGTTAGTTTATACTAATTTTATCAAGTATTCCGGACAGATAAGCTATGGCAATTCCATAGTTTGTCATGGGAATATTGCGTTCAGAAGCTTTTTCAACCCGTGAAAGAACGTATTTGCGGTTAAACATACACGCGCCGCAGTGAATGATTAAATCGTAAGAGGATATATCGTCAGGAAAATTCGGTCCGCTTACAATATCGATTGTAAGATTTTCTCCTACCTTTTTACGAAGGAGTCTGGGGAGCTGTTCTCTGCCAATGTCTTCAGTAAGAGGTACATGGGTACAGGCTTCTGCGATAAGTACCCTGGAATCTTCTTTTAAATTTTCAATGGCAGCAACGCTTTGGGTGAAATACTCTATATTTCCCTTATATCCTGCAAAAAGGACAGAAAAAGAAGTCAATTTGCTTTCTTTTGGTTTCTTCTCATAAACGGTCTTAAACACCTGGGAATCCGTAATAATAACATCAGGGGGCTGGGATAATGACGCTAAAGCTTTATCCAGTTGGTCAGTGGTTGTACTCAGTACCACACATTTTTTATCCAGCAATTCCCTTAAAGTTTGAACCTGAGGAAGAATGAGTCTACCCTTGGGGGCTTGAATATCCTGAGGCATTACCAGGAGCACCAGGTCGCCGTTTTTAACGATTCCGCCGGTTATGGACTGAGCATCATAATCCTCCGGAAGGTTTCTTAAAATTGCACCGCGAATTTGCTCAATTCCGGACTTTTCTTTTGCACTTACAACAATGGGCTCTATGCCGGTTTCTTTTTCTATATAGTTACTGATGTCTTCAATATCATTGAGTAAGTCGGATTTATTAAGTACAGCAACGGTAGGTATGCCTTTCTTTTTTAACGTCTCAATCCATTCTTTTTCTTTTTCTATGTCTTTGCTGCCGTCAAAAACAACTAACGCAACATCAGTTTTATTTAGGGATTCCTTAGTCTTTTTGACTCTTAGTTCTCCAATTTCTCCTTCGTCGTCAAAACCGGCAGTATCAATAAAAACACAGGGGCCTATGCCGTATATTTCCATAGCTTTATATACGGGGTCAGTGGTCGTTCCTGCATAGTCAGAGACCAATGCTGTTTCAGTGCCGGTTATGGCATTTACTAATGAGGACTTGCCGCTATTTCGCTTTCCATAAATTCCAATATGCAGACGATTAGAGCGGGGGGTATTGTTTAGACTCATAACATTCTCCTTTCGGTTACTTTATGGGATGGAAATCTCCTCTGTCTACGACGAGTTCATATCCTATTTTCTTCATGCGATTTTGCAGACACATACGGCATTCAGCAGCTTCTTCTCCGGTACAGATTTTATTGTCATATAAAGAATATTTCTTTCTTACACCAACGGGAGAAAGATTGGGCATTACGACATTGGCACCGGCAAGGATTCCTTTTTCGCGGCCATTGGGATCTATGGTTCCAAGGGCAGTAGTAGCTGGAATCAAAGCATTTGGATTCATTAAACGAAGAATAGCAATCAGTACAAGGGTTAAATCCAGCTGTCCCGATGGAAAAGCAGCAAAAGGCGTATCTTTATGGGAAATAAAAGGACCGATGCCAATCATTTGAGGCCCAAAACTTTTGATAAACAACAAATCTTCCACCAGATTTTCTATGGTCTGATAGGGAGAGCCCACCATAAATCCTGTACCTACCTGATAGCCTATTTCCTTTAAGTCGTATAAGCATCTCTTTCTGTTTTCAGAACTTAAACTTGGAGGATGAAGCTTTGAATAATGGTCTGCGTTTGTTGTTTCGTGACGGAGCAGATAACGGTTTGCACCTGCTTTAAATAGTTCCAGATACTCTTTATAAGTTTTTTCGCCCAGAGAAAGGGTAATGGCGCAGTCTGGGTAAGTATTTCTTATGGTTGAAACAATATCAATCATTTCTTCATGGGAATACCATAAGTCCTCTCCGCCTTGCAGAACAAAGGTACGAAAACCTAGTCCATAGCCTTGTTCGCAGCAGGATAAAATCTCCTCTTTATTAAGACGGTATCTGTCGGCTTTTAAATTGCTTTTTCGAATTCCGCAGTAATAGCAGTCGTTCTTGCAATAATTTGTAAATTCGATTAATCCTCTAACATATATGCGATTGCCGAAAAATTCATCAGCCAAAGCTCTTGCCCTGGAAAACAAGTACTTTTTGTCTTTCTCTGTAACAGAGGTAAGCAGCGTTATTAATTCATCTTTTTGTAGAGTCTTTTCTTTATGTAGTTTGTCGATAAGGCTTTGCATTCGTTCCTTCCTTTCATTGACCGTCGAATGAGAGTTTAGAATAAACGGTTTTAGTACTTACATGAGGGAGCATACCAAGTTTTCCTGATAATGCACTGATTACATCATTAGGTGCATCCATCACGATGCTGATAATAGAAATATTGCGTTTGTGGTAGGGGATACCCATGCGTCCAATGATGTATTTTCCGTAGTCATGCAAAATGCTGTTTAATTTTTCAACAGAATCCGGATTTTCAACAATAATACCTACAACAGCTATTCTTGTTTCCATACCATTCACCTCAATCATTTATCTCATTTCATAGGAAATTCCTTCGGATTTCCTACAAAACAAAAATATCCTTGTACCAAAGGCACAAGGATAATAGTAAACAAACCCAATTCAATACATGAATTCGGCTGAATATTTATTATGCTAATGCCTTCACAATCGGGACGAACCCTCTTGTATCAGTACATAGATTTGTTAAAAAAAAGACAACTTCTGAAAGGACTAACCTTGCAGTAAGTCGTTAGTTTTTATTATAAAGTATAATGACTATAATTGCAAGACGTATAATTTTTTATTTCAAACTTACAATTTCTAAGTTTTGTTCCTTAAGATAGTTTATGATTCTTGGCAAAGCATCAATAACCGCTTGAGATTCGTGAAGAAGGATGATAGAACCCGATATATCCGTATTTTTAATATGATTTACAATGGCATCTGCATCTTTGTTGCGCCAATCTTCCGGGTCATTATTCCAAAGGATGATTTTATATCCATACTGGTTTGCTAGATCTTTGACATTTTGATTCATAGCCCCATAAGGCGGTCTAAAAAGAGATAATTTCTCGCCTGTTAAACTTTCTATCAGCTGACTAGATTGTATAAGTTCCTTTTCTTGCTTTTCGTTCGAAAGAGTAGGAAGATTACTATGATTCATCGAATGAGTACCGATGGAATATCCATTGGAGTGAATGTACTTGACATGTTCAGGATACTTTTTAACATTAAGCCCAATAAAGAAAAATGTGCCCCCAATACCGTATTCCTTTAAGATATCCACGATTTCTTTGGAATATTTTGAAGGACCGTCATCAAAGGTAAGGGCGACATATCCTTCTGGAATATTATAAGATACAGGGTTGTCAAGTTCTACAAAAGGGAGCATGAATTGGTCCGGGATAATATTTTCCGCAAGCCTATCGTCTGTTGCAAATTCGTCCTTTACAATATTATCCTTTGCCATATCGTCTTCCACAAGGTGATCTTTTATCATATCATCCTTAGAGATACCATCTTTTGCTATATCATCATCTTTTACAATATCATGCTTCACAATACTGTCTTTTATAATATTATTTTTCACAATATCATCATCCTTCACAGTTCTATCCTTTACAACATTATCTTGTGCAGTATCCTCGATGATAATTTCCTCTTTTATAACAGAATCCTCGTTGTAAGACGGCTCTATATCTGTTTCTATAAATGTGGCTTGAGTGTATAATTTTCTGTCAGGTTTAATTTTACCTATTAAATATCCTTGACTAGAGCAGCTAAATAGGGTGATAAAAAGAATGCTAAAAAACGTAACGGTTGTTCTTGTATATGAAAGACAATATTTCCTGATCGGAGCAGCGTGGGTTATATTTTTTTGTTCTATATCCTTAAAATCTTTCTTATTCGATGAAAAAGGATGAGTAAAGATAAAGTCTAGTTGCTCTAGATCATGAATATGTTGGAGATTCTTAATAGCATTTAGTTTATTGATATACTCTTCCGAACAAGGAAAGCATATTTGTTCACTTTGTTCCCTGTAAGTTTGTATTAATACGCCTATATGCTGTTTTTTAGTCTCATTCCATATGGTGTTAAAAGAGATTCTGTATTTATACCTTCCCCCAAAATTTGTAATATTTATCAAATTTATAAATGTATATTCATCAATCTCCAAATATACCTCTATATCCTGTTCAAAGGATATTCTAATATGTAGAAAATATTTTTCATCCTTCTTTTTTACTGCTACTAGCTCAAGTAATTTTCCGTGATAGACTGACATGATTGTCCCCCTTGTAATAGGTATCCATACTTTTTAATAATATTTATTCTTGAGCGGATGAATTAGAAGCAGTATTTTTTGTTAAGAAGGAGAAAGACATTCTTTCAGTAAAGTCATTAATGGTTTGTAATAACTCTGTTTTCTCCTGAATAATCTTCTGATATTGCTGTTCTAATTGCTGCTTTTCGATTTCTAAATTTCTAATTTTTTCTTCTAGATCATTAATTTTTGTCATACTTTGATATTCTTTATAATCTTCAAGAAGTTGTTCATAGCTCATTTGTTTGCTTGTAAGGATGTCTTCCAATGAACGAATCTCTTTATTCTTTTCCTGTAAAAGCTGTTCTTTCTTTAACTGATCTTGCTTTAAACGGTTGATGGATTCATTTGCATTATGTAGTTGTTCTTCCAAAGCTTTATTTTTATAAAGCATTAATTGACGGTCTTTTAGCAGATTTTCAAGAGAAACAATTAAATCTAATACGATTTTATCCTGAGTATCTTTTGAGAATAATTCAGTGTTGTTTTGTGGTTCTGTTTGCTCGATTTCTTCAGACAATTCAACTGAGGATTGAGGTTCCACTGTGGTGGGTTCCGTTTGAACTTGGCTAGAGCGAATATTTTTAAGCCAAGTAAGTCCTTTTTTTTCGCCTTTTTCATGTGGCACGATATCAACTCCCATATCAGTTTATAGTATTAAGGATTTTTCTCTATATTATAACATTTTGCACGGTTGAGAAATGTTTTAAATACAAAAATAGCAAAAAAGTCCTAGTATAAGACAACTTTTTTGTCAAGGTCTCTCTATCCACAAAAATATATTAGCTGTGGGATTTTCTAAATCGCAGATTTATTATATGATAATAATTGACAATAATTATAGAAACAATTATCATAATAATTAAGTATATTATGTAAAAAAATACTTAAGATGGTGTTAATAATTTAACAAAATCTTATAATGTTGCAGGGTGTGATTATGAGAAGCAATGTGTTAATGAAAGAACCAGTTTATGAACCTTACAGCCGATTTAATTTTAGCAGTAACGTTTACAGTACAGTTATTGTATTTACCCTCATTTTAGGCGGCCTTTATTACATGAGCATTCAGAATTACTTGTTCTTTCACAGCATTGTTGAGTTAATATGCATTACGATTGGCGCTGTTATTGCCATTATGGCTGTTAATACCTATCCTTTTGAAACTCAGGCAGGGCTTCTTATTTTAGGAATAGCTTATGGAGTTGTTTCAATTTTTGACGCAATTCATATGCTTTCTTATAAAGGAATGTCGGTATTAGCAGGACATTGCAGTACGAATTTACCTGTGCAGATGTGGGTTATTGCAAGATATATAGAAGGGATATCTATTTTTGCGGCCATTCTTTTGTTCAAAAAACAGATACAATTAAAGAAAGTGTTATGGATTTATTATGCAGTGTCTGCTTTCTTATTGTTTTCTACCTTTATATGGGATATTTTCCCTGAGTGTTGTGCAGAAGGTGTAAGGCCTACTGCTTTTGCAGTGATCAGTGAGTATATTATATCGATTGTGTTAATTATTTCACTTATTGTTATTCTTAGAAAAAAGAAATATTTTTCCGATAGAATATTTTATTTCTTTGTAGTATCTATATGTTTCACTATTGTTTCTGAACTGTTAATAAGTTTTTGTATTGATATGGGTGATGTGTTCAGTGTGTTTGCCCATTATTTTAAACTCGTTTCGTTTTATTTTCTTTATAAGGCATTTATAGAGTTTGATTTAAAAGCTCCGCATAGAAATCTGCAAAAAAGCGAAAAGTTATACCGAATTTTATTTGATACAATTCCTACGGGAGTTATTATTCACTTTAATGAAAAAATACAGATAGCCAATAACGCTTTTATTCATTTAGCAGGAGAAGCATCCAAAGAACGGGTACTGAAAACACCGATCTGGGATTACTTTGATGTAGAAAAAAGAGAATCTTTCCGTAAAGTTATAGAACAGGTGAAAACGCAAAATACCGACATAGTGTTTGAAGAAAAACTCATGCGAAACGATGGAAATTTTCTTGATGTAGTGGTTAATATTACACCTTATACCTATGAAAGTGAACCGGCGGTATTAATCACGATAAAAGATATTACATCAACCAAACAAGTAGAATTTTTTAAATGCCAGATCGAAGAAACAACAGCTTATCAAAAACTCCAAAGAGATTTCTTTTCCAACTTGTCCCATGAACTCAAAACGCCTGTCAACTTGATTTTCAGTACAGTTCAGCTTTTGGAAACACATTTTAAAGATGCTTTATTAGAAAACGAAAAAATGAAACGATATATGCGGATTTTAAGGCAGAATTGCTATCGTATGCTGCGGCTTATCAATAACCTCATCGATGTAACCAAGATGGATTCGGGTTATTTTAAATTAAATCTTAAGAATTATAATATTGTTAATGTCATAGAAGACATTGTCTTATCCACTGCAGAATACATGGACAGCAAAGGCATTTCCCTACTTTTTGATACGGATGTTGAAGAAAAGATTATGTCTGTCGATGTGAATATGATAGAAAGAATTATCCTGAATCTTCTTTCCAATGCAATCAAATTTACCGACAGAGGCGGGGAAATAACGGTTAAGATAGAAGATG
>JGI24712J26585_10000881_pt1 | contig 25846 bp, 28 predicted proteins | sample BioPla3DNA2_FD_26585 | JGI IMG/M metagenome (IMG submission 26585)
AAGTATCTACCCGGGCGGGCAAACAGAAGAGATCTACGACCCAAACCCCTCTCCCACGAGGGGAGAGGGATAGAACGAGGGAGAACCCCACTACCTCTAATCGATAGTTAGGTGACAAGAGAAACGTCCCCCTGTCACCTCCGATCGCGGTCCTTGGTGCGCAGCCAGGCGGGACGGTAGAGCTGCAGCGGGATGGGGCGCCGGATGAACAAATAAAAAAGCACCTTCAGATTTAAAGGAATGAGCGGCCAGAGATAGGGAAAGCCGAAGGACTTGGTGGTCAGCAGGCGAAGAAGGATGAGGGCGATCCCGATAAGCAATCCAGGCAGGCGCAGCAACCCGGTGAGCAGAATCAAAATAAAGAGAAAGACCCGGTTGGCCATGCTCAGCTCCCAGCTCGGCGATGAGAAGACGCCGAGTGCGACAAGACCGGTATAAAGAAGCACCTCCGGGGTAAAGAATCCAACCGTGACCGCGATCTGGCCGATCAGCAGCGCTCCGACCAGCCCTAACGCGGTAGCAAATGGAGAAGGGGTATGGATGCTGGCCATACGCACCAGGTCAAGCCCAAAATGAGCAAATAGAAATTGCAGATAAAGCGGGATACTCGTCTTCTCCTTTGGCCCAATAAATTTTAAAGCTTCGGGCAAGTAGTGCGGCTCCATCGCCAGCAGCAGCCAGATCGGAATCAGCAAAAAAGAGATAAGGATGCCGAGCAAGCGGATCCAGCGGATATAAGTGCCGATGACGGGATTCTGTCGGAACTCTTCGGCATGCTGGAGCAGGTGAAAGACCGTGATCGGGGCAATCATCACCGAGGGCGAGGTATCNACGATNATGATGACATGTCCCTCAACCAAGTGCGTCGCGGCCACATCGGGGCGCTCGGTATAACGAACTACCGGAAAGGGGTTCCAGAAAGAACGGGTAATAAATTCTTCGACCGTTTTCTCGGCCATCGGCAGAGCATCGATATCGATCTGCTCAATTTTAGAGCGGATATTGCCTACGATCTGCGGATCGGCGATATCCTTGATATACATGATTGCAATATCGCTAACCGAACGGCGCCCGACATTGATTATCTCGCACCTGAGCTGGGGATCGCGGATCCGCCGCCTGATCAGGGCTACATTAAAAACCAGCGTTTCAACAAAGCCGTCCCGCGATCCCCGCGTAATTTTCTCAATATCGGGCTCGTGCGGATCACGCACCGGGTATTCCCGGGTGTCGATGAGCAGGCCCTGCGGCTCTCCGTCGACCAGGAGCAACATCGGACCGGCTAAAACCTGCCGGAGCGCCTCTTCAAGATCGTCAACCGGGTCTACCTCGGCAAAGGGGACGACCTCTTTCATCAGTTTTTCAATCGGGGCGGTGGCAATCTGCTCCCGGGTCGTCTCCAGCAAGGAGCGAAGTACAAAAACGGAGATCTCGTTATTGTTCAAGCCATCTACAAAGAGCAGGGCCGCCTTTTTACCTCCGATAAGAAGTTCCTTGAAGATGAGATCAAAATTTTTCTCACCGAGATCAAGCTTCTCATGCAGGTAAACTTTATTTTGTTCTAGTTTCTTGTGAATTGCCGTCGAAATGCTCTGCCGCCTCCATCCACCTCCGGCCGCTACCCCTTAGGGTCGAAGAGCAGCGCCATAAAAAAAGAAAATATGATCGCAGCGGTAATCCCGGTGCTGGTCAGCTCAAACATGCCCGTCAAGACACCAATCACCCCGCGGCGAGCTGCTTCCAACATGGCCCCTTTAGCCAGGGCATTACCGAAGCTCGCGATAGGCAGGCTGGCCCCGGCCCCGGCAAATTGAATTAACTTGTCGTAGAGGCCCAATCCCCCGAGGATACCGCCGGCAACAACAAACCCCGAAAGAATATGCCCTGGCGTAAACGGAGTTAGATCAAAAAGAAGCTGCCCGATCAGGCAGAAAAGGCCCCCTACTAAAAAGGCGGTTAAGTAGCTTCCCATAATTTATCCGTGCTCCTTTCTCCTGCTCGAACGACTCTACATCTCCAGGGCGACTGCGTGGGCTACCGCCGGGATGGTNTCCCCCTGGGCCAGGGTAGTAGTGCTATGNAGCGCACCNGTGGAGATCACCAGGACCTTCTTCAGCTCGCCGCTCTTCATCCGCCTCCAGAGATGCCCCAGCACCACCACCCCCGGGCAGGCGCAGCCGCTGCCGCCTGCCCCGACCTGCTGAACAGCGGGGNTATAAATCATCAGCCCGCAGTCATTATAATTTTGTTCCAGGAAATAACCGCTGCGGGCCAGAAGTTGCCGCAGGAGCTTCGCTCCAACCTGGCCCAGATCACCGGTGACGATTAGATCGTAGTACCGAGGATTGCGCTGCAGATCCTGAAAATGCAGGATCATAGTCGAAGCCGCTGCCGGGGCCATGGCTGCGCCGAGGTTAAAACTGTCTTTTTCGCCCATGTCAATTACTTTTCCTATGGTTACCGCGGTGATCCGCGGGCTCTCCCCGGCAGCACTGATTACCGCCGCCGCCGCCCCGGTCACAGTCCACTGGGCCTGTGTGGGCCGCCGAAAACCGTATTCCGTGGGATAGCGAAACTGGCGTTCCGCGCTGCAATGATGGCTCGAAGTAGCCGCCAAAACATTACAAGCAAAGCCGCCCGCGACCAGTATGCCTCCCCATGAGAGTACCAACGCCAGGGTCGAGCAGGCTCCGTAAAGCCCAAAATAGGGCCGCCCCAAGGCGGCAGCGCTGTATCCGGAAACGGTGATCTGGTTCAAAAGATCTCCGGACAGGAAATAATCAATATCCGCTAAATTAAAGCTTCGTTTTTCCAGCGCCAGGGAGCAAGCTTCCTGGAGCATCTTCCGCTCGGCGGCTTCAAAGCTCTTCTGGCTTGCCCGCAGATCCCCGTAAACCAGGTCAAAATCTCCCCCCAGGGGCCCCTTTCCNTCCATCGGCCCCGCTACAGTAGCTGCAGAGCTTAAAAAAGGGGCGGGATCTAGAAGGAGACTTTGTTGTCCTGCCTTTTTACTCATCTTTGTTCCCTTCGCTCCCGATCATTTTACACCGGCTAACTAAAACAGGGCTGAAATTAACCCAACCACAAAGGCCGTCACCACACCGAACAGGATCACGCTTCCGGCCAGGGAAAACATTTTGGAGCCGATGCCCAGCACCAATCCCTCTTTTTTAAATTCAAGAGCCGCGGCGGTAAGCGAATTAGCAAAACCGGTTACCGGAACGGCGGTACCGGCTCCGGTAAGGTTAGCCAGGTGATCGAAAAGACCCAGCCCGGTTAAGAGCGAGGCTATAAAAATCACTGTAACCACCGTGGGATTGGCCGCCTCTTCAGGACTAAACCCAAAGGCGATATAACCGTTTTGTATAACCTGCCCCAGAAGACAGACGGCCCCACCGCTGAAAAACGCTGTTAGCGCGTTGAACAGCAGCGGCGGAGGCGGCTTTTCTTTCCTGGCCAGCTCCCGGTACTCTTCGGCGGTAATCTTTAACTCTTCGGGAACGGCAGCCATTTACAGCTCTCCTTTTTTAGCCTAGCGATCATTTTGGACACCGAAGGCGAGCTTCAGGTTGACTTTATACTCTTCTATGCGGCCATTATCCAGGCTGGCGGTTAAGTTTACCACCTCCACCCCAGTAATACCGTCGAGCGTTTTGGACGCTTCCTGGACGGCATTCTGGACAGCATCTTCCCAGCTGACCCCTGATTCACCGACCAGCTCGATAACCTTGGCTACTGTAGTCAATACGGTCATCCCCTTTACCTGTTTTATAATCATCTTTGCTGTTGATAGAACCAGCCCTCTCTTCTGCTTCCGCCAACACGGGATAAGAGCTGCGGGGGGGATCCGGCGGGGTAGAAAAAACCAGGTAGAGCGCCAGGCCGGATAAAAGAAAAAAAAGGGTCACCCACAAAAAAACCGCGGCTGTTTTTCGATCACCCCCCAAAAAACCCATCTCTTACCTCCAGATAGAGCTGGTTCTTCAGCGCGGTTTTAGTATGCGAAAAACAACAATTTTCTATTCTCCGGGCGCCCTCGAGCGCCGGGCCAAGATGAGCTCAGCTCTCCGGCTGCATGTAAGAGCGCAGCTGGCGCAGCGCTCTTTTTTCAAGGCGGGAAACCTGGCGCTGCGAGAGGCTGAGACGCCCGGCAACCTCGGCCTGGGTCAGCTCGTTAAAAAAGCGCAGGGCGATTAGCTGCCGCTCGAGAGGGGTTAGCCTGATCATCCCCTCGTAGAGAGCCAGCCGCTCGAGCAGCTCTTCTTCTTCGCTGCTCTCTTCAAGGCTGCTNNNNATCTCCTCATCGAACGATGAGATCGGGAGCGAAGACTCCATGATCAGGGCTACCTCCTCAGAGGCAATNCCCAGGGCCCGGGCAATCTCCCCGACAGTAGGCTCGCGCTGCANAANCTGGGTTAACTGCTCGCGGCAAGAAGCCAGCTCAATCGACCGCTCCAGCAGGGAGCGGCTCACTTTAAGCGCAGTGATATTCCGGCGCCTGTAAAGGCGCATCTCTCCCTCAATCCAGGATAGAGCAAAGGTAATAAATTTGACTCCCCGGGCCGGGTTAAAGCGCTGCGCCGCCTTTAACAGGCCGATCATCCCTGCTTGGAAGTAATCGTCCCGTTCTTCGTCCCGGAGAGCCATCCGCCGGGCATAGGCGCTCACCAGCGGCTGCAGATGCAAGAAAAGCGTCTCCCCGGCCTCTTCTTCCCCATCCTGAAAGCGCTGCAACAGCTCCCGCAGCTGTTCTTCAGACATCGCTGGCTAGCTCTCCTGCAGCCCGCCCCGCGAGCGGATCTCCTTGACCATAGTGACCACGGTCCCTTCTCCGGGCGCAGAGCGGACGGTGAGCTCGTCCATAAAGTTCTCCATAATCGTAAAGCCCATCCCGGACCGCTCCAGCTCAGGCTTACTGGTATAAAGCGGCTCGCGGGCCTGTTCCAGGTCGGCGATCCCGATCCCCCGGTCGGCTACCTCGACGGTAAACTTATTTCCCTCCAGGAAAGCGCTGATTGTAATCAGGCCGATCCGGTCCTCGTAGGCATGAATGATGGCATTGGTGACCGCTTCTGATACCGCCGTTTTAATATCACTGATCTCTTCAAGGGTCGGATCGAGGCGCGAAACGAAGGCGGCGGTAACCACGCGGGCAAAGGCCTCATTTTCAGAACAGCTCTCTATCTCCAGCTTCATAAATGTACGGGATGACAAAATACTAAGACCTCCTTTTAGGCGGTGCCCCCAGGATTAAGTGCTGTAAGGCGTCCGCTTCTCGCTCAAAGAAAGGGATTATCCGGGCCAAGCCGGAGATCTCGGTGATTTTGAAGATAACCGGCGGAGCTTCACAGATGACCATGCGGCCACCTTTTGCGCTGATCTTGCGATAGCGTCCCAACAGGGCGCCCACCCCGGAGCTGTCCATAAAGGTAAGGCCGCCCAGATTAAAGAGCAGGGAATCGGCCAGGTGGCGCACCAGTTCCCGGTCGACCTTCTCCCTCATCTGCTCGGCCCAGTGGTGGTCCAGCTCCCCCTTTAACCGGACCAGCAAGATTGAATGGTGCAGNTTAAACTCGATCTCCATAACAACCTCCCCGGGCACTTGTATTTGTTTCTTTGGAAAATAGTTCTGCACTTCTCAGATTTTCCCTGCCGGTCCTTAAAATTATTCGACAAATAAGGTGACAGGGGGACGTTTCTCCTGACACCTCNTTGGGGGGAAGGGGGCTGAACAGAGAGAGAAGGCTTCGCTGGAAAGAGAGGTTGGAAGGCCGGTAAAACAAAAAAGCCGCCCATTAAGGGAACGGCTCGAAGCGTTTACGGAAAGCGTTTAAGGCTTAGCGCCGGGATTGTTTAAAACGTTAACGTCCGAATCTAAGCCAGCGTTGAANCAGTCGCAGGAACATTGCCCCTACCGGGGCTCGCTGGANCTCTTCATGAACAAGCAGGTCTACAGTAGTCTGTTCATTCTCGCCATAGCGCACTGTAAGCTCTCCCACCTTCTGGTACTGCTTCAGGGGAAGCTCTAACGGAAATATCTGTACCTCTTTGGTGTAGCTCTCATCCGCATCCCGCGGTAAAAGCAGGCTTAAATTTTCTGCAGCGATCACTTCGAGCTCAGGTGGAGAGCCCTTCTCGACCGGCAAAACGGTAACTACCGCCTCTTTTTTCACTACCGGTACACTTTTATAGTTGCTGAAACCATAGTCCAGAAGCATCCGGGCGGCATCGTAGCGCTCTTTCTCGGTAGGAGAGCCCATTACCACGGCCAGAAAGCGGCTCTTTCCTCTTTGCGCGGTTGCGGAGATGCCGTTCCCTGCCTCCCGGGTAAAACCGGTCTTTAACCCGTCACAGCCGGGATAATCGATGATCATACGGTTGGTATTGCTTAAAAAAACCTCCCCGGAGCGGATCCGGCCTTTCAGGAAGTGCTCATCCATCCAGATAGTGGCCCACTGGTGAATTCGCGGGTACTCCAGTAGCGCCAGGCTCATGAGCATAACATCGTAGGCACAGCTGTAATGGTCGGGATTATGGAGGCCGTGCGGATTGCAGAAATGGGTCTGTTGTAACCCCAAACTTTTTGCTTTTTCATTCATCAGCTCGACAAATCCCTCTACAGAGCCACTAATATGCTCGGCCACGGCCACTGCAGCGTCATTGGCCGAACCTACCGCCATCCCGATAAGCAGGTTTTCTAATGAGACCACGTCACCCTCGCTTAAGAATATCTCGGAACCACCCATCGAAGAAGCCCGCGCGCTGATGCACACCTGGTCGCCAAGTGAGATCTGACCCTGGGCCAGCTTCTCCAACGCCAAGAGAAGGGTCATGATCTTGGTTAGGCTGGCTGGATAAAGTTTCTTTTTGCTGTTCTCTTCCCAAATAATCTTTCCGCTATTCGTTTCCATCAGCAGGGCTGCTTCGGCCTCGATCTCAAATTCAGGTTCAACCTGTGCAAAAACCCCGGCTGCTTCAGATAAAGGCAATGCCAGTAGAGCGATGCTTAGAAACAGCGAAATGATCAAGCGTGTCAACTTCACCGCGCCAATCCCCCTTCATTTTTTACTATTTTCTCCAAGGCAAGTTAAAATCATACCGGAGCGAGTGAGTTTTGGTAGCGGCGATGAAATTCACTTATCCCGGCCGGAGGAAAGAGGAGCCGTTTTCCAGGGGGGGAAGGTTAAGCCAGGAGGCGGCGGAAGCCCCCAGGTCGGCAAGAGAAGAACGGGGCCCCAGGTTACGGCTTTGCTTTAGCGGCGGTGGCTTCGTTATCGCCACCGGGCCGCCAGCCGCGGCATCGGGAAGCGCGCCCACGCCAGCCCCGTCAAGCAGCGCGATCACCACCCTCCGCAAGGGAGAGCTCTTCTGCTCAGGCGCGCGGGTGGGTTTTGTCATACACTTCACGAATTTTACGCTGGGCAATCTGGGTATAGATCTGGGTGGTAGAGATATCGGAGTGGCCTAACATCTCCTGGACCGAACGAAGATCGGCGCCGTTTTCTAAAAGGTGAGTGGCAAAAGAATGGCGCAGCGTGTGCGGAGTGACCTCGCCGTTAAGCTCAGACTGCCGGGCATATTTTTTTAAAATCTTCCAAAGCCCCTGCCTGGTTAAGCGGCGTCCATGATGGTTCAAAAAAAGCGCCTTCTCTTCTTTTCGCTTGAGCATTTTTTGGCGGCTATTATGGAGGTATTCGTTGACACATTTCACGGCTACAGAGCCGACGGGAACGATCCGCTCTTTCATTCCCTTACCCCGGCAGCGCAGGTACCCGACCTCGGGGCTGAAATCGGTGACATTCAAAGAGACTAGTTCGGAAACCCGGATTCCCGAGGCGTAGAGAAGCTCGAGCATGGCTTTATCCCGCAGGCCCGCCTGGCCGTCATCCCGGGGCTGCTGCAGTAAACGGTCTACCTCTTCGGTGGTGAGGACGCGGGGTAGTTTTTTTTCAATCCGCGGCGCTTTAACTAGCTGGGCCGGGTTATCTTCAATCAGATCCTCTTGAACCAGGAAGTTGAAAAAAGAACGGATCGAGGCAACATTACGGGAGATAGTGGAGGCGGCCCGCCCGGCCTCTTTCAGGCTGAGNAGATAACGGGTAACCAGATCGCGATTTACATCAGCCGGTGAAGAGACCTTCTCCCGGTCTAAAAAAAGGAAAAAATTGTTCAGATCACGCCGGTATGANTCGAGTGTGTTTCGGGAAAGCCCTTTTTCTACTGCAAGGTAATGCGAATATTTCTCAAGCCAATGCTCCATGCACCAGTTGCCCTCACTTATGAAAATTCTTCTACCTATTCCACAATCGTGACGTAAAATCCTTTTTTTCGCAGTAACTACCGGCTCTTTATCGCATTACCGGAATTAACAACTTTATAAATACCGGTGAAATATAGGCTTCGACCAGGACGGCTGNTCCCAGCAACAACCCTACCAGAAAGAAAACCATCGAATAAGGACCGATATGTTCTCGTAAAAAGCAAGGACGCTGCTCCAGGGAGCAACGCAGGCGGAGCCATGAAAATGAAAAAGCAGTTACACTGCCGACAATCAACGTCGGAATCAAGAGCAAGTTATGTGGAAGAACCGCGCCAGCAGCAAAGAGAGCACCACGCAACGAGTTCCGCTGCACCAAAAACCCGACCGTGAAACCCAGTGAAAATCCGCGCAGCCCCACCAGTCCGGCAATAACGGGAAACCCNAGAAGAAACAGGCCCATGAACCAGGTCAGGAGCAGATGNCGAAAATTTAAGCTCAACGCCTGCCGGAAGACGGCTCCATGATCCAGCATACCGCTATCATGAAAGCTCTCGATAAAGGCACCAAAATAGCGGTTTAATTGAAGGAGCTGCTCTTCTCCCAGGCTCCGCAGCGCCAGCGCTCCGGCCAGCACACCGCCGGTAAAAAGAGCGGTGATAAGGATATACATTCCCATATTTTCCCGAAAGTATTCCTGAAGATCGCGCCGTANCTCGTCCAAGAACGCCGCCTCCCGGCCTGAGATTCGATTATCTTTATGCGCCGGCGCAACCGTTTATGCTGTCAGGGCCGCGGCGAACTGCAGGGCAATGATCGTTTTGGCATCATTAATTTCACCCTCCCAAAGCAGGCGCTGCGCTTCGGACAAGGTGATCCAGAGAGGCTCCAGCACTTCATCTTCATCAGCGGGAGCGGGCCGCCCGGTGANAACTCCTTCCGCTAAAAAAAGATAGATCTTTTCATCGCAAAACCCCGGGGAACTGTAAAACCAGGTCAGCTCTCTCCAGCTTCCTCCCCGGCAACCGGTCTCTTCGGCGAGCTCTCTTTGGGCACAGCGAAGCGGCTCCTCCCCCGGTTCGAGCTTCCCCGCGGGGACCTCCAGTAAAACTCCGGCGGTGGCATGGCGGTACTGCCTCACCAAAAGAACGCGCTGCTGTGGATCCAACACCAGGATAGCCACGGCACCGGGATGCTCGACGACTTCCCGAAAAGCCGCCTNTTTGCCATTGGGGGTAAGAACCCGGTCCTGGCGCACATTGATGATCTTCCCCCGGTAAAGATAACTTGACGAAAGCAGCTTCTCCCAAAGTTTTTTCTCTTGCTTCTCCATTTTTTCCCCTTCCTTCTTTTCGATCCAGTATCTCCAGCGCCGCCGCCGCGGCCGCAGCCGCGGCATTAAAAAAGCAAGGATCATCCTGGTAGCGGCGTCCCATACTCTTCAGCGCGCTGAGAGCCATCTGCTCCATAATCTCCTCCAGCGGCGGGGCCGGCCGCATCTGCAGCCGATGCCGCGAGAGCAGCCCCCGCCCGGCCAGCTGGCTTAAACAGAGGCGTAACCGCGGCGGCGGCATCAGCGGCAGCACCAGCAGTGCCGGGGAGATTGCCGCCAGCCCTAGCGCTGTAAGGGTATGGTGGCTCACACCAAAGTGCCGCCGGCGTCTTTCGGCAAAACTGAGGCGGGGGATAAATACGGGCACCCCGCCCAGGGCGTTGACCCGGTTGACATGATCGCCGGTCTCCATCCCGCTGAAGCCGAGGCGGCTCCCGGTGCCGATGCTGCCCGGCCCCGGGCTGAGGATAATTATCTCCGCCCCGATCAGCTCCCGGCAGGCGGCCAAAGCTGAATAAAGATTTACCGCTTCGAAGTCGCCGCCGAAAGCATGCCCGCAGGTTACCGTGCCGTTGAGCAGCCCCTTTTTCTTTAGCTCAGCGATAGTGCGGCTGAAAGCAAGCGGCAGGGCGGTTCCGTCAGTCATGATATAGGCAATCCGGCAGGAGGGCCGGTAATGTTTTAAGACCGCAACAGCAGGAGCCACCATGCTGTGCAGCTCGCCGATCAGCACGGGCGTTCCCCGCAGGCCGTCAAACCGGGCCAGCTGCGGCCGGTAGCCCGCCTCGCGCTCTTCACAGCTGAGCACCCGTATCTGCCAGTATAGCAGAGCTTCATGATATGGCCGCGGCCATGAAAGCGGGGCGGCGGGCGGCTAAAATTAAACTCGACAAAATGATAACCCCCGCTGCCGAGCGACAGAAAAAGAGCGGTTGTATTCAGCAAAAGCAGATCGCCGGGGCTTACCGGGCCGGTCAGCAGCTCATAGTTCAGCGCATCACACTCGTCCCCTTCGACGATGACCCGCAGTTCGCTGACCGAACCCCACCGGGACTGCACTGCGCTGACCAGGCCAACTTGATGACGGATCAACTGCCGTCTAACCACCTTTAAATTAATTTTCGCTGCCGCGGCGAATAATCCTTGCCTCTAGGTAAAATTTTCCCGAAAACGCCCCAGGTAGTCCAGGCGGCGTAAAACGGAGCTGTTTTCAATAACCCGGCTAAGAGAATAATATTCGCAAAAGAGGTGGACCCCGCTCCAGAAAAACAGGAAAGCCGCCTGGAGAGCCGGAGACAAGTAGAGCACAGCAGCAATCCCGAGAGCGGCACCGAGTAAATTTGCTCCACAGTCGCCAAGCATCGCGGATGCCTCCAGGTCTAAAGGAGCGATAGCCAGGGCTCCGACCATTAAAGGAATTAGCAACTGCGCGGCGGCATCGGGAGACCGGGCCAGGAAGATGATCAATGCCGCTCCGGGAAAGAATATCTTCAGCGCGCGGCCAGGCCGGCGATCAAATAGGTTGAGCCCATTGGCACTAAGCAACAGCAGCAGAAGCGCCAGCAAGCGGTGTCCCGGCGAAAAAGGAAGGCTTCCGGCAAAAAGAAGACCCACCAGAACCGCCGTGATCACCTTCAAGAAGCCAGCCGTCAATTTTCCCTGCCGGGCCGCACCAAAATGTCCTTTGAAACCGCTGGTCTTTTCGGTAATAAGATCGTCCCAGAGGCCCAAAAAGGCAAAGCCGATCCAGAGAAATAATATGGAAAACGGAGGAGCGGCAACCGGATCAATCCAAAGCACCGCCGCCGCACCGGGCAGATATCCGAGTAGCAGGGCCGGACCAAGAGCGGCTGAAACCATCTTACCGCGGTAATTGCTTTTTACCACCCCGGCACGATGATAAAATTCAATCAACTGCCGGCCGATGACGGTGCTCCAGAGAGGAGCCACCAGCAGGAGCGGCAGGGCGCTAGAGCCGGGCAAGATCATTGAGCCTCCCCCTTCCCCCTGAGCAGGCGTTCCCGACGCAACCAGAGCTCGTGAATAAGGTCGACACACTGGCGGCCCCGGTGCAGAAAAGAAGAAAGTTCTCTTCCTCTTTCCCGGTGAGACATTGAGGTGGGCACCTCTACAACCGGCCAGCCCTGCTGTAACAGGTCCAGGGTCAAGGCCACCTCCAGCCCGAAACCACGCGGTGGAAAAGAGAGCCTCTGCAGCAATTCGCGGCGCAGGATACGCTGCCCGGAAAGAGGCTCCCGCATCAGGCAGCCGGTGCAGCGGTAGATCGACCAGCCCGCCAGCTTCTTCACCAGGCCGAAACCGCCCCGGCGCCGGTTTGCGGGAAAACAGGCTACGCTCATGGCTGCCTCGCCAGCAACGAGCGGCTCCATCAGGCGGGAGAGCTCTACCGCCGAATCGCCCAGATCGGCATCGACGAGAGCGATATAAGGAGCTGTACTAAAATGGGCCCCNAAAAGAACCGCCTCCCCCTTTCCCAGGTTACGGGTCAGGCGAAGCACCNGNGCTCCCGCAGCAGCGGCCTCCGCCGCGGTACCGTCAGTTGAACCGTCATCGATCACCAGGACCTGCTTGATCTGCGGTAGTTTGAAAAGCGCGGTAACCGTACGGCCAACAAGGGCAGCCTCGTTATAGGCGGGTATCAGCGCATCGATCTCCATCTCAGTTTCCCTTTACCTCCCCCGGGAAAAGCCCCTCGCTGCCTTCTCCAAAACCGTAATGCCCGCTGATATTTTCGGCGATCATCTTCAGTAGAGCAACCTGCCCCCAGAATGTATCGATATTATCTACCAGGCTGAGACCTATTTCTAGTTCATCCGGATACCGGAAAGACTCTCCCTCGGCCCACGTAAACAGGGCGATCACCTGGATCCCCTTTTCCTGCAGCTCTTGCCAGAGCTCGTAAAAAAATTTGCCGGAGCTGAAAGCTTCCGGTTTCAGGAGCAGAAGACAGCAGTCCGGAGGCCTCTGCAGCACCGCGGCTTCCGCCTCCGGAAGCAGCAAGCCCCCTGCGATCAGCTCTTTAGCCTCGATCTCTCCCGGCATAGTTAACAGGTTGGCCAAATCCTCCGCTCCCTTAAAAAGCTGCTCTGTCTCTTCATCCTCTACCGGGGCATCAGGAACCAAGATCACAGTGACCGCAGCCCCGCTTTCTTCGAACAGCGCCCTAAGCTCACAGCCCTCCTGATCCGGCAAACTAATTATGAAGATCTCTTTTTCAGACAACGCTCCGTTAAAGTTCTGCCGGAGCAGCGGTCGCAATGCCTCCCAGTGCTGCAACTCAATCTCCTGGCGGCGGTTGTGCTCCCGAAGCTGAACCATCTGCTCCTCCATCAACTGAATAACATCACGCTGGTTGGCCACGAGAAAGCTATCGCCAAAAGAGACCCCGATCAAAATCCCCAGGGCCAGAGCTAGAAATATGGCTGCAATTGTCATCAAGTATTCCCGGAAATCAAAAATGGAATCACCGCCTCGGTCATGATCCGGACTTTACCGCGCCTCTACGGGAGCAGCTTCAGGCGAAAGATAAAGAGGCGAAAAAGATGCTGTATTGTTGGCGAAAAGAAAACCATGGTTAAAAGTGGGGTTAAACCGGCAGCGATAACAACGGGAATTAGAAACCCAACCGCCCGCGGCTGATAGAGCCGGCTAACCCCCTTGGCGTCAATTAGCCGGTCCCCCACCTTCAGCCGCACCAAAAAAGTGCTGGCCATCCCCGGCCGCCCTTTTTCAAGAAATTCAGTCACCGAAAAATGCGCTCCGACAGCAACGATCAGCGCCGCTCCCAGGTCGTGAGCCAGTAACAAGGCGATATCTTCGCTGGTCCCGGGAGCGCTGAAGAGATGATATTTCAAACCGAGCCGCTCCAGCCTCTCCCGGCCCGGAACCCCCCTGCCGTCGGGATAAGCATGCACCACTAGTTCGCGCGCCTGCTGCAGCGCCCGGTCGCTGACACTGTCCATATCCCCAATGATCAGGTCCGGCGTTAAGCCGCATTCTAGAAGGGCGTCTCCGCCCCCGTCAACCCCGACCANAACCGGCCTTTTTTCATAAAGGTAACTTTTAATCGCCCGGAGATCTTCATGAAAACCTTTTCCCCGGATCACCACTACCGCATCATGATCTTGAAACTCTGTCTCGACTGGCGGAAGCTGAATCTCCCCGGTAATCAGCCCGCGTTCACGATAAGCATAATCAAGAGTATTGACCACAAACTCTTCGACAACAGATTCTCTTTGCCGTAGTGCTTTCTGAGAGATCTGTTCGCAGGCGCTCTGTGTCAGCAGGTCGCCGCGGGCCAACTCCAAACCGCGGCGGTAAATAGTGCCTCCGGCTACCTCAAGAAGCTCTCCGTCAACCACCTCTTCAAAAAAGGATTCTCCTAAATTTTCGACCAGGTGCACCCCCTGGCGCAGTAAAAACTGCAATGCCAGCGGAGGNAAAAGCCCGCTACAGAATGAATCTTGATTCAAGACCACCTTCACNCCGCGGCGCACCAGCCCTTCCGCAGCAGTCCAATCGAGATCCCGGTGGTCAATCAAAGCAATCTCCTTGGCGCGGATCCGCTGAAGGAGCCTTTTGGTAGAGCGGTCTTTACGCACCCGCCCGACCTTAAAATTATTTTTTTTTCTTTTTGTTAACCAGTAAAACATATTTCACCTGAACACCCTCATTTAGCTTTCCCCAAAGCGCAGATTTCATCTAAAAACAATTCAATCCAATCCTGCCGTAAAGGCGATCCGCTGACAAATATAAGCTTGCATTTTATGTCAACAAGAAAGCATAAAATCCGCCTTTGCGGACAATTTAAAAAAGCCTCTCCAGGACAACATTTCAGGGCCTTACCGGAAGGAATGGCTTAATCATGAAATTTAGATGGTTTAAATATCTTCTCTTGTTCTTTCTTGCCGTTACCGTTTTCTGGATGGCCTTAACCGGCTGGCAGTTGCAAGCAAATACGATTGAAAATATCCGGATNTACCAGGGCGAATCACATTACGTAAACTTGCAGATCCCCTTTCTCTATGTCCGCGGCGATCGGCATGATGTAATCTTATTTAACGGTAACCCTCTTCCCCAAAAATCAAGCCGGGTCAACACGCCCATCAGCCTGGAAGGGCAGAACCTGGGCCAGGTGAAACTCGAATTTTCGCTTTTNGGATGGATTCCNCTGCGCCGGATCACTGTAAATGTNCTGCCCGAGATTAAGCTTGTCCCGGGAGGGCACTCCATCGGGATCAAGCTTCGGGCACAGGGTGTTAGCGTGGTCGGCTTTTACTATTTCGACGTTAATGGGAAAAGCCTCTCACCGGCCCGGGAGGCCGGGGTGAAAATCGGCGACAGTATCTTGAAGATCAACGGAGAAGATGTCGATAATGCTCCCGGCGCAGCCCGCCTGCTGGAAAAAAGAGGCGGAAGGCAGGTAGAGCTGTTAATCAACCGTCGCGGCAAAATGATAAAACTTTCACTGAGGCCACTTTATTCTACCGCCGACGGCGCTTACCGAATCGGCCTTTATCTGCGTGATTCTGCAGCCGGGGTTGGCACGCTCACTTTTTATGATCCCGAAACCAAGCGTTACGGTGCTCTGGGGCACATCATTCTAGATTCCGACACGCATCAGCCGATTAATTTAAGCGAAGGATCAATCGTCAAAGCAAAAATAATTAATGTAAAGGCAGCCCAAAAAGGGCAGCCTGGCGAAAAAACCGGAATTTTTATCGATGGCAGCCTCGGCAATATTGTAAAAAATAGCCCTTATGGAATTTTTGGGGAAATTACCGATTTCCGTAAACCGGAATCGCCTTACCCGGATCCCTTGCCGATGGCTCTCTCGACCCAGGTTGAAACAGGGCCTGCCGAGATCCTGACAGTGATTGACGATGAAACTATCGACAGCTATGCCGTGGTGATTGAGAAGATCTCCTACCAGGCCAGCCCGGCAGACAAAGGGATCGTTATCCGGGTAGTTGATGAGAAGCTTTTACAGAGCACCGGTGGGATTATCCAGGGAATGAGCGGCAGCCCGATCATCCAGAACGGAAAACTAGTCGGGGCGGTAACCCATGTTTTTATCAATGATCCAACACGGGGATATGGTATTTTTATCGAATGGATGTTCCAGGAGGCTGAAATATTTACCAACAATTAAAATTTTTATGTTACAAAGAAGGAATTTAAATCCAGATGTCGAATTTTTTTATAAAAGCTGATTCATCAAATAGTTTAAGGAGGTAACAGAGTGTTGAGAATTGTAGTCGCCGATGATAACCGCGAGTTCAATAATTTGCTTTCCTCATATCTTTCCATGCAACCTGATTTTGAGGTTGTCGGCAGCGCATACAATGGCAAAGAGGTTTTACAGCTATTCCAGGATCACCAGGTTGATTTCTTAATTCTTGATATCATCATGCCTCACCTTGACGGTATCGGGGTACTGGAGGCCCTGGCCGAGATGGAGCTGGAACAGAGACCGCAGGTAATCATGCTGACGGCGTTCGGTCATGAAAATATTACCAGGAGGGCGGTAGAGCTCGGTGCAGCCTATTATATCTTAAAGCCATTTGATATGGAGATACTGCCTGATCGGATTCGTCAGCTTAATGGTAATGCCATGCCGTCTATCACCGGCACCCCGGAAACCTCCCCTAAAAAAATGCTGCGTCAAGTACCGCTGGAGGAAGAAGTCACCGAAATGTTACACCAGATCGGTATTCCCGCCCATATCAAGGGTTATCTTTATCTGCGAGATGCCATCCTTATGGTCGTAGAAGATGTTGACCTGCTGGGCTCGATTACTAAAATTTTATATCCGGAAATCGCAGATCGTTTTAACACCACCCCCAGCCGGGTAGAGAGAGCAATCCGCCACGCCATCGAAGTGGCCTGGACCCGTAATAACGTGGAAATAATTAAAAAGTTTTTCGGGCACACCATCAATACAGAAAAAGGTAAGCCCACCAATTCCGAATTTATCGCCATGATGGCCGATCGCCTACGCCTGAACAACAAGAGCTACCTGGCCTTAAATTGATTGATCGGCTCGTAACACGGTTTTTACCCGGGTACCGGTTCATGTAGATATCTATGCAGGGGTAATAATTTTAAAAAACGAGAGCTGGTGCAGGAAACCCTAAATATATCCTTTAAGAATACCTTCAGCAATGATTAGCCGCTGGATCTGATTGGTCCCTTCGTAGATCTGCAATATCTTTGCATCTCGCATATATTTTTCTAGCGGATAATCGCGAATATAACCGTAGCCGCCTAAAACCTGGAGAGCGTCTACGGTGACCCGCATGGCCATATCTGAAGCATAGGCCTTCGCCATGGCTGCGTACGCCGAAAGGCTCCGCTCCTGTTTTTCAGCCATGGCGGCGGCCTTAAATACAAGGGCGCGGGCCGCTTCAATCTCCATAGCCATATCGGCAAGCATAAACTGAATTGCCTGCTGCGTGGCGATCGGTTTACCGAACTGAACCCTCTCCCGCGCATATTTCACAGCCGCCTCGTAAGCGGCCCGGGCCACGCCTACCGCGAGGGCGCCGATCATCGGCCGCGAGAGATCAAAGGTTTCCATGGCCGCACGAAAACCGCTTCCTTCCTTGCCGAGACGGTTCCCGGCGGGGACCCTGACCTCTTCTAAAATAACCTCGCTGGTATTGCTGGCCCGGATCCCCATTTTCTTCTCTTTTTTCCCCGCGGAGAGACCCGGCGTCCCCCTTTCAACAACAAACGGGGTCAATGAGCGAACCCCCCGCTTCGGATTGGTTAAGGCAAAAACAACATAGAGGTCAGCATAACCGCCGTTGGTAATAAAGCATTTAACCCCATTAATCACGTAGTCGTCCCCATCCGCCAGGGCGGTGGTGGCGATCGCGCTGACGTCGGACCCGGCGCCCGGCTCGGTGAGACAAAATGAAGCAAGCTTGCCCCCGGCAATAGCCGAAAGGTAGTGCTCTTTCTGCTCTTCACTGCCTGCAAGCAGAATCGGCAGCGCAGCCAGTGTATTTGCCCCTACGCTGGTAGCGATACCGGCACAACCGCGGCCNAGCTCCTCGGTTACCAGGCAAAGAGTGACCTGGTCCATTCCGGCCCCGCCGTATTTCTCTGGTAGACTAACCGTGGCATAACCCTGCCGCACCATCCGGCGAATCAGCTCCACGGGCATCTCTTCAATTTCATCGTAGTGAGCAGCCACGGGGATGACCTCCTTCTCGACAAACTCACGGGTCATCTTCTGTATCGCCAGCTGCTCTACATTTAATTCAAAATTCATTTTTTAGTATCCTCCTGTAGCCGGGACTAAGCCCATAGTTAATTAATTACTAACATACCACGCTTTTGAATTCAAGGGCTTTTCTTTTCCCTGNCCAGGGGGGGCTGTCTAAACGGCCATCATCTTTCAGCCGTCGATTGAAGATTAACTGTTGGAGGTAAAAGATTGGAAAAGACTACCGGCATTTGACCGGCGGGGTTAGACTGTTTNCGAGCGCGCTTCTTTTTTAAACCGCTCCGCCCGCCCGAGCAGGCTGTCGACATGCTGCAGACCGGCCTGATCAATTTCAGCGCCGTCCAGCATGCGGGCGATCTCGGCACGCCTCTCCCCCGGGTTAAGCGGCTCCGCCCTGGTCTNGGTGCGCTCCCCAGAAAGCTCCTTGTAGAGCCGAACATGATGGTCGGCCATGGCCGCAATCTGAGGGCTGTGGGTAACACAGATGATCTGGTGGTGTACGGCCAGCAGGGCCAGCTTTTCNGCGACAGCCTGGATCGCGGCGCCGCCGATCCCGGCATCGACCTCGTCGAAGATGAGGGTGGGGATACGCTCCTGCCCGGCAAAGATTGTCTTTATCGCCAGCATCACCCGTGACATCTCCCCACCTGAAATAATCTTCGCCAGGGGTTTCACCTCTTCACCCGGATTGGCCGAAAAGAGAAACTCGACCCGGTCCCGGCCACGCACCGTGAAATTATCCTCTTCGGTAATACAAACGGTAAAGCGAGCTCCGGGAAGGGCCAGCTCTTGAAGAGCGCTTTCCAGAAGCGGCTCCATACCGGCGGCCGCCTCGCGGCGCAGCGAGCTCAGCTGGCAGGAGGCCTCTTCGAGCTGCCGCGATACCGCTGCAATCTCCTCTTCAAGCTCCCGGGCTAGGCTCTCGCTATTCTGCAGCCGGTTGAGCTCCTCCTCGGCCCGTTGTCCGAAGGCGATCACCTCTGCCACGGTCTCGCCGTATTTTCTTTGTAGAATACGCAGCTGTTCGAGACGTTTTTGAACAGCGGCCAACTCGGCGGGGTTGTATTCAAAAGCAGCCTGGTAATCACGCAGGGTAAAAGAGATCTCCTCGAGCTGCGCGGATGCACTTTCAAGCATCCCCACCAGCGGAGCTAGCTCCGGATCAATCTGCGCCGCCTCCTCCAGCCGGCTCTGTGAAGCAGCCAGGGCGTCGAGCACGGCTGGCACGGCGCGGCGCTCATCGCCCCGATAAATTTCATTATAGGCGCCGGCAACCAACTCTTTTAATTTCTCTGCATGTGCTAGAATCTTCTCTTCTCTTAACAGTCTCTCCTCTTCGTCCGGGTCCGGCCGGGCCTCCCGGATCTCATTGATCTGAAAAGANAGGATATCCATGCGCCGCTCCCGCTCCGCGCTGTCATGGCCCAGCTCCGCGAGGCGCTCCCTCAGCTCCTGCCTCTTCCTGAAGAGGCTCTCCACCCGTCTCCGGGCAGCAGCGGCTCTCTCTCCACCAAAGAGATCAAGCAGCTCCAGGTGATAACCTGGCCGTAAAAGTGACTGGTGCTGATGCTGCCCGTGCAGATCCACGAGCAGCTCTCCGAGCTCTTTTAAAAAAAAGATGGGCATTGCCCTCCCGTTCACCCGCCCGACGCTGCGGCCATTGCGGGAGANCTCCCGGGCGACGATCAGGGTTTCACCGTTTTCAATTCCCGCCTCTTCAAGCAGGGTCTCGATCTCCGGCAAGCANAGAGCGGGGCCTTCAAAGATACCCTCGACAAACGCGCCCTCTTCACCCTGGCGGATCTGGTCTGTAGCCGCCCGCTCTCCCAAGAGCAGGTTGATCGCCCCGATGATGATTGATTTTCCCGCCCCGGTCTCCCCGCTGAGAACATTCAGACCGGGCTTGAACCTCAGGGTCAGATCTTCAATCAGGGCAAAATTGGAGACGCGTATCTCGACGAGCAATCCTTAGATCCTCCTTCCGTCTCCGCGCCGCTCAGCTCTTTAATTTCTGATGCAGCAGCCGGTAAAAAGAACTATCCCCAAAATGAACCAGCTTTACTTTTTGCTCCGCTTTTTGAACCAGAATTTCATCACCATCTTCCAGGTCAAAGCCGACCTGCCCATCTGCAGTCAAGACCACCTGGGCCTGCCGGGTATCCACGCGCATCCGGATATGTTCCCCGGCGGTGACAATAACCGCTCGGTTGTTCAGACTGTGTGGGCAGATCGGAGTAATTACGATCAGCTCCAAAGAGGGATTTACGATGGGTCCGCCAGCGGAAAGCGAATAACCGGTTGAGCCGGTCGGGGTAGCTACAATGACCCCATCCCCGGAATAGCTCTCCAGAAAATCATCATTGATATAGGTGTTCAGGGTCAGAATCCTGGAAAAAGGGCCCCGCGAAATGACAATATCGTTTAAAGCGATAAAGCGCCCCAGCATCCGCCCCTCACGCCGGACTGCAGCCTCGAGCATCATCCGCTCCAGAAATTCATACTGTCCCGTAAGGATATATTGCAGGTAGCGATCCATCTGCTCCACTTCAATCTCGGCGAGAAAGCCTTTGTGGCCCACATTAATTCCCAGTATGGGCACCTCCCAGCTCGCCAGATCGCGGGCCGCTCTGAGGATGGTTCCGTCACCCCCGACGACGAGCAGCATCTCCACCCGGCCTTGCCACTGGGCCAGCTTCTCTTCCAACGAACCGCTCAGGTAATCGGTCTGCCCGGGCCCGGCGGTTAATACCGTGATACCGCGCTGATCGAAAAAATCGCAGATTCTTTCTACAACCAGGGCCGAGTTTTCTTTCTTCCAGTTTGGAACCAGTCCTATGCCGCGCATGGCCCCTCCTTTAGAAGATACCGCCTTTCAGCAGGCGGCCTAAAAAAACAAAACCGATGGTGATCAGCAGAATCAAGGCCGCCTTCCAGAGATACCGCTCTTTTTTCCCCGGTTCACTTTGAAAAGAGAAGCGAATCTCTTGCATCTTTTCCTGGGCTTCCAGATAAAAAAANATCCCATCTGTCTGGAAAAAAAGGCAGTCCAGCAACAGGTCCCGGCGCAAACCGGGCCAGTGAAGCGGACCTTCGCCCTTAATTACTTTAACCAAAAAACTTTCGCCGTCCCGGGAGACGATAAAATTTCCTTCATAAACAAAACTCTTTTTTTTTCCGTCTACGGTCATGGTCACCGGAAGGGCCGGATGGATCTCGGTGAGCCGGTAGCCGCCAGCCTGCAGTTTATGCCATGCCTTCTGTTCTCTGCGGGTCAGCGGTCGATCGACCCATTGGCGCGGCTTCTTACGTCTCCTGCGCTTTCGGTTAAAGAGGAAGTACAGGAGATAAGACCCGGACAGAAGCAGCAGCCAGAGATAATCCTGCCAGCGCAAGAGATCACCACCCGGCACTAAACTATATTTTATATTCGCCAGGGGCCTTTCAATTCCTTTAAGCGGCGGATTATTTTACCAGATCTTGCCGGGCCCGGCTGACCAGCCTTGAGATCTCTTCTTCCAGCTCTCTCCGGCAGGAGCATTCCCCGCGGCGCAGCTTCCAGTAAACAAAATACTCGAGATTGCCCTTGGGCCCGGGAAGATGCGAGTAGCAGAAGTCCGCGGCGCAGTAGCCGGTCTCACAGGCAAAGGCGACCAGTTCGCACAGCACGGAGCGATGCAGCCGGGGATCGCGGATAACCCCCCTCCCCCTGCTGGCCTCGCTGCGCCCAACTTCGAACTGGGGCTTGACCAGGGCTAGAATTGCNGGCAGCCGGTTTTCTTTCAGCACCGGCAGGACTAGCTTCAGCGAGATAAATGAGAGATCGACCACGGCGAGATCCGGAGCTACAGGAAGATCCTGCGGCCGGAGATGTCGGATATTGTAGCGCTCAAGCACGGTTACCTGTGGATGNCGCCGCAACGCCCAGTCAAGTTGCCCGTAGCCTACATCGAGGGCNATTACCCGGCGGGCACCNTGCTGTAGAAGGCAGTCGGTGAAGCCCCCCGTAGAGGCCCCTACATCGAGAACGGTGANACCTTCAACCGTCAAGCCAAGATCGTCCAGGGCCCCGGCAAGTTTAAAGCCACCCCGGCTGACATAACGNCGCCGTGGTTCCAGAAGAAGGATCTCGGCGTCACGAGGATAAAGCAGCCCCGGTTTAGAGCAAACCTGCCCCTCGACGAGGACTCGCCCGGACATGATCTCCGCACGGGCCCGGCTGCGGCTAATCCCGGGAAAGTGCTCCATGAGCAAAAGGTCCAGCCGTTCACGCTTTTTTGCTTCTTTCAACTTGCACCTTCCGTCATCTTGGCCGCAATAAAAGAAAGGGCCGCCTGGAAGATCCCTTCCGGGTCCAGGCCGCAGAGAGAGAGCATCAGGGCCCGCGGCCCCTGTTCAACAAAGCGGTCTTTAATCCCCAGCAGCTTTACCGGAAGCGCCAGGTTCTTTCGGGCCAGGAGCTCCAGCACGGCGCTGCCGAAGCCGCCGGTGATGCTATTCTCCTCTACCGTGAGTACGCGGCCGCACCGACGGGCCCACTCCAGGAGCAGCTCTTCATCGAGCGGCTTGATAAAACGGGCGTTGATCACCGCCGCATCAACCCCTTCCCCGGATAGCTTCTCCGCTGCCTCCAGGGCGGCATTGGCGCAAGGCCCGGCAGCGGCGATGAGCAGATCGCCGCCTTCACGCAGCAGCTCGCCTTTACCCCAGGGCAACAGCCGCGGTTCGGAGAGCCCGACCCCTTCGCCCTTATCCCGGGGATAACGCAACGCCGCCGGGCCGGAAGCATGGTGGAGAGCGGTATAGAGCAGATGCTGCAGCTCATCTTCATGCCGCGGCGCCATCAGGGTCATCTGGGGGATTGAGCGCAGGTAAGAAAGATCAAGAATGCCCTGGTGAGTTTCCCCATCTTCGCCGACAATACCGGCCCGGTCCACGGCAAAGAGAACCGGTAGCTTCTGGAGACAGACATCGTGAACGATCTGATCATAGGCTCTCTGAAGAAAAGTGGAATAGATTGCCACAACCGGCTGCAACCCCCCGGCGGCGAGGGCAGCGGCCAGGCCCACAGCATGCTGCTCGGCAATGCCCACATCAAAAAAACGCTGCGGATAGGCCTCGGCAAACCGGCTCAGGCCGGTACCCCCAGTCATCGCGGCAGTTAAAGCGACGATCTTGGGATTCTCTGCGGCCAGCCTGACCATCGTCTGCCCAAAAACCTCGGTGTAAGTCGGACCTGTTTTTTTACTGCGCGGGAGACCATTTTCCAGGTCAAAGGGACCGATCCCGTGAAAGCGCTCCGGCGAAGCTTCAGCAAAGCTGTAGCCCTTCCCTTTCTCGGTCAGAATATGGATGAGTACCGGTCCTTTCATCCGCGACGCCTGCCGGAAGGTACCTTTTAAAGCAGCGATATTATGCCCGTCAATAGGGCCAAAATAAGTTAAGCCGAGCTCTTCGAAGATCATCCCGGGCACGACAAGATATTTCAAGCCGCCCTTGAGGCGCTCAGCGGAGTCCACTATCTTCTTGCCAACAAGAGGAATCCGGTTGGCCTTCTGTTCAAATTCAGTTTTCAGGCGGAAGTACTTCGGATCGGAGCGGATTCGGCCCAGGTAGGCCGACATCGCCCCGACATTGGAGCCGATCGACATCTCGTTATCGTTTAACACTACCATCAGGTCGGTCTGAAGATGGCCGGCATGGTTTAAAGCCTCCAGGGCCATCCCCCCGGTCAGCGCACCGTCACCGATCACAGCAATAACCTTGTAGGTGTCACCGCAATGATCGCGGGCCAGGGCCAAGCCGAGAGCTGCCGAAATAGAAGTAGAACTGTGCCCCGTCCCGAAGGGATCATGAACACTCTCGTCAGGTTTGGGAAATCCGCTTAACCCGCGGTAGCGGCGCAGGGTATGAAAACGCTCCCAACGGCCGGTAAGTAGCTTGTGCGGGTAACTCTGGTGACCGACATCCCAGATAATCCGGTCACGCGGACTCTGAAAAGTGCTGTGTAAAGCCAGGGCCAGCTCTACCACCCCCAGGTTTGGCGCCAGATGACCCCCATTATTGGCTACCGTCTGGATCATATATCTCCTGATTTTCGCGGCCAGCTCCTCCAGCTCAGTGATCTGTAAAGTCTGCAAATCCTCAGGCAGCTTCATCTGGCCGGAAAGTCCCACCATCCTTAGGTCACCTCATCTTATTTTCAGGGGAAAACCAATCCCGCAGCTTTTCCAACCGGGTGAGAATTTTACCCACAAAAAGGATTATTTCGGTAGAGCGGCTTATAGCCACATTTTTTCCCCAGGCTTTTCCGCCCACGGTTAAAGCCGCCACCAGGGCCGTCAATAAAATCCCTCCGTAAATCTCCACCGGTAGAAGGGGTTTCACCGCAGCCAGCCGCGAGATGATTATCGCGGCCAGGGTCCCGCTAACGATACCGCTGATATCACCGATAACATCGTTGCAAAAATTGGCCACCTGGTCGGCGTGCCGGAGTAGCTCTACCGCCCGTCGGGCTCCATCCGTCTTCCGGGCGGCCTTGGCATTTAGCGGCGCCTGATCTGCCGCCGCCGCAGCGGTACCGATTATATCAAAGATTATGCCCAGCATAATCACGGCCAGTAAAATTAGGAAGGAAAGCAACAGTGAATAGATCACATCGAGCAATAACCGTGTGATGATACCGATAGCTACCGCCAGAACAAAAGACCAAATGGTGATCCTTGCTACCCACCGTCCCGAGGGACGGCTACGCCTGCTTTTACTCACCTCATCACCAGACCGCTCCGGCATCGTCAAGGCCGGCTTGCATTATTTTAGCTTAAACAACTTGCCACCCGGAGATACTGCCTCTGCTGGTCCTCTCCCGGTTAGTCCTATGGACAAAAAAACACAGGTGGTAGCAGGCCAGGTAAACGTTGCGGCTTAGGTCCAGCAGGTTTTCCCGAATAATCACCTCTCGTTACCGATAAGGCAGTTCCCTTTTCAGATTATTCTCGCCAGGTCGCCACCGGCGAAACTGGATTGCCACTTAGCTCGCACTTTAATCCCTGGCCCGCCTCTCTTCAGAGAGCAGTCTAGGAGATTTCCTCCCTGGCCCCTTTCCTTCCCCTAGCCTCTTTTGCAGAATGGGTTTCAGGAGTCTTCTTTTCTCCCCCCGCCCACCCCACTCAAGGCAGGCTACACTGCACCCAGCTTTCACCGCATGCAGGTTCTCTTCCCAAGCAGTAGCCGTAGCCGTTAGGCATCCAGCCACCGTCATTGGGTCTCCGCGAAGGCAGGGTCAACGCCTACATGCCTTTGTAGATCGCCCCGTCCTTCTTAACTCCCAGCACCAGCCCCCGACTGGGCTTCGGCGGCCAGCACCAGGAACTTCATCGATGTGCCCTTAACGGATTTTTAGGCCCGTTTTCGGAGAAGGGGAGCCAACTAGAATACTGCACCACCTATGTTCTTGGTGAAAAGGATTATAACATATTGTCTTTCTTTTCTCAAGAAGGAGAAACAAAGGAAAGACGGAAAAAAGGAAGGAGAGCCAGGTTCCTCGTCCCAGGGACGAGGAACCTGGCCCCCTGTCCCATTAGCGGCCTTGCTGCATTTCGCAGGCCATCACGGTATGCTTACANAGAACGATCGTCGTAACCGAACCGACTCCGCCGGGAACCGGAGTGATCTTATCGACTATCGGCTCCACNGCGGCGAAATCGACATCTCCGCAGTACTTGCCGGGATTGTCGGGGTCCGGGTTGATGCCGACGTCAATGACTATCTGNCCTGGCTTGACATAGCTGCTNCCAATCATCTTCGCCCGGCCCACCGCAGCCACCAGGATATCAGCANCGGCACAGACCTGGTCNAAGTTTTCTGTCCGCGAGTGGCAGATCGTCACGGTGGCATGCTCGCGNAACAAGAGCATCGCTACAGGCTTGCCCACGATCAAGGAACGGCCGACTACAGTAACCTTCTTACCCTTCAGCGGGATCTCGTAGAACTTCAACATCTCCAT
>JGI24712J26585_10000883_pt1 | contig 25833 bp, 22 predicted proteins | sample BioPla3DNA2_FD_26585 | JGI IMG/M metagenome (IMG submission 26585)
TCTCCTTGGGCTAAATGGAACCCTAATAAGATATTTTAAAAGAGTGCCTACTGACATTTTCAAAAAATTTCTAACTGACATTTTCAAAAAAATTTGACATAGTTTTTATTCCAATTCTTTTATATTTATATTTTCATTACGAAAATATTCTTGAAATTCCTCTTTAAATTTGGCCTTTTCTTTAACAAGAACATCTGGATAAACATTTCTAGCGTTTGCTATTGCCTGATAAAAATGTTTAATTTTAACAGCATCAACATTATCATAAAGGGCATAAGTAAATGCATTTGATAATATTGTTAAACAGATATCTGGATATCTACTAGCAACTTCATATACTCTTTTATACTCATCAGTCATTTGTACTATAAATGCCATTATTTTCTGGATTTCAAATGGTTGATATCCAATTTTAATACCAAGTTGCTTTTCAATTTTTGGATAAGTACCCATTAATATTTTTACACATGTTGGTTGATCAACTTCAATAACATCGATTTTTTGAAATCTTCTCAAAAAAGCACGGTCTCTTAAAATATATGTTTCATATTCCTCAGTAGTAGTTGCACCGATCATTTTTATAGCCCCACGATCAAGACCCGCCTTTAACATGTTTGCTATATCTAGCCCACCTTCCTTACTTCTAGTTATTAAAACATGTGTTTCATCAATAAAAAGAATAGTTTTTTCTCTTTCAGAAAGTTCATTAACTAGTAAATCAATTTTGTTCTCACTACCTGTATCACTTTCAGTTGTTCCCATTATACTTGTAATATTTATTTTAATAATTTCCCAACCCTTTAAAGCATTTGGAACCAAATCTTTTTTTATACGATAAGCAAGACCTTCAACAATAGCGGTCTTACCAATACCTGGCTTTCCTACTAAAAGAGCACTTTTCTCTGGAGTTAATAATGTCAAAATACACTGTTTAATCTCATCATCCCTAGCTATAGCAGGATCAGTAATAAATTCTTTATCAGTTAAAACCTCACCATATTTTTTTAACATACTAACTTTATTATTTACAGTGTTTTTTCCTTCGATATTTAATGTATCTATATCCAAACTATCCACACTTATCACCTTCATATCTTTTATTATAAGTAATATTTCAAATTAAAGCAATAAAAAAACCTTTATAAAAGGCTTTCGATTATTAAAATGGCGCCCAATGCAGGACTCGAACCTGCGACCTAACGGTTAACAGCCGTGCGCTCTACCGACTGAGCTAATTGGGCCTTTTCTTGTTACATGTCTAATTATAGTAAATAAATGACTTTATGTCAATAAATATTATTAAGTAATTATTTGCAATATCCCAGGTAAAAACGGATTTATATAAACCCGTTTTGTTATTGTAGTCATCTAGCTAATTTTTAAACTGAACTAGAACTTTGATATTGATGTAATCCACCCATACCATCGTAATATTGGTCAATATTGTTTTTAAATAAAAATACTGAACCAAGTCCATCGCCAAAATCATAATTTTGCGATTGAGCTAAAGTAACATTGCTTATTGCGTGTTGATATGAAGTCCAAACATGTGTTGGAAAATAATCAATACTTAAGTTAATATTAAGATCACATTCTAAATGATTAACAGCATCATTAACTAAATTCATAGAATAAGCTATACCATTATTTTGTGTTTTCATATTAGAGCCATTAAAACTATAACTAATGGTCTCATAGTTAGAATTACCTACTTTTCGATATATTTGGTACGCAAGTTGAGTACCGCCTATAAGGTACTGATGAACAAAACGTGTCCCAATAACATCAAATGATCTTACTGTAGGCATTATTTTCCAACGCAAGTTAACACTTAAAAAATTTATACTTGTGCCCATTTGTACAAATGTAGATTCTAATTTTTTATAAGTAGTTTCATAAACACTAGTACCACGAGTTGATGCTCGATTATATTCTTCTTGCAATACTTCTTCATTTACATATTTTCTTTGTAAATGATCATAATAAGTTTTATAATATTTGATGCTTTTTTGAACTTTTTCATAATCAATATTCATATTAATTATATTATTAAACTCTTCAGTATCCATAACAGCAACCCTTGCCTCAGAAAATATTTTTCTTAAGTTATTATATGTCTCTTCGCTCATAACAATACCATTTTGATTAACTATTTCTTTTGCTTTTGCTTTGATTGGTATTATCATTAAAAACATTATTGCCAAACATAATACACTTTTTTTCATTTTTACTCCTTTCAACCCCAATATAATATTATTATGTTTGTTTGACAATCTATAATTAAGCGACCTCTACTCTCTTTTTAAGAGAGTTACATAATTATTCATCAATCTTAATATATCTTCTTTTGTTGTACATATTTTAGTGTAACATGTAAACTCTTCATTTATATATGAATAATTATATTTTTCTTTTAAGATACGAGTTTTATTATCATATAAATAAATAAGCGCTTCAAAAAAATCAGAGTTCTTTATATATACAATATTTTTCGCATAATTTTCGTTTTCTTCTAAATAAACCAATTTTCCTAAATCAAGCATATACATTATGGTAATCTTAACGTTTTTCTTTTTAATTTTTTTAACAAAAGCATCTTTTTTCTTATCATAAATATATGATTGAGATAATAATATTTCTTTTACCTTCTTGTTATCTAAAAATTGGTTTTTTTTATTTTTTTTATTTGAATTATTTGTTTTAACCAACTTAAACCCTGTTTGATAAACAACCTTATCACCACGTATAACCTCTATCTTAATTTTAATATTGTTTATATCACACTTTTTTATAAATTCACTTTTTATTTTAATATCTTCAAAAGATGAGCTATGAAAAAATAATTTATCTTTGTAATAATAACTAATATTAACAATATCAGTTTTTAAAACTTGAAAATCATATGTTTTAATATTACTAATATATAATGAAGCCTCATCAACATGGCTTACACACACTCCAGAAACCGATATACCATAATCATTATAAAAATACTGTATATTATATAATTTAAAGTAGTTAATATGAATAAAATAAGATAACATAAAAAAAGATAATGCTGGGAATAAAATAAGTGCAAATAAAATGTTCAATATTTTTCTCTTATACATTCTATCTTTTTGCTTACGCTCAACAATATTTATTTTACAATTAAAATATTCTTCAATTGTAATATCAAAAACTTCACAAATTTTTTTATATAAACTAGCATCAGGATAATTAACATTATTTTCCCATTTAGAAATAGTTTTATAAGATACATTTAATAATTCACTAAGTTTCAATTGTGTTAGATTTATATTTTTTCTAAGGTTTAAAAGAAATTCTCCCAAAGAACTGTTTTTATTGATTTTTAAATATTCATTATACATATCATCTTTTGGTCGTTTCATGAATAAATTTTAACATTATAGGAAACTTTTTTGTTGAAAGTTTGCATTATGTAAACATTTTATTTATATAAATATAAACAAATAAAACAATTAAAATTGTCAATCATTTTATTTTATGTTATATTATTTTTGGGTGATAAATATGTTATTAAACTTTTTATGTGAGGACCCTGGTGCATTAAAAACATTTTATATTTTAAAAATCTTAAAAAACATTTTATTTATAATGTTACCAGCTATATTAATTATATATTTTTCATATTGCTTAATTAAAAAAATGTTAATTTCTAATAATGATAAAATACTGAAAAGTTTTATAATAAAAATATGTATAACCATCTCAATATTTTTTATCCCTATATTATTTAACGCCTTTTATAATAATATAAATACCGATTATTATACAAATATTAATACGTGTTTAGAAAATGCAACAATTGAAAATATTAAATATTTAGAAATATTAAAAGAAACAGAAGAATATTTTCATTTATTAGATAATAAAACCAATAAACAAAATTATAATTTAGCAGAAAAGTCTCTTCAGAATCTAAAACAATCAAGCGATAGAGAACTGGTATCTTATTATTCAGATTGGTTATCAAATGCAAAAGAAACTGTAGAAAATGCAACAATTAAAACAGAATGTTTAGCAGCTGGCAACGTTTTTCAAAATGGTAAATGTGAAAAACCAGAAGTATTCAAAATTGAAACTGAAACCTCAGATGACCCTGCATTAAATGGTGGAACTGGCAAAGTAAAATTAAAAAAAGAATATCATTATCTTCAAGGAAATTATCATGGTAGCAACTCCTTTTGTGAAGGAGGATCAATTTCCGCTAGAGGCTGTAGTGTTGCATCAACTGCAATAGTAATTTCTGTTCTAACTGATAAAAAAATAGACCCTCTAACTATAAGCAAAACATTAAAGGCAAAAAGAAAATGCAATGGATCAAGACACACATACTCTGTTAGCGCTGCTAAAATATATGGATTATCAAGTTACACCGCTAGAAAAAATGATAAAGAAAAAGTCCAAAGAATGATAAACGACTTAGCATCTGGAAATGCTGCTGTGGTAGCTCGTATGGCTCCAAATAATGGAAGATACAATACTACTTCTGGTCATTATATTGCTTTAGTAGGTGCTAAAAAAATAAATGGTAAAACCAAAGTACTTGTATGGGATCCAGCAACCAGAAAATCTTCACGCGATAATTATTGGGCTGACTTCGACAAAGATATTATGAGATCAATTAATTCTAGTGCTTCATTTGTTGTAATCTCATAAAAACTGCAGGTATAGTATAGCGATTATTATGTGACCTTCCCAAGGTTAAGATGAGGGTTTGACTCCCTTTACCTGCTCCAAAAAAACAAAATCTCTTATTAATAGAGATTTTTATTTTAAAAATACGTTATTACAAATATTTCCTAAACTCTAGAAAATCTTGTTTTGCCATCTTCGTATGCCGCTTTTCGAATAGCTTTTTTCATCTTATCTTTAAATTGTTCTTTATTATCAAGATAATAATCGGTATAAAGAATTAAATAATTATTTTTATGTTTATAAATATATGCACTTCTTAATCTTTTTTTATCAAGCATGTCAACAGCATCAATTATATTAAATTCAAAACCATCTATAGTTTCCTTATAAGTTTTTTTATCTTTAAATTCATTTATACGTAAATCATTTTTTATAAGTTCTGTAAATTCATCAATTTCTTTTCCAGATTCTTTTCTATAACCTTCAATATATTCATTATAATCATAGCTTCTAGCAGAAAATAAATACACACTATTTCTTAAAAATCTTTTGCTTTGATAATATTCTCTTAACATTGTTTTAGGAAACCTTACTGTTAACATAAACTTTGATATAAAAACATGATTATCTTGAAAAGGTATATGCCCTGTTTTTATTTTTATATTATATTGTAATAATGAATTACAAAATTTGTGAAAATTTTCTGAATTAAAGGAAATTTCAAAAGACTCTTTATTTTTAAGTTTAATATTTAGTTTACCGTTAGGCGTATAAAGCGCCTCTTTAATATTACTAAATTTAATATTAAGCTCTTTTCTAAATAACCTTTCAACCTTAATATTCTCTCCTACAACAAGGATTCCTTTATATTTAGTAAAACTATAAATAACTACTAATAAACGCTCTAAACAAAGAAAACTATAACTTAAAAAATGATTTAAATTGATTGCAAAAAAGATACTCATAAGACCTATAATTATGGTTCCCATAAAAATAGTTGTTCGAACCCATTTTTGAAAGAAAAGATAGTAATTTTCTTCGTCATTGATTGCATAATTAAAATCTGCTTTTAAAAACAATATAGCAGTATTAATTACTATAAAAAGTACAGCAGCCGCTATGCATATCACACTTTTAACCATCGATACACCTCTTTTATTTTTAAATTACTAATACAATTATATGCTATTTTTTATTATTAGTAAAGAAAAAGAACTTTTGAAGTTCCTTTAGCTTTTTCGTGGTATTTTCGGACCTATACTTTGTGGCGCTCTTGGTTTAAGACTTCTTGAGTACATTTTTTGAATTTGTCCTGAAGAAATCTCTGCAAGCATATCAACTGGTTCAACCATACAGTCGGAAATAAAATTATCAAGTCCCCTTCCCTTAATATACGAATTTTTTATTTGATAATTTTCTAAAAAGTTTGCTCCAATTGTTACTAGACGAACACTGCCATCGGGCATAAACATTTTATAAGCATAAATAGGCTTTTTCGGTGGATATCCAAGTCTATATTCATAACCACTTGTTCCTGCACCATGTCCAGTACAATGAACTAATGTGCCTCTAACTACGGCCATTTCAAACAAATGATAATGCCCAAAATCAAGAATATCTATTTTTGGCAAAGAACCTTTTGAACCTGAAAGCCATTTGTATGCACGTTCAGTAATAGATTTGCTTCCCCTTCCCTCATAATGAGTATTAAAAATTCTATAGCCATTAATTTCCATAGTAGAAGCAGAAGCCTGCATAATATCACCATATTTATTTGCTATAAACTCTGCATAACTTATACCAACATCACTGCCACTATGTTTTTTATAACCTTCAAACATTTGCGCTAATAATTGTGTTTCATCAAAACCCTTGTAATCCCAATCTGAATTTGCTTCATGATTTCCTTCGACTATAGAAATATTACGAAGATTTTTTATATTAGATAATTTATTTCTAATAATGCTTTCATAAGGCTGTAAAGATGTTGGAAGATCTAAATTAACCGTTTTATAATCAATTCCTCTTTTAATAGTGTGACTATTTCCAAAATTTCCTGTAGGACGATTAATTAATTCCTTTTTTACTAGGTGTGCCATAATCTCATATGCTAGATGACTACATGGTCCAAAATCATAATTAACAACACCCATTGCGTCTTTAACATAAGGCTCAATCATTCTATTAAAATGTAACATCTGTTGAGTAATAGAAGTAGCCCCTAAATGACGATTTTCATTTGCAAAACCCTTATAGTTATAGCCTTGAATTAAATCTCCATTAAAAGATAAAATATCTGCTCCTGCCTCATACATTAAATAATCTAAAAATTTAATATCATAATCTGGTCTTTCAGTAAGAGAACCAAGTTGCCAATCATTAATTTTACCCTCAACAATTAAAGGCAATCCTTCTCCAGTCCTTTGAACATGCTCCATAATTTCTCGAAGCCTCTCAAAGTAAGGAAGAATTACCATCTTTTCTTCAATATTACCAGTAATTATAAAACCCCCTGGATAATTAGGTTCTTTACTAACTTGAGTTATTCTCTTACGAGTTGGATCTCCTAAAACACTTTCCTTAATACCAGAAAGTAATCCAGGTTCTTCATACCACTCATCTCTTATCATTTGCGGAACGCTCATATTGATGGTCCTTCCATCAGTAACTATTGACATATCCGAGCTACTAGAATTAACGTTAAGTTGCCCAACATCAGTTAGTTCAGCTTTTTTAATAGCTGCGGATCTTTCATCTGAATATGGACCCCGAGAATAAGTAGGACGACTCATTAAATTTAAAATACTTTTCTTGTTTTCTTCATCCATCTGTTCGACATAAGAAGAAACCACTTTAAACATCTCGGTATCTTTTAAAAATTCAGGTTTAATCAAATCTTCAAAATCTCCAAGCGGATTACCTTCAATATATCTTTTAATTGCAAGACATACTTTAGTAACAGAGGTCTTGTTAGAATCATCAGTATATAAATTAACTACATCTTCACCACTTCTTATTAAATAAGGTATAAGATACTGAATAATGATTGGTCTTATCCAATCATATTTACTTCGTAAATCTTCTCTTTTAAGAAAATCATTACCAATTACTTCTTGTTCTCTTGTATATATTCTAAATAAATCCTTATATAAATAATACTCCTCATCTCCCATTTGATAAACAACTTTTATTCCCGCATTAGTAAGTTTCTCTATAACTGCTTTTGCAGCTTGAAGTCTTGATGACAATGTTGGATATGTTGGATCAGTTAACATTCTTCTTGATGTTTGATAATGATAATACGTTGAATAAAAAAACCCTTGAATAAATACTGTATCAACTTTATTTGCTATAGCAAGATCAACCATGTTTTGTGTGTCCGGTTCACTATGATAAATATTACCATAATTTGCTCCAGCAATAAACATCATTAATGGAAATCCTTTTTCAGCAGAAATTTTATCTATATTTTTTGTCAATCCAATTCGTATATCTCTTTCTTTTTTAATAAAATCTCCACCAATACTAGATAATGTTCGAATATCTAAAGTCGCTGTATCATCCATAAAAAAATAACGATTATTTTTCCCTCTTTTAGGAGAAAGCATAACATAATTTTGTACATTGCCCTTTAAGAAAGGATAAATATCTTTAAAAACGTTAATATGAGGAATGAAAGCTAAATCTATTGATAATTTACTGCCCTCTTCACTAACGAAAGACTCTTCTTGTAAAATTGATATAAGCTTTTGAACTCCTTTCGATGAAGAAATATCTATACCTTGAGCAAATTTAATATAACTTCCTTTAACATTAAACAATGATTTAAAACCCCTATATATTTCATCATTAGCAAGAATATGATACTTTTTATTAATCTTAATATCTTTAGATAGATAAGCTACTAAATCTTTATAATTTTGCTGTTGAGAAAGATAATTAGTCATTTTTTCAGCACATGATACAAACAATTTAAAATCTTCTTTACGAAATTTTTTTTCTGCTTTAGAAATCAACATATCAAAATGTTTTTTAACATCATACTCTTTATTTTGACAATATTTAACAATTTTAGAAATATCAAAATTTTCAAGAATGCTTTTCTTTAAAAAATGGTTTTCTTTTATATATCTATCGTATATTATTTTATCAATTCTTTCTTGATCTTTTTTATACAACGATGGTAAATAAAGCCTTTGATCTTTTTTTGCTAATTTTTTAAATTTTTCATCTTCTTCACTCAAAACTATAATAATATATTCATTATAGAGTGATGAGCTTACTGCTTTTACCAAATCAATATCATCAATTCCAAGCAAATATTTAATATAACCTTCTTTTGTATCACACATTTTAACTAATAAAGAATTATATAAACCATTTAATGTATTTCCATGTTTCTTATCAAAAAAGAGAGCATAAGGTTTTGTCTTACATTTTGATGATGCAATTCCAAGCAGCGATGCCATTACATAAAACCCACCTACATTTGAAATAATTCTTGGCCCCTTTTCTGAATTATACTTTTCTTCAAAACCCTTTGCAACAGCATTAAAATCATCCGATGAACATAACTTTACTTTTTCACCTCTTGGTATTTTAATTTCGCTTGATACACTGTGTTTATCAAGAAAAGATGAGATAGTTTGCCCCCTAAAACCTCTAAAATTACTGCTTTTAATCATATGACCTCCCATTTCATATAAAAGGCAGACAAAACTGTCTACCCTTTTTATATCCCTCTATAATAATAGCCTATCACATTTTAAGATTTAATACAACATAAAAATATTTTATTAATATAAAAATATATAGTATAATTTAATTGGTGAGTATATGAATTTATTAAAATATATGTTTTTAGCAATCTTACAAGGCATTACAGAACCTATTCCGGTTTCCTCAAGCGGACATATGCGACTTTTTGATGCTATTTTAAATAACAATTTAAATGTTGATCTAAATTACGAAATAATATGCAATTTTGGTTCTTTTTTAGCAATATTTTTTATCTTTAGAAAAGATATTTTAAAATTAATAACAGATTTTTATAATTATATTTTTATTAAAGAAAAAAAAGAAACCTCAAAAAACGGTTTTAAATACTGCCTTTATATTGTAATAAGCACTATTCCTGTAATAATAACTGGACTTTTATTTAAAAATGCTATCGAAACCAGATTATCTAGCATGATGTTTTTAGGTCTGGCTTTTTTATTAACTTCAATATCTTTATTAATCGTTAGAAATTTCAAAGGTGAAAAAAATGATTTTGATATTACTTTAAAAGACGCCATAATTATTGGCCTTTTCCAGTCTATTACAATTATTCCTGGGATTTCAAGAAGTGGTACAGTTTTAGTTGCCTGCCTTCTTTGTGGGTTAAAAAGAGACTCCGCTTTAAAATATACTTTTATCTTATATTTTCCTGTTAGTCTTGGTTCTATGATATTAGGAGCGAAAGATATTATTCAAGCTGGAAACATTGAACCTTTATTACTTCCATATTTTATTGGGTTGATTATTTCTGGAATATTTACTTTTATTACTTATAAATGGATGAGCAATTGGGTAAAGAAAGGAAAACTATTATACTTTTCTATTTATTGTTTCATCTTAGCTATTTTTGTGTTTTTATTCTTCAATTAAAAAAAGCAATGAATGCTTTTCTTATTTCTTTTCTTCAAGTTCTTCAGAAATCTTTTTTAATGTTTTAGCAGTAGCTGCTTTTACTTCTTTGGCAGCTTTTTTAACCGCTGGTGTTCCTTTTTCAATTGCAAGTTTAATAACTTCCTCTGCTTTTTCTTTTATTTCTGTTGCCTTTTCAATAACTATTTCTTTAGCTTTTTCTTTATCTAGATCTTTTAAATTAGTTTGAAGTTCTGCTATTTTATCCGTTAAATTTTCTTTCACTTCTTCAACATCGATCGTCTTAGCTTTTTCAAGTAAATCACTTAATTTTCCAGCTAATTCCTTTCTTGTTTCGGAACCTTTTTTAGGAGCAAATAACAAACCCAAACCTATACCTAAACCAGCACCTAAAATAAACTTTCCTTTTTTACTTTTACTCATCTTCCTCCTCACTCCTTTCTTTCTTTTTAGTAAGTATTTTATCGAGTATACTTCCGATGATATCAACAAGTCTTTCATATATAAAATTAACTTTATTTGAAACTGCATTTATTACACTAAATACACCATTCAAAGATTCAACCTTCTTATTCACATCATCAACTATTTTATCAATCTTATTCATTGTAATGATTAATTTAATACCTAATATTATTGCAATGATTAGTACAACAATAAGCAACACATTAATTAATATTGGTAAAAACTTTACAAAACTATCCATCTAATTCACCTTCCTCTTTATTGTCATACATTGAATCTATCATGTTAAAAATATCATTTTCTAAATCCATAGTTTCTTCTTTTGATACTTTTATTTCTTTTGTGTCTTCTTTTTTCTTATCACTGATTAACTCATCATCTCCTTTTAATGTAACATCTAAATCTACATCCACATCTGAAGTATCTTCTAAAAGCTCATCTATTGTTTTAACTTTAGCTGTATGTTCATTCGCTTTAGTTACCTTAACAGTTTCTGTTTCTTCGTAGAAAGATGGCAAATCATTAAGTTCTAAAGTATTACCTTTTTTTTCTCCAAAAGCCTTATCACGTATCGTTTTAATATCAACTTTATCATAATTGTCTTCTCGTGATTCCACATTGTTGCTCTTTCCCCTACTCATTATACCAAATACAGGAGAAATTATTGGTGAAGGCTTAAACTTTTTTCTTTCCGTTGTTTCTGTCACTTCAATTCTTTCATAATTACTATTTTCTATTCTTCTTTCAACCCTCTTTTTAGTTTCATATTCAAAATTACTATTAGGATTTCTAGTAGTTGTAACAGTAACTGTCTCGTTAACTGGTTTATTTAGCATATTTTGCTGTTCAAATTCTTCAGCATCAAAATCCAAAAAAGGAAAATTATTGCCACTATTAAAGGTATCTCTCTCACTAGAGCGACTAATCTCCTCGTTCTTTACCTCTTTTGGTTTTTCAACCATTTCAACTTTCACTTCTGATTTTGATGGCGTTTCTTCATTACGCATCTCAGGAGTTATTTTGATTTGATCAGTAAAGTCTTCTTCATCATCAAACAAAATTTCTTTAAACTTTTTAAACAATCCCATGTTACACCTTCTAACTAATTAAATCAGAATCCTTATATTCCTCTGGAGCTATGTTTTCTTCTGATTCACTAACATCTTCATCAAATTTTAAAGTACTATCGGAACTAGTAGTATTGAATATATTATATATTTCTTCTTGATAATTTAATGCGTTACTTGATACTAAATTTTCAACTATCTTATCATTATATTTTATACTATTTAAAATAGTTACACAATACTTTAATGCTAGATTAATATCTTTTTTATCTACCATCACTTCTATTTTAGCATAATTAAACATAATTTCAATCAGATATTGGTCATTTTCTTGCAAATTAATTTCTAAATATCCTCTTTTTTTATTAAATTTTAATCTTTTAGAATAATAACTAAAATCATTTTCCTTATAATTAAATTCCAACTTATTATAATAACTAATTATATCAACATATAAATAGTAATCATATTTATTAGAGGTTAAAACATCATTGTATAAAAAATATTTCTTTCTAGATAAACCTTTAGGAATAAAATATTTATAACCAGTCTGATATACATTCGGAACTTCTTTCTTTAAAGTAAATTCATTTAAGATATCTCCATATTCCTTGTTTTGAACCGATGTACAGCTACATAAAATAAAAACCATCAATATTAATGTAACTTTTTTCATATTATTTTCCCTTGTTTTTTGTTATTTTTTGATTAAATGGCGTATCTATATTCTCTTTAACAAATTCGTCTTTTATTAATCTTATTATTTTTCTTTTTACTACAAACTTATCACTTGATTTACAATTAACACTTATTTTATAAAACAATTCATTTGCTTTTAAGCTTTCTAATCCTAGCACTTTGTAATTACCTAAAACACCATCAATATTAAGAACAATCGTTTCTATTTTCTTTAGCATATTATCAATTTTATTTAAATCTGTACTAGATTGAATAGGAATTTCAATAATTAAAATAGTATCACTTTCGGTATAATTTATAACCGTATTTATTTTACTGTTAGAAATAGTAAATATCTCTCCCTTATCACCTTTAACTTTCGTTGTTTGAAGTCCCAAATCTAGAACTACTCCAACAAATTCATTAATTTTAACATAATCATCAACATTATAACGATCATCAAGAATAATAAAAATCCCTGCTAACATATTTTTAATAGTATCTTGAAAAGCAAGACCAATAATTACACTTGCAACACCAAGACTAGCCACTAAAGCACTGGTGTTAATTCCATATACATCCAAAATTAACAAAAATACGATAATAATAATCATATATTTTATAAAATTATATATTAAATGAAATACTGTTTGTCTTTTTTTATTTATACCAAATCTATTTGCCTTTATTGAAAGTTTAGCTATAACTAAACGAACAAAAACATTTATAATCATACCAATAATTATAAATAATAAAGGAGCATAGAATTTTTCTGATAAAATAAATTCTACTATTTTTTCTAATATTTCCATTTGCTTCACCACATAAATTATATCATCTTTAAGGCTTTTTTTCCACCTCTATATATTTTATTTTATAACCTAAAGAAGAGAACTTTCTTTCGTATTCAGTAGGAAGACTTCTTATATTACTGTTATGCAAATCTAATGATTCATTAATAATTGCATAACCATAATCTAACAAACTTTTTTTACTAAATTGATAAAAATCAGCATTATCTGTTTTCAAAATTATATGTTTTTTCTTTTTAAATAACAAATCATATATTTTTAAAAAGTTTTCATGAGTAAGCCTTCTTTTGGCATGCCCTTTCTTGGGCCAAGGATCAGAAAAATTTAAATAAATTAAATCTATTTTATTAAGTAAAAAAGAAGGAAACTCTTTAACATCAGAAATCAAAATTTTTAAATTTTTAGGTTTATAATTATTTATTTTTTTAATAGCAACCACAGCTACAGAGGTTTGTTTTTCTACTCCAATAAAATTAATATTAGGATATGACAAAGCCATATTTAATATAAAATCCCCTTTACCTATACCTATCTCTAAATAAATAGGGTTGTCATTTAAAAACATGTTTTCATCAAGGTAAAATTCACAAGTATCCAATATTTCTGTTTTATTTTTTGGACTTCTCATTCTCATATACATATCCCTTATTCAACAATAAAATTAATTATTTTGTTTGGTACAATAATTTCTTTTTTTATTTTTTTATTAGCAATATGTTTTTTTACATTTTCACATTCTTTAGCAAGTTTTATTATCTGTTCTTTATTTTCATCAACTTTAGTTTTAATAACACCTCTAAATTTGCCATTTACAGAAACAGAAATTGTTATTTCATCTTCAGTAAGTTTGTTCTTATCATATTTTGGCCATAAACTTTCAACAATCGGTTTGTTACCAATTATCTCATTTAATTCCTCGGTTATATGAGGCGCAATAGGGTTTAACAATGTAAGTAATAATGTATAATCCTCATGAGAAATTTCTTTTTCATCATCATAATTATTAGATAATATCATTAATGCCGACACTGCAGTATTATAAGATAAATTAACTAAATCTTCAGTTATCTTTTTAATTGTTTTATTTTGAATAACCTCAAATTTCTTAGAATAACCTTTTAAATTAGGATTGATTTTATCTTTTAATCGAACTACTTTATCTATAAATCTTTTACATCCTCTTAAAGACTCTGTAGACCATGGAGCATCCATTTGATAATCACCAATAAACATTTCATAACATCTTAATGTATCAGCACCATACTCTTTTATAATATCATCAGGGTTAACAACATTACCTTTTGACTTACTCATCTTCTCGTTATTAGAACCAAGTATCATGCCATGTGAAACTCTCGTCCATATCATTTCCTTTTTAGGAACAAGTCCGATATTGTATAAAAATTGCACCCAAAACCTAGCATACAGTAAATGTCTTGCTGTATGTTCCATTCCTCCATTATACCAATCAACCTGTTTCCAATATTTCATAGCATCCATTGAAGCGAACTCTTTATCATTATGAGGGTCCATAAATCTTAAGAAGTACCAACTAGAACCTGCCCAATTAGGCATAGTATCTGTTTCTCTTTTAGCATTAGCACCACATTTAGGGCACTTACAATTTACCCACTCATCTATTTTTGCAAGCGGACTTTCACCAGTATCTGTTGGCTCGTATTCAGCAATATCTGGCAGTAATACTGGTAAATCTTTTTCTTCAACCATTACCCACCCACATTTTGGACATTCTATCATTGGTATTGGCTCGCCCCAAAATCTTTGTCTTGAAAAAATCCAATCACGCATTTTATAATTATCCTCTTTTTCTGCAATGCCCATCTTTTTTAGTTTTTCATATATTTTTTCTTTTGCTTCTTCAACTGTTAAATTATTGAATTCTTCACTGTTAATAAGAATACATCCTTTTTCTAGGTAATCTTCTTTTTCATAAGCTTTCTCATTTATATTGCCACCCTTTATAACTTCAATGATATCAATATTATATGTTTTTGCAAATTCATAGTCTCTTTGATCATGCGCTGGAACTGCCATAACTGCTCCTGTTCCATAGTCTCCAAGGACAAAATCACTTATAAAGATAGGAATTTCTCTTTTATTAATCGGATGAATTGCTTTAATACCTTTTATTATTACACCAGTTTTATTATCCTGAAATTCAGTTCTATCCATATTAGACTTTAATTTTGTTTCATTAATATATTTTTTGATCTCATCTTTATTTTGAGCTCGCGGCAATAATTCTTCAATCAATTTACCATCTGGAGCTATAACAAAGAAAGTTATTCCATAAACTGTTTCAATACAAGTTGTAAATATATCGAAACTACCCCCACCAACAATATCTATTTTTAATTTAATACCCGATGATTTACCTATCCAATTTATTTGCCCTAATTTGACTCTATCAGCAAAATTAGTATCATCAAGACCATTTAATAAATCTTCAGCATAAGAAGACATTCTAAGCATCCATTGATTCTTTCGTTTTTGTTCTACTTTAGTTGAACATCTTTCACAAACGCCACCTGCAGCATCTTCGTTAGATAAAACACTTTTACACTTAGGACACCAATTCACATTAACACTAGCTTTATAAGCCATATTGTGTTTATAAAATTGTAAAAATTGCCACTGAGTCCATTTATAATAATCTGGATCTGTAGTTGAAAACTCTCTATCCCAATCAAAAGAAAATCCCAAGGTTTTCATTTGCCTTTTAAAGGTATTAATATTTTCTCTTACTGCATCTTTAGGATGGATACGATTTTGAACTGCATATTGTTCGGCTGGTGCACCAAAGGAATCCCAACCCATTGGATATAATACATTATATCCCTGCATTCTTTTCATTCTAGCAAGGGCATCTTGAGCAGTATAACTTCTTACATGTCCTACATGTAACCCAGTACCAGATGGATAAGGAAACTCTACTAGTATATAGTAGGGCTTTTTATCTATATCGTTATAAGCTTTAAAAGAGTTATGCTTATCCCAATAATCTTGCCATTTTTTTTCTATCTCATTATAATTCATTTACAATAACCTCTTTTCAATAAAATTGAACCTATTATTCCATATATAGAATATATAAGGCCGATTAATAATATAAACCCAAATAATATCTGCCATATAATTCCGTAAGGAAAGATCATTAAAACCATAAAAACGGCTGTTACTATTAAGGAGTTTACTAAGGAAAACAAAATGATAAACTTTTTTTGAAGGAGTTTTTCTTCTTTTAAATTAAATTTATATATTAAATATTTAATTTCAGTAATTCTAACTTCTTTCTTTCTTTTCTTTTTAGATGAATTAATTAATTTTAACTTAGATAAATTGACTATTAAAAAAAACAAAATAGAACTCACAAATGCAACTACTGACATAATAACCTCAAATTTACTCATATTTCCTCCATTTAAAAAGATGGCCCAAAGGGCGAAAGACCGCGGTACCACCTTTATTTTTTCTTTATACTTATAAGGAAGTTACCCCAACACATCCGAAAGCAAGTTCAATATTCTTTATTGCTAATTTACATCAACCATTAGCTTTCTTGCAAACAAATTATATTTACTACTCTTTCTTCGCCTGCTTAAATCAAATTATACACTAACAGATGATAAATTACAATTAATTTTCTATTTCTGCCAAATAATCAAATAATCTCATAAACATTCGTATAAAGGTTGAATCTAATCCTTTTCTCTTTAATTTTCTTACAGCTATTCTTTTCTTTTTAATTGTCATATTACTAAAAACAATGCCTGCGATTTGTTCCTTTAAAGCAGTACGAATTTTTAAGTCATTAATAATATCATTGATATCATCATTAAGTATTCTTTCAGCAGATATTTCAATATCTTTCCCTTTGCAATTTATTGTTAATTGTTGATTAATAGGGACACCATTTATTTCAACAATAAAGTCATTACCACGAACATATTTATTATATCCCTTACTAACTTTAGTTGAACCGATAAAGACTTCTACATTTTCTGCCAATTTCGTATTTCGAAATAATATTGAATAATCCCTATTCGAGGGAATTAAGGTTTTATTACCTTCAGCAGCCTTTATTATAACTGAATAATTATTTTGTAAATAATTATATTCGATATTTGTCATTGAATAAAGTCCCTGCTTATATTTATTAGATATTCCATCATCCTCATACAATGTATAATTATTACTTAATCCTGGAAAAATATGAATATTAAACTTATTTGGATTAGTAATTAAATTAGTTTGACCACTTATATCAGCCAGCGGAATAATAGCTCCTGCCTTTACAAAAGCTGGATAATCTTCATCTTTATAAAAGGTTACATACCTCTTTCCACCGATAAATTTTCTACCCTTTTTAAAGTCGTACCAAGTTCCTTTAGGCAAAAACATTCTGTGAATTGCCCGATTCATATATGGATCTTTTGGCGATGTAATTGGTGAAATAAAAAATTCACTTCCAAAATAATACTGATTTTTATATTCAACTGCATCATAAACTTGAGGATAATTATAATAAAGAGGTTGAATTAAAGGAACACCGTTTATTGCGTAATTATAATTTTCTGTATATAGGTATGGAATTAAAGATTGTCTTAGACGAGTATATTCTTTTGCAATATTAAATGTTTTAAAATCCCATAACCAAGGTTCTCTTTTGTAATACAAACCCCTTTTAGCACTAAATCTAAAAATTGGACTAAAAGCTGCAAATTGCACATATCGAAGATATAACTCAGCGTCCTCAATACCACCTTTAAACCCGCCTACATCGTGACTCCACCAAGATATACCAATATTACTTGCTGAAGAATTAAATGATGGTAAATATTTTAGCATTGACCAACTAACCGTAGTTTCTCCGGAATAAAGCACCCCTTTATTATGGGCTGATACTCCAGGATTTCTGGTAAAAAGCATTGGTCTTTTGGCATCACTTTGATAAAAGTCTCTTATATGGTAATCAGATAAAGCTCGAAGTGTTTTATAGTTTTCTTTATAGTCTAGCCAAAAAAAATCAATATTCAAATTAAATAAAGGATTTATTAATTCTTGAAAATACATAATTATAAACATTTTATCAAATACTTTAAAAGGAATATTATCCTCCAGTTTATATCCAGTTTCATCTTTAAAAGCTTCATAACTTGGTTCTAAAGGACTAATTCCTTCTTTAGGGTTTAAATTAAGAGCTATTCTTATCCCTTTTGCATGAAGATAATTAACTAATGCCGATGGGTTGGGAAATAATTTTTCATTAAAAGAATATCCTGTTTTATATAAATTAATATTTCTAAAATCTTTATAATGCCAAAATTCTCCCAACATTATAACATTAAGAGGAATATCATTATTATTAAAGTTTTCAACAACCTTTTTAACATCCTCAGAGGAATATATCCTATCTCGATACCACCATATACCAAAGGCATATCTTGGAAGAAGAGTTGGATATCCTGTTAATTCATAATAGTCTTTTAAACATAAGCCAAAATCACGTCTATACATGAATAGATAAATATCAATATTATCAATAGTTGGGTCAAACAATATACCAATTTCATTGTAAACAATTGCACTATCATCCCTAATTGAAACAAAACCATCAGTTGAATATAATCCCTTATCTAATTTAACATTTCCATTAAAATCATCAAGACTATTTGTGGTACCCAAAAAATTCCTTGCTTCAGGATGACCATAATACCAAATTTTATCTGTATTAAGAAGTTTAACCCTCAAATTTGAATCAGGCGCAAAACTAGGCCCCCTAAAAGGCTTTTCTTTAAAATACTGTAATGAAAAATATTTTGTAGTAATAACTAAGTACTTATCATCTTCTTGTAGCTTAAATTTTGGCACTTCAAAATTTCGATTTTTTGCAAAATCAGTTTGATAATCATTAAAAAAACCTTTTTTAGAGTACTCTAATCTTATTAATCTTTCTGTTAAAATAGTAATACGATAAAAATTCCCCTTTTTAACAGCTTCTTCGCTACTAAGACCGTTTTTTAATGAAACAGCAAAATGTTTACCAAAACTAGCCATTTTCAACCCTTCCTATAATAAACATATTATCACACTTTAAAATGACAATCAATTATATTTATCTTTCATTATGCCTAATAATCTAGATTCATTAAAATAATCTATTCCGATAGCTTTTCTTATTTCTTTTAAAGTTTCATTAGCTTTTTGATTTGCTTTTTCTGTACCTTTCTTAAGAATATCATAAACTTCTTCAATATTATCTTCATAATATTTTCTACGTTTCCTAAATCCTTCGAAGCTTTCCTCTAAAACATTTATTAAAAACTTTTTAATTATAACATCACCGAGTCCGCCTTTTTGATAGGCTTTTTTTAATTCTTCAATATTTTTATATTCCGGCAAATATTTTTTAAAATGATAATCATTTACAAATAAATCCAGATATAAAAAAACCATATTACCTTCAATTTTTCCAGGATCCGAAATTTTTATGTGATTAGGATCGGTATACATCTTCATTACTTTTCTTTTAACTTCTTCTTTAGAATCACTTAAATAAATGCAATTATCTAAAGATTTACTCATTTTGGCTTTACCATCAATACCAGGCACCCTTGATTCGACTTTTGTTTTAGGAAGAAGTGCTTCACATTCAACTAATGTGTTTCCATATATGTTATTAAACTTCCTTACAATTTCATTTGTTTGCTCTATCATAGGCAATTGATCATCTCCAACAGGAATAATATTTGCTTTAAAAGCAGTAATATCCGCAGCTTGGGAAACAGGATAGTTTAAAAATCCGCTAGGGATTGAATTATTAAATTCACGAATTTCAAGTTCACTCTTTACAGTAGGGTTTCTAAGAAGCCTTCCAAGTGTTACCAAATTCATATAGTAGTATGTCATTTCACAAAGAGCACTTATACTGCTTTGAATAAAAATAGTTACTTTATTTGGATCAAGTCCTATTGAAAGATAATCTAAAACTACTTCAATAACACTGTTTTTAATTTTCTTAGGATTTTCAAAATTATCAGTTAAAGCCTGTGCATCAGCAATCATAATATAAAATTCATCATAATCTTCTTTTTCTTGAAGAAGAAGCCTATTTTTTAATGAACCAATATAATGCCCAATATGCAATTTACCTGTTGGTCTATCACCTGTTAAAATTATCTTTTTCATTTTCCTCCTTTTACAACCATACACCATAGGTTATAGCAATCATTGCAAGAATTAATCCTACTGTCCAAAATAATCTTATAATATCCGTTTCTGCCCAATTTAGTTCTTCAAAATGATGATGAATTGGAGCTTTTAAAAACACTCTCTTACCAAATTTCCTAATAGCAATTATTTGTATTAAACTAGACAAAACTTCTATTAAAAAAACACCACCAATTATCGCAAGAGACATCTCATGTCTTGTAAGAATAGCCATAGTTGCAAGAGTAGAGCCAAGAGCAAGTGAACCCAAATCACCCATAAACACTTTAGCTGGATGCGAATTAAACATTAAAAAACCTACTAAAGCACCAGATAAGATAAATGCAAATATTGCAATTTCCTGGTAACCTGGTAACCAACTACAATTCCAAGCAATAATTCCATATGCAAGAAAAGCTATTACTGACAAACCTGCACAAAGGCCATCTAAACCATCAGTTATATTCACAGCATTTGAAGTTCCGACTAAAAGAACAAAAATGAAAAGTCCAAAAGACCATCCAAGAGGAATTCTTAACTTCAAAAAAGTAAATTGTAATACTGATGATCCTCCGCCTTTCATAAATAATATGAAGAAAATCAAAGCTATAAACATCTGAATTAAAAATTTTGTAGGAATAGATAATCCCGCATTGTTTTTATGTTTTATTTTCAAATAATCATCAACAAATCCCAATAAAGCATACGATATAAAAACAAATAACATAATAATTAAATTATAACTAATGCTAATACTTTTCATAAAGTAAAGCGCAATAAGTGAAACAATCACTGGAAATACAAAAATTATTCCTCCCATAGTAGGAGTTCCTTCTTTTTTTAAATGGCGCATGGAAATAGTTTTACTTACTACTTGCCCAACATGCATTTTTTTTAGTAATGGAATAAAGATTACTCCACAGAAAATAGAACTTATAAATCCAAGCATGATAGCCATCATAGCTTTAGCTAATATTAACATACGACACCTCTTCCTTTATATTATTATACAAAATATATTGACTATTATATTAATAATAACCTCCAATTGACACTATATTGTGTTAAAAAAAGAGCTATTGCTCTTCGGCTAACTTATCAAGCATAGTTTTTTTAAAAAAATTATTTGCTTTTTCAAGGTCATCATCTTTACCAACTTTAAATGGCTTTAATATTGTTACTTTTGCTTTACCCCTTTTATAAAACCCAGTTATAACATATGGCACAATTGTTGCGCCACTCTTCTGAGCCATTGAGACCGTTCCAAATTTAATAGGCAATAATAAACTTTCTTTATACTCATTATGAGTAATAACTTTTTTTCGAACTAATTCTTTCAAAGATTCGTTTGCATCAAAGACATATTTTTTAAAATCTTTTAACTTAATTTTTTTATTTTTCAATAATTTAATTAATAAATCCGTTTGTGATGCTCTAGTTAAATTTTTCTTCAAAATTTTCTTGAACTTTTTATAACATATTTCATCTTTAACATATTCATACAATTCATCTAATTTCTCTTTTTTACAAACGATACTATTCCTTGTTCCTTCAGGAAATATTCCCAAAGCTTTTCCGCTATTTAAAACCTTCATAGCTTCTTGTTTAGCATCATCATCACGAACTTTTCTATCAACACTAATGCATCCCGCTTTTCTAAAAAACCATGCAAATTTGCTATCAAAATATTCTTTTTTAGCCATATAATGTAATACTCTTTTAGTTGCAAGTATTGGAAAACATTGATCAAGAATATGAATATGATTACCACATACAATAATAGCCCCTTTTTCAGGAATAAGTTCTTTATTATGAACCTGTGGCTTATAAAATATCTTAAACAAAGGCATCAATAATGCCTTAAAAAATTTATAATAATTATTATCTTTCATTTTTATTTCCTTTCTTTAATAAATTAATAATTATTTGTTCTAATTCTTTGTTAGCCTTTTCAAGATTATCATCTTTTACATAAAATGGTTCTCCTACAATTATTTTATTACGATAAGAAAATATTTTAGCTTTTTTTAAAATAGCACAAGGAATAATAGGCTTTCCTGATTTATATGCAAAAGAAACAGCACCAAATTTAAATGGAAGAATTAAAGTTTCACGTTTTTTATTTGTTGTCCCTTCAGGAAAAACACATACTATTTTATCATTGTTTAATGCATCGATGGCACTAACTATTGCATCTTGATTTTGTGCGCCTCTATCAACTCTTACAATCCCCATTAATTTTAAAATAGTACCAAGAATTTTTTTGTCTAGCAATTCTTTTTTAGCTAAAAAATGAACTGGTCTTATCGTGATACATCCAATCAAAATACAATCATAATTACTTAAATGATTACTTACTAAAATATATCCCCCTTCTTTAGGAACATTATTTTTATTAATATAAACGGGATTAACAAATAAAAGCGCAAACAACCTTAAAAAAGGTCTAATAATTCCATAAACCAAACTATTAATTAAATATCTTTTATTGGTTTTTTTCAATCTCTTCTTTTTCAAGTTCTTTAAATGCAACCTTTCCTATCTTAGTTTTTGGCAACGTATCCCTAAATTCATATTCATAAGGAAGTGAATACTTAGCAATATGTCTAACACATAAATCTTTTATTTCTTTTTCTATTTGCTTAGAAGGCTTTATTCCTTCTTTTAAAACTATAAATGCTTTTGCCACTTGACCCTTATATTGATGAGGTATACCAATTACAGTAGATGTTAATACCGCATCATGTGAATTAATAATTGTTTCAATGTAAGTTGGATATATATTATATCCTGAAGATACAATAATTCTTTTAATTCTTTGAGAAAAATAAAACAAATTATCTTTTCCTAAATATCCTACATCACCAGTATGAAGCCATAATCTTCCATCATCATGATATCTTAATGTTCTAACAGTCTCAACATCATCATTAACATATCCCATCATAACATTAGGGCCTGAAACACAAATTTCACCATCTACACCTATTGGAGATTCTTCGTGAGTTTCTGGAACTACTATTTTCATATATATATTTGGAAATGGCATCCCTATTATACCATCACCAAATTGATTTGAGGGTGATAAACATACTGCGCCCGTTGCTTCAGTTAAACCATAACCAACTCTTATTTTAGCACTAGAACCGTGTTCATATAAATACTTATTTACTTTATCCCTTAAAGTTGGATTTAAGGCATCTCCTCCACATATAGCGGAAGTAACACATTTTAAATCTTCAGGAGCAAGTTTTGTTTCAGTTAAAGATTCATATAAAGTGGGAACGCCTACTATAAAGTTTGGTTGGTTCTTCTTAATAATTTCACCAAATTTTTTATAGTTGAATTGTGGAATTAAAATACACGTCATTCCATTTGCTAATGGTGTATGAATACATACTCCTAAACCAAAACCATGAAAAATAGGAAGTAATGACAAAACTTTAGAATCAGGTGTTGCTTCTTTAATAACGGTCGTTGCTTGAATGCTAAGAGCATTAAAATTTAAGTTAGAAAGTAAAATTCCTTTTGGAGTGCCTGTTGTTCCACCGCTATATAGTATTACCGCAGGATCATGAGCCTTTCTAGGTTGATAATATTCTCCTTGATAACCTCGAGAATTATATATAAAATCCTCCCACATAACAACTGTTTTATCTCCTTTGGGATATTTTACTTTACGACCATTTACTAACCAATATAGTCCGGATAAAGGAATATTCATTCCTTCTGATACTTTTGCTACTATAATTTTCTTTAAATTAGTATTATCTTTTAATTTATATACTTTTTCAAACACTGCATCAATAACTAATATATATTTACTATCTACAGAATTAATAAAAAACTCTAACTCTTTTTCCGAAGATAATGGATGAACCATATTACATATGCCACCAATCATATTAACCGCATAAACCATTATAATGCCCTCAGGTGTATTTGGCATACAAATAGTTACTTTATCATCTTTATCAATTCCATAACTTTTTAATGCTCTTGCTGTAATTTTTATTTTCTCAACTAATTCTTTGTATGTTACTTTGCTTCCATAATAACTATAAGCACAATTACTAGGCCATTTTTCAGAAGCTTTAATAAAATTATCAACCATAGAATAACTTGGAAATTCTATATTCGCAGGTACATCACCATATAATTGTAACCAAGGCCTTTGTTTTTTATCTAATTTCGCCAATTTCGATTTTCTCATTTGCATCATCCTCCAATAAACTAGGATTATTAAATATATGCTGAACCATTTGCAATGATTTAGCAAAGTAATAACCATCTGCTATTCTTTCATCAATATTAACACCAAATTCACACACCTTTCTAATCTTTACATTTCCTTTTTCATCAACAAATTGATCATTTTTTACTTCACCCATAGTTGCTAAAGATGAACAAACCCCAAAATCATTAATATTATGAAAGATAGCGCCACATTTAATAGCTCCTAAATTAGAAACTATCATGCTGCTATAATATAAATTATCTTTAATTAAAAATGAAGGTAAAAAACCTTTTTTATCCATATACTTGACAATACCAACAATAGGAATCCTTATTATATTGGGAAGTTTTCCAATTACATCTATAGCAACATTTGCACCCTCTTTTTTACGAGTTTTTGGATCCCTAACAGAACTTACTTTTTCTGCAATTTTTTTCCCAATTGAAAAAACGTTGTCATTAGGATCTATTTGAATTAAGATCATCATTTCTTCCGCTTTATCAGTAAATGATTCTTTAGCTACAAAAGAAACAACAACATTATCATGTTCATACATATGTCTGTTTGAAACAAAATAATTTAATTTTTTTCTATTGTACATAATCTTACCTATTGCAGTTACAAAAGCTTCAAAATAGGTTATACGAGTTCCTTCCTTCTTTTTATTTTCTATGTATTTAGATAACTCTGTTACATCCATTTTCTGATTGATATAAACATCGCTAATGCTTCTTCTTGGTTTTAAATCTATAGATATTTGTTGCATCCCAGTCATTGGAACGCGTCTTGCATAGCTTCTATCACCAAATTTTTTCTTTATTTTAGTCATAAATATTAAATCCTCACTTATTAAAATATTTTATCATATTTTGTTTTTTTAAACAATAAAGATGTCAAATTTTTTTGAAAATGTCAGTTAGAAATTTTTAGAGAATGTCAGTAGGCACTCTTTTAAAATATCTTATTAGGGTTCCATTTAGCCCAAGGAGAGTTAACAGTTTTATTAGTTTTAGATAAAATAACTTCTAATTGA
>JGI24712J26585_10000894_pt1 | contig 25689 bp, 22 predicted proteins | sample BioPla3DNA2_FD_26585 | JGI IMG/M metagenome (IMG submission 26585)
ACTGCCGCATTTTTCCCTTTGCAACCTGCGGTTGAGTTAATTTACAACTCATGGTAGAATGTTTCCACCATTTTCAACCAACAGTCTCTTTTGAAAGCTCTGCACCAATGTTAATCTTTAGATGTAATCAAGCGAACATAATATGGAAAGGAAAGGTCATTATGAGCATGTCGTTGGGAAAGAAAATATCTGCGCTTCGAAAGTCAAAGGGGATGACTCAGGAACAACTGGCATCTGAAATGAAGGTAAGCCCCCAGGCCGTCTCAAAATGGGAAAACGACATAGCCTGCCCCGATATTGCCCTTCTGCCTCAGCTTGCCGCCCTGTTCCAGGTTACTGTGGATGAGCTGCTTTCAGCAGAGCCTAAAAAAGAAACCAGACTTTTACCCGAGGACAAAAAGAAGGGCTATGAAGACCTGATAATGAAAATAATCGTCAATTCAAGCGATGGCGACAAGGTAAGAGTAAATCTCCCCCTCCCCCTTATAAAGCTGGGTCTTGAAATGGGGCTTGCTTTCTCAGAGTTTTCAGACAACGACACACTTAAGAACATCGACCTGGACCGGGTACTTTCACTCGTGGAAAAGGGAGTGGTCGGCAAGCTGGTGGAGGTTGAAAGTGCCGACGGCGATATTGTTGAGATAGTGGTTGAATAGACATGAAAATTATAGTCAGAACCCATGATGTGAAGTTCACTCTCCTGCTGCCCAACTTCCTTTTATTCAACAGTCTTACCGGTTCCCTCATATCAAAAGCCGTTGCCACGGAGCTGAGAAAAAGCGGCACCGGAAATCTCAAATTGAATATTGATGCCTGGAAAGCAGGTCGATTATTGACCCAGTTGAGGCAAGCCAGGAGAAAATACGGTCGATTCACGCTGGTTGATGTGGAAAGCGCCAACGGGGATATCGTCAAAATAATACTGTAATCCGCATCAAATGTAAAAATAGTCTGCCCTTTTCCCGGGACAGACTATTTCTGTTTTTATACCTGTTTGCAGCACATGGAATATAGAGGCGTGTGTCCGAAAATCCATACAGCCAGTCAATCAATGTAACTGAAACGGGCAAAACACATATGTTCAGTGGACATTATTTTATCGGGTTTTAACCGCCAGGCAGGGATGCTGAAAACCGCAGGCTGCCGTCCTGCGCATCCACATTGATTACAGAGCCCTCTCCGGCCTCCCTGCGTATTATCATGCGGGCTATTTCCGTCTCTACATTTTTCTGAACAAAGCGCTTGACCGGCCTGGCTCCGTAAACGGGAGTATAGCTTTCTGATGCGATATATTGTTTGGCCCTATCCGATATCTCCAGACCTATTCCCTGATCTGCCAGCTTCATAGCGGTCTTTTCCAAAACTAAATCTATAATCCCCACTATCTCATCCTGGGTCAGGGGCTTAAACATTACGGTTTCATCCAGCCTGTTCAGAAATTCCGGCCTAAAGAAGCGTTTAAGCTCTGCCAGCACCTTACTTCTGGCCTCGTCGGATATATTTCCATCGGAATCGATACCCTCCATCAAATACTGGCTGCCTGTATTGGATGTCATAATCACAACAGTGTTTTTAAAATTAACCGTTCTGCCCTGTCCGTCTGTAAGGCGTCCGTCATCCAGAAGCTGCAGCATCACATTGAAAATGTCCGGGTGGGCCTTTTCAATCTCGTCAAACAGGATAACGGAATATGGCTTGCGTCTGACAGCTTCTGTAAGCTGTCCGCCCTCCTGATATCCCACATACCCCGGAGGAGCGCCCATGAGTCTTGCCGCCGAATGGCGCTCCTGATACTCGCTCATGTCTACTCGTATAATGCTGTTTTCGTCATCAAGAAGGGCCTCGGCCAGAGCCTTAGCCAGCTCTGTTTTCCCCACCCCCGTCGGACCCAGGAAGAGAAATGTTCCCGTTGGCCTGTTGGGGTCGGCAAGTCCGGCTCTGGAGCGCAGGATTGCATCGACCACGGCGTCAACTGCTTCATCCTGCCCTATAACACGCTTGTGCAGGGTATCTCCCAGATTAATCAGCTTTTCCCGCTCTCCCTTTATTAGCTTGGATACCGGGATCCCCGTCCATCTGGCCACCGTTTCGGCAATCTCAGCCTCTGTTACTTCCTCACGAAGCAGAGTATAGCCGTCCTTTTTTACCTGGGCCATCTCCGCCTCCAGCCTTTGCTCCAAAGCGAGGAGCTGGCCGTTTTTTAAACCTGATTGGCTGTCATCACTTTCAGCAGCATCAATTCCGGCTCTTATTTGGTCTATTTCCCTTTTTATATCGTTTATCGACTGCATGCTTTGCTTTTCTTCCTGCCAGAGGGCCGACATTTCATCAAACCCGGCCTTTATCTTCCTGAGCTCACTGTCAATAACGGCCAGCCTTTCGGCGGAACTCCTGTCAGTTTCCTTTTCCAGAGCTTTCCTTTCTTTTTCAAGCTGTATAATTCTTCTTCTCTTTTCGTCCAGCGCCGAGGGCATGCTTTCCATCTCCGTGCGGACAATGGAAGCGGCCTCATCCATCAGGTCGATTGCTTTATCCGGCAGAAATCTTTCGCTTATATATCTGTCGGCCAATACCGCGCAGGATACAACAGCCCCATCGGTAATTCTGACACCATGATGATCCTCATATTTTCCTTTAATCCCCCGCAGTATTGAAATCGTATCCTCCACAGACGGTTCATTTACTATAATCGGCTGAAACCTCCGCTCCAGAGCCGCATCCCTTTCAACATAGAGCCTGTATTCCTTTAGAGTAGTGGCCCCTATACAGTGCAGCTCCCCCCTTGCAAGCAGCGGCTTGAGGAGGTTCCCCGCATCCATTGCTCCCTCCATCCTGCCGGCGCCAACTATATTGTGCATCTCATCTATGAACAGAATTATCTGACCCTCCGATTTGATAACCTCATCCAAAACCGCCTTAAACCGCTCTTCAAATTCGCCGCGAAACTTTGCTCCGGCAATCAGGGCTCCCATATCCAGGGCAAAAACCGTCTTGTCCCTAAAGGAGGCGGGAACATCACCTCTGGCTATTCTCTGGGCAAGCCCCTCCACAACAGCTGTTTTTCCCACGCCGGACTCACCGATAAGAGCGGGATTNTTCTTTGTTTTTCTGCTGAGTATGGTAATTACCCTGCGGATCTCCTGATCGCGGCCTATTACCGGGTCCAGCTTACCAAGCTTTGCCGCCTCCACCAGATCAATACCATATTTCTTCAGGGCATCATAAGTGTCATCCAGGCTAAGTGAACTGGGGCTCTGTTCGCGGCGCACATGGCTGAGGGCCACAAGAAACTTTTCATTTGTTACTCCATATTTTTTCATCAGCCTTGCCGAGGGTGTATAGCGCTCGTCAATCAGCGCAAGATATACATGCTCCACACCAACCAAGGTTTCCCCGAATCGCCTGGCGCTGTCCTCGGCGTCCAAAAGTAACTCACTGAATCTGCGGCTTGCATAAAGGCTTAAAGCTCCCGGTCCTGTCACGGCCGGCATTTTTTTTAGCTCATTTACAAGGGCATCTATTAGCGGGCTGATGTCGATCTCCATAATCTCCAGCAGCTTTGAAATTAAGCCGTTTTCCTGTTTTAACAGAGCATAGTGCAAATGCTCCCCATCCACCTGCTGATGGCGGTATCTGAGCGCCACTTCCTGGGCGAAGGTTATGGCATCCTGCGCTCTTTGTGTGAATTTTTGTATATCCATAGTAACCTCATTAGCTGAAATAATCATATTGGGCTTATGATAATATCCGCATATTTATAAACGAAACTGCGGTAAAACAGAATATTCACCGTTTGCCGCAGTTCCGCCTGTATTGAATTATATTGAACGCAGATTAATCAGTCAAGAAATATTTAGACTCCCGATCGTCCTGATCATACGGTTCGTCTATATCTTCCTCATCAACCGTCAACTCCGTTATCTCAGACACGATATTGCTGTCTTCGCCGCTTTCAGCGGTACCGCCCTTGAGCTTGAAAATCTTTACCATATCCTTCAAAAGCTGCGCCTGACCGGAGAGTTCCTGACTTATTGAGGCGCTTTCCTCAGCGGTGGCGGAATTGGTCTGTACTACGTTTGATATCTGCTTGATGCCCTGGGTAATCTGAGCTATTGCCTCTGATTCCGCTTCAGCTTCCTTGGCAATCTCATCAAACAGGTCGGAGATCTCCGAGGCGCTTTCCACAACGGTTTTCAGCGAAGCGGCCGTTGAATCGACAATCTTCTTTCCGTTGTTAACGGCATCAATGGTGTTTTGTATTAACTCCGCCGTATTTTTTGCCGATTCGCTGCTTTCCTCAGCCAGCTTTCTGACTTCCGCAGCCACAACCGCAAAGCCCTTTCCCGCTGCTCCTGCACGGGCCGCCTCAACAGAAGCGTTCAGCGCCAGAATATTGGTCTGCATCGCTATGTCCTCAATTGTGTTTATTATCCTGCCAATCTGCTCGGAGGATTTGCTGATAAGCTCCATCGCCTGGATCATTTCCAGCATCTGTTTATTGCTCTCGCTAAGCTCATGGTTAGCCCTGTCCATAAACTCCGCCGTCTTTGTTGAACTCTCACTTGTCTTTACAACCATTGCGGCAATTTGACCTATTGTCGCGGACAGCTGCTCAATGGAACCTGCCTGCTCGGTGGCACCCTGGGCAAGGCTCTGGGCACTTGCGGACATCTGCTCAGCTCCCGTTGCAACCTGATCGGCGCTCAGACTAATCTGGGATATTGTTTTGCCCAGCGATGTTATGATGTTATCCAGAGAGCTCTTTATCGGGCTAAAATCACCTATATATTCCTGCGTGGTCTCTATGTCCAAATTGCCGTCGGCAATATTGGTAAGTACATTTTCAATATCCGATATATATGAGATTACAAAGGTTACGGTTCTTTCAAGGGCCTTTGCCAGACGCCCCAATTCATCTTTGGATGTAATCTTAGGTATAGGTGCGCCAAGATCGCCTTCGGATAAAAGCTCGAGGCGTCCTTCGACCTTTTTTATGGAATTGGCTATGGGCCTTGAAAAGAGCGTTCCAAACACAATGCTGATAACAATGAAAAACACGATTATGCCAGCAATTATCTTTATCATATCATTAAAGCTCTTCATCATTTCCGCTTCATTGGCGACCACTGCCAGGGACCAGCCATCGGTTCCCTCAATGGGCATATAGGAAACCCGGCTTTTAACCCCGCCTATAAAAAGGGATGTCATCCCGCTTTCACCGGCGGTCATAGCGTCTGTCAACCTGGCCAGCTCGGCATATGACGCATCCTCGGCGGCAAGCCCTCGGTAGTTTACCATATTTTCCACCATCGAATGATCCCTGTGGGCTATTATGGTTCCTTCTTTATTTAAAATAAAACCGTAACCGTCTTCACCGATTGCAATCTGCTTGACCATATCGCTGAAAACCTTGCTGTCAAGGGCACAGTATACAATGCCGTTATAACCGGTATCATTTGTAATTCTGGCTGCCACAAACAATACCACAGACTGATCTGTCTTTCTAATAACCGGGCTTGATATGTAGGTTTCACCCTTTATCGCATGCTTAAAATAATCCCTGTCGCTAATGTCGGTATCATTGTAGGTTTTTCCATTTACATCGGATACGGACATATCCAGAAAACCATATTTTTCAGCCAGCTTATCAAGAGCGGCTCTTCTTCTGTCCATGTGCAGGCTAAGCTGCGTAATCGCATCCACCGAGCCGGCGGTTTCCGCCGTGTGTTTGTATACCTGAATTGATTTTGCAACCGATTCCATATATGATTCAGACGCTACATTCAAACTGGTCTTAAGTCCATGATTAATACTGGATCTTGTTATTAGTGCCGATATGACTCCGAGGCAAATACATACCACTATAACAATAGCACACATTCCAATTGAAAGCTTGGTTCTTATTTTTTTCATATCAAATCCCCCAGTTGTTCTTTCATACAGAAAGGAAGCATTTTCAGGTTTTGTTTTTTGTTTTTCTGAAAAACTCCCGCATTATATAAATTCGGACTTTCACGTATAAATATTAATACTTTTTTAGATATCTGGTTTTTTTATAATACAATACAAATGTTAATCGTTCTTGACAAACTGGATTGTGTACAATAGAATAATTTAAAACCATTTTATAGGAGGAGAAAATGAAAAGAATAACTCGTGTATTGCTGCTTATCTTGGTGCTCGCCTTTTTGCTTACCGGATTTGCCGGCTGTAAAAAGAAGACTGAGAAATATATTATCTATTCGGATAATGCTTTTGCTCCTTTTGAGTTCTTTGACCCCGAGACCAATAAATACATCGGTGTGGACATGGATATACTTGAAGCTATAGCGAAGGATCAAAACTTTGAATATGAGATTAAGAATGAGGGTTTTGACGCCGCTATGGGTGCCGTTCAGGGCGGGCAGGCCGATGGTATGATAGCGGGAATGACCATAACCGAAAAGCGAAAGGAAACCTACGATTTTTCCGACGGATATTTTGAAGACGGCCAGATTTTAGTGGTTCCGGTAGACAGTGATATTTCCTCACTGGAAAATCTCAGAGGAAAGGTCGTGGCTGTGAAGACAAGCACTCAGGGGGCCGAATATGCCGAGAGCATATCTGAGGAATATGGCTTTACCCTCCAGTACTATGAGGACTCCCCCACCATGTACACCGCGGTTATTAACGGCACAAACGACGCATGCTTCGAGGACCGCTCGGTGGTTGGCTGGGCAATCAAAAATGAAGGTCTTGCTCTGAAGACCGTAGGAGACGTCATCAATCCTGGGTTTTATGGATTTGCCGTCAAAAAGGGAACTCATGCCGAGCTTATTAAAATGTTCAATGAAGGCTTGAAGAATATCAGGGCTAACGGGACATATGATAAGATCCTTGCCAAATACGGCTACTGATAAAGCTACCTGTGTTGTTCAGTTGCCTTTACACCCATCGTAATAAATCCGCCGAACAGGCTCTTTCGCCCGGTGGCGGACAGTTGCATGTGTAGTCGAACACAGGGTCCTCGCACCGTATTGTGCTACATGGTGCAGTGCGAGGACCTTATTATATTAGTCGGTGAGAAACTGTTATGAATTTTGCTAGAACAATAAGCGAAGCTACGCCCCTGCTGCTGCAGGGTCTTCAGGTTACAGTCCTTATATCTGTAATTTCAATTGCCATAGGAACGCTCATAGGTTTTTTTACCTGCTTGCTGGGATTGTCAAAAAACATTATACTTAAAGCAATTGCTGGTATTTATATATGGATTATCCGCGGAACGCCGATGCTTGTACAGGCCTTTATCGTCTACTTTGGTTTTCCGCAGCTCATCCAGATATCCATTGACCCGGACTTCACCCTAAGCGCATTCTCGGCAGGTATGATAACCCTGAGCCTGAATGCGGGCGCATATCTTGCAGAAATATTCAGAGGCGGTATCAGTGCCGTGGATATAGGCCAGACGGAGGCGGCAAGGAGTCTGGGGCTCAGCAGTTCAAGGACCATGCTGAAGGTGGTTTTGCCCCAGGCTATAAAAATCGCCATTCCCTCAATGGTAAATCAATTTATCATAACAATTAAGGACACGTCCATCCTGTCTGTTATCAGTCTTGCCGATATCATGAACAGAGCCAGAGTCTATGTGGGCTCCACATATCAGTTTTTTTCAACATATACTCTGGTCGCCTTGTATTATCTGGTCATAATATCCGTTCTGATGGTTATTTCAAAATATGTGGAGAAAAAGCTGAAATATGAAGGAAAAGATAATAGTTAAAAATTTATACAAAAGCTTCTCAAAGCTCGAAGTGCTCAAGGGAATTAACCTGGCCGTCAAGGAGGGTGAAGTGGTCTGCATAATCGGACCCTCCGGCTCGGGGAAGTCAACCCTTCTACGCTGCCTGAACGGGCTTGAAACAGTCACAGACGGAGAAATAATCGTTGACGACTATATTATAACGGACAAGCGTATAAATATAAACAAAGCCCGCGAGAACATAGGTATGGTCTTTCAGAGCTTTAACCTGTTTGCCCATTTGTCGGTTAAAAAGAACATTATGCTGGCTCCCGTGGACCTGAAAAAGATGACCAAAAAGGAAGCGGAGCAAAAAGCGCTGGAGCTCTTAAAAAGGGTCGGCCTTGAAGACAAGGCGGACAGTTATCCCCACGAGCTTTCGGGCGGACAGAAGCAGCGGGCAGCCATTGCCCGCTCCCTGGCAATGCAGCCGGATATCATGCTCTTTGACGAGCCCACATCGGCTCTGGACCCCGAGATGATTGGAGAAGTACTACAGGTTATGAAGCAGCTGGCCGCCGACGGTATGACAATGGTGGTAGTCACCCATGAAATGGGGTTTGCCCGGGATGTGGCGGACAGAGTGATCTTCATGTCCGACGGGATGATTGTGGAGGAAGCCCCTCCTTCCGAATTGTTTACAAACCCCAAAGAGGCCAGAACAAAAGAGTTTTTGAGCTGTATATTATAAAACTCTCTTCTGACACACGCTAAAAATTGGCTGCCTGATATGGCAGCCAATTTTTATATTCATATTTCCCACTATAATCTTAATTACCACCGACAGTGCTCTTTTCTCCTGTTTAGAGCATGCCTATATCCAGAGCAGCGAAATACCCGGAGTGGATGGCATCACTCACCTTTCCCGGCCTTTTACAGTCCCCGACCATGGCCACATAGGGAGCCTTGTCATACAGCTCATAATAGACCCTGTCATCGCTCCTGTTTCCTACCGCGTAAAGAATCGTATCACCTTCAGCAATTAATTCACTGCCGTCCTTAATATATACCACAGTATTATTTATTATTTTTTTGCCCTGTGCTCCTGTAATGATTTTCACACCCAGCTCCTCCGCCTTGGCAAGAACTCCGATGGAATATACCATTCCCGCGTCGGATGCCGGCCTGTCGGACATTTCAAGAACAGTAACCTTTTTTCCCAGATTCGACATATGCAATCCCGTTTCAATGCCCACAAGACCACCGCCAATAATAACCACTCTGTCTCCCCTGATGATTTCAGGGTGAAAGTAGACTTCAGAGGCATGGTGAGCTGTTTCATGGCCACTGATATCATTGGGAATAACCGGAACAGAACCGGTGGCTACAATAATTCCGTCTGGCTCCAGCCTGGCAACCAGCTTCTCATCAGCCTCGGTGCCTGGCAGCACTTTAATATCCATAGCTTTTACACGGCGTATCAGGTAGTCCTTATAGCGCCTCAAATCGTGCTTCAGGCTGTCATAATCCACAAATCTCAGTATGCCGCCAAGGCTGTCGCTCCTCTCACACAGTATGACCTCATGGCCTCTCTCCGCCGCCGTTATGGCTGCCTGCATGCCGGCAGGGCCGCCCCCGACAACAAGAACCTTCTTTTTATACTTTGCCCTTCCTATATCGTCTCCAAATCCCCTGCGGGCCTCTCTGCCTATGAGCGGATTGACACTGCATACAAAATGCCTGTTGGCATTATCACTGTCGGTGCAGTTTAAGCACCGCAGGCAGGGAACAATCTCATCGGCCCTCCCGTTTCTGGCCTTTTCAGGCAGAAACGGGTCGGCTATCAGCGCCCGGGACATGGATACACCATCGGCTTTGCCAGAGGCAATAATCTCCTCTGCCTGCTCGGGCTCCAATATGGAACCTATAGTATATATCGGTATATCCACCCTGCCCGACTTCTTTATTGTCTCGCTCAAATCCACATTCTGGCCAAGGGGCGAGTATGTACAGGCAAAGAAATTCGTTATGCCCTCAACGCTGACCTCAGCCATATCCACATATTCCTGAGCCCTTTCCAGAAAAACCGCTATATCCTCTGCGGTAAAACCCTTTGGATCCCTCTCAGAGCCGCTTATGCGAACCTGGATAACCTCTGAAGGGCCCACCCTTTCGCGGATTTTCTTCATCACCATCAGCGGAAATCTCATGCGATTTTCAAGGCTTCCACCGTACTTATCGGTTCTGGTGTTTATTAAGGGAGAAAGAAACTGGGGAAACAGCCAGCCGTGGGCCATATGGAGCAAAATCGCGTCAAACCCGGCGTGCAGCCAGAATTCCGCCATGTCGGCAAACGCCTTGGCCACATCCTCCATATCCCTCTCGGTCATGGCCCTCACCTTTACTCCATAGCGGTTTACAGAATTTACCGGACCCAGGGCAGGACCTTTGTTGTATGCCGGGTTATAGTTCATGCCTCCATGAGTCAGCTCAACGCTTGCGGCCGCTCCATGCTCCTTGATGGCAGCTGCCATTTCCGCGAAAAGAGGAAGATTGTCATTGCTGCAGTCCATGCCGGGCGTGTGGTTTCCGCCATCGCAGACGGCTATTTCACCCAGGGTGACAATGCCCGCACCTCCCCGGGCCTTATGCTCCAGATAGCTTATATAATAATCCGTAGGCCTTCCGTCCACTGTGTGAAAGAGCATATTGGGGGCGGACATTATCCTGTTTTTCAAGGTAAGCTTTTTAATTTTAAGCGGCTTTAACAGGTTGGGGTAGGGATTTGAGTACATATTTCTGCTTCATCCTTTCATTATCAATAAGGTTCCTTTTATAATACAATTAAACAGAAAAAAAATCAGCCCCTTTAAACATTTTCATTCGGGGCTGAGTTTTATTTATTTTAGAAATATTTTCCGGCACCGGTCAGAAGCTCTGCCTCCTCGGCCTTTTCCTCATCTGCCTTGTCTTTATCGGCTTTGTCTTCTTTATCTTTGTCTTCATTTAAATAGTCGAGAACGGGCTTGCCGTTTCTGAATGTTATGAGTTTAAACGCCTTTGAGGTCTGCATCATATGTTCAGCCTGGCTGGAGAGCTCCTGACTTGCCGCCGCACTCTCCTGAGAAGTGGCGGCATTGGTCTGGACAACCTGCGATACTTTTTTAATAGACTCATTAACCATTTCAATGCTCTCGGCCTGCTCATTGGATGCTATCGCGATTGAGCCAACCAGATTTGCTGCGGTCTCAACTATCTCTACTATCTGGTCCAGGGCGACGGCAGTTGAATTTGCTATCTTGGTTCCGGCTTCCACCTTGTTTATTGAGCCCTCTATAAGCTCCGTCGTCTCCTTGGCAGCGTCCGCAGATTTAGCCGCAAGGGTTCTAACCTCTTCGGCTACTACCGCAAATCCTTTTCCGTGCTGCCCCGCATGGGCGGCTTCAACTGCGGCATTTAACGCGAGAATATTAGTCTGGAAAGCAATATCTTCGATAACTTTGATTATTTTATTGATATTTCCGGAGGATATGTTTATCTCGTCCATGGCTTTGAGCATTTCCTTCATCTGTTCGTTTCCTTTTGCGGCATTAGCCTTTACTTCAGAAACCAGCTCATTGGCCTTTTCAGCATTTTGGGCATTTAGTTTTGTTTTTCCGGCTATTTCATGGACGGTAACTGTGAGATCCTGAATGGTTTCAGCCTGCTCCGCGGCACCTCTTGAGAGGGCGGCACTGGACTGGGCCACCATATTAGCCCCTGTGGATACCTCATCGGCTGCCGTTACCATTGCCCTTACCACTCTATGAGTGTTGTGCACAAGATCCAGCAATGCGTTTCCAAGCTGGTCCTCATCAGAATTAATACTAATCCAGGTCGTCAGGTCCCCACCTGCTATTTGCCTGGTATTTCGCACCTTTTCTCTTGTTGCGTTAACAAGCCTTTGGAATGAATGAGCCTGCTTTTCAGTCTCATCTTTACTTTTCATATCAATAATAAGGTCATTGTCAAAATAGGAGAGATTCCCCTCTACAAGCTTCTCTATACCAATTGTCATACCCTCAATATAGGCGACCGTATTCTTCTTAAAATATCTAATGCTGAGAAATGCTATTGCAGCAATCACCAGAACCAAAACCACCATGATTATCAATGAGATCAACATATCTATGTAAACAATGCCAAAATGTGTGTTAAGTCCGACCAGCCCGATAAGCAGTGCAATAATACCAATACCTGCGAAGCTGTATATCAGCTTTCCGCATATAGTTAGTCTCGCGTACCATTTTTTCACTTTTCCGAACATATTGCCAAACCCTTTCCTAATTGAGCTTATTATTTATATAGGTTGTTCAACTTAATACTTCGTATTTTTTTATAGGAATATTAGATAAAACAGCAACATTTATGTGTTTTTATTTTATTGCGTAAAAAAATTAATGAATTTTTAAAGAATTTATAATATTTGTATTTACATTTTTAACATTTTTGTATAATATATATCTAGTAGCTTCTACATATTGTATTAAGTGTAATTATTTGAAAGGAGTGCGCTATGAAGAAAAAACTGATTTTCCTTCTCCTGGTTTTGTTTGTCCTTTCGCTTTTCGCCGGATGCGGTGGCGGTGGCGAAAAGGCTCCGCCCTCTGCCGCACCCGACGACGGACCGGGTACCGTCGATGATGTTCCCGAAGAAGCTGACTCTCCCTATAATTTCGCTATCGGTAAATTCAAGACAAATGAAAAGGGGTTTCCCGTAGAGCCCTATGAATACGAGCTTCCTCTGTGTACAACAGATGAAGTACTCTCCTTCTGGACTACGGTGTATACTCCCCAGTATTTGCCTGAAGAAGGTTTTGGCGGTCTTGAATATGCCATCCAGCTGCAGGAAATGACTGGCATCAACATTGAATATGTAGTCATACCTTCTGAATCCAGAAGCGAAAACTACTCAATTATGCAGGCCTCGGACGATATGTGCGACATTCTGTCCCAGGCAACATTTTTCTCCAGCGATACATATGAAAAAAACCTGGAGGACGGTTGGTGGGTAAACATATACGACTACAAGGATTATTGCCCCAACTATATTTATCAGGCAACCTTTGATCCCGACGACCAGTCAACCTATGAGTCCGTATTCTATAAGGAAGACATAATCGTCACTTTCCATTCCATGCTCAAGGAATCGGTCATAGCCGCCATGTACACGGCGCGCGGAGACTGGCTGGATGAGATGGGAAAAACTAATGACGATATTGTCACATTAGACGACCTGCATGAAATGCTCACATTTTTTAAAGCTAATTTCTGTGAATTCCCATTCCCACTGTTATCCGTTATAGATATGGCTGGTTGCTATTTCTTCACATGCTTTGATACCCTGCCGGCTGTAGGTGGAGTGGGACCTGTATATCAGATTGACGGTGTGGTTCAGTTTGCAAACAGCACCGAAAGAGACAAAGAGCTCATGGTAATGCTCAATCAGTGGTATAACGAGCAACTGATAGATCCTGACTGGTCCTCCTATACCAGCAACCAGTCATATGTCCACAAGACAATATCCGATCAGGTGGGTATGGTATTTATGAGCCCAGGCGAGGTGACAGGTTATGAGCAGGCATCAAATGACCCCGATTGCCGCTGGGATCCTCTGCACAAGCCTCTGAAATACCCGGGTCAGGTAATCCACCTGGGAGGCGAAACGTCGCGTGTATCCTACGGAAGCAGCTGTGTTAGCGCCAGCTGTGAAAACATTCCCCTGGCCATAACCTGGTGCGATTTCCGCTACAGTCCCTATGGCTCCTTCTATGCCAGCTGGGGCCCCGAAGGCATACTCTGGGAAAAGGATGAAAACGGCAATCCCACTGCTACCGAATGGGCTCTTAATCATCCGGACGGTCTGTCATATGCCTGGGCCTGCATGCTTTACGGCATAAACTCCCTGGCTGAGCACGGCCTTGAGGACGGCATGAGAAAATATGCTTATCCGGGCGGCGAACGGCTGGTGGAAATGCACTACTATTGGAATGACTATGACTATGACGGAGCTTACAAATGGCCTATAGGCGTCAGTTTCACACAGGAACAAACCGATGAGGTAAATAAATACCTTTCCGATTTGACGACCTATATAAGCGAAAACTACCTGGGCTTCCTTGACAACTCCAAGCCACTGAGCGAGTGGGACGAATATGTAGCCGGGCTTTATCAGCTGGGCTGGGCCGAAGTGCTGGCAGTCTATCAGGAAGCATATGACGCTTATATAGCCGAGCAGAGCCTAGCGTAATCTTCAATCTGATTTTTCAGATTACCTTGCTTTAATACCTCCATACAGCTTGAAGGGGCGGCAGCCGCAGGGTTTGCCGCCCCTGTGTATTTGTCCTTTGCTTTTAATTGTTTAAATATTATGCTAGTATATATAAAAAATCCGTGGTCCCTTTGCAACCGGGAAAAAACGGTTGGTCCCGGCATAATGCGATATCCTTTCACCCGCAGATTAACTCACCGGACCACAAATGAGAGACGGTATATATGGATAGAATTTTTGAAAGGCTTTATCTTGAGCTTCACACCCTGACGGTTTTCAAAGGGCTTTTGGACATGCCGGTACCGGCATCTTTTCATTGTCTTTGCAGGGCGGCCGCCAATAATGATTATATAGAAGCGGCCAGGCAGTATTCAAACGTCTATTCACATCTTCTTCGGTCGGGCACTGGGGATATGGGAGCTCACCTGATGGAGCTTATGAAGCTCTATGACTCGGTTTTCTCCCGCTCAATATCCCAGGGCTACATCAAGCCGGAGCTTAAAGGGGCGGCAGAACGCGATTTCGATATTATCGCTTCAATCACTAAAATATGCTGCCGGGACATAAAAAGCCAGCTGGGGCGCATTGCCGGCGGCAGGAACGGAGATGTTTTTGACCATATGCCCGAATGGGAGACAAAACAGCCCATGGATTTTCATGAGCTTATCTCCTTTTATACCAAGCACGGCTCCGGTATTTTTACCAAATACAGGGCATTCGTTTTCTCGGACGGGGAGTTGAAAACCGTAACGAAGCCTGATCCGATACGTCCTGAGGAGCTTATCGGCTATGAGTGGCAGAGAAAAGCCGTTATTGACAATACAAGAGCTCTCCTGGAAGGCAAACGTGTCAACAATGTGCTGCTGTACGGAGACAGCGGCACAGGGAAATCAGCAACGGTTAAAGCACTTGTCAATATTGACGGCTTTGAAATGCTCAGGCTTATACAGATTGAAAAAGACTCCCTTTCACTTCTTCCGTCCCTTATCGGGGATATTGCAAACAGACCGCAGAAATTTATCCTTTTCATTGACGACCTTAGTTTTGAAAAGGGAGACAGGAACTTTTCCTGTCTCAAGGTCATGCTGGAGGGCAGCCTGGAAACCCGCCCTGATAACACGGTTCTGTATGTCACCTCCAACCGCCGGCAGCTTATAAAGCGCCGGTTTTCCGATACAAACGATATGAACGAAAAGGAAACGGCCGAGGAGAAAACCTCTCTGGCGGACCGTTTTGGCATCAGTATTCCCTTTCTAACTCAAAACAGAAATGAATATCTGGATATGGCAGTGGAGCTTGCCCGGCAGGCCGGAGCAAAGGCTGATATGGATACCCTTCGAAGCCAGGCTCTAAAATGGGCAGTGGAGCGCGGCTCCACTGCCCCCAGAACAGCGCGCCAGTTTGCTGACTATATAGTTTCCCATGAATATATATGATGTTGTGGGACATTATATCAAGTCCCCATAGAGTTGCCCCAGGCCTTACATGCTATCCTGGCAGACAGTTTTATACAGACAGTACGAAGGATAAAATCCATGAATGAAAAATGGCTTTATCCTCGCCCCTGCCTTCTGGAAACTGTCTTCTGTCCTCACATTTCCGGCTTCTACATGCCGCTAAAACAAGTTATTGCCCTGTGGGTTGACATACCTCGTACTACAAACCCAAATACAGTATATAGCAGTCATCCTTATTGCTCAGCCCCTCCGCCAGCTTCAGCAGGGCTTTCAGCCTGTTTATGATATCGTCTTTTATAAATGTTTTTATGCTTTTGCCGTAAATTAGATTGATCTCATCCGTAGCTTCGCTGAAGAGAGATATCCAGCTTGTCATTATATTTATAAGCTTCTGTTTTGCATCTTCAGTTATAATATTGCAGCCGTTGACATCAATTCCCTGTATAGTTCCAATTGCCGCCAAAGTTGGAAGCCACATAAAGGATTCGCTGATATAGGCAAACAAATGCTCTGAAAAGCCCACAGAACCCAGCTCCATCATATTCTCAATATATCTCTTTTCGTAGGGCCGTCCTTTTTTATAGTCCTAAAAAGCTAAAACAAAGTCCACAATATTAGGTATGAGTTCTTTTGAGCGGATCAGGTAAAATGAGTGGTCTTCCATTGGCATTCTCTTCCTTCAGGTTTTTTCAAAATTGGTCGGCGTTTTTTATAGCAGTGCTTTTATCAGCCTTTGCATAACCCCATCAGGATGCTCGTACCATTAATTCTATATCTGCCCGGTAATTGTAGCATATAAAGCAATAATCGCAACCCCCATAGATTGCATTTTCCATTTGCAGCTAGTAGGGGTTGCGTTTTTGAATTTTTCAGAGGGCATTAATCAGGGAGGCGACAACTGTTTTCATTTATATTTAAAGCCGCAACCGCAGATTGTATACGGGACTTTCTCCATAACCTCTCATATAAGGGCTTTCCGTCTTTTCCATATGCCGCTGTAATAATATATCATGGATATTATAGTATTAACATATGCAGCCATTCCATAGCCGAGGAACCAGCCCATGAGGCCCATATTGAACACATGCACCAGCGTGAGGCTTATTATAATCCGGCTGACAAACCCGTCCAGAAGGGCTACGACCATCACCAGCGTGGCGTTTCCAATCCCCTCTATAAAGGCCTGATAGGGGCACATCATAGTGGTTGCCGGCATAGATGCCACAAGGGCAACCATAAACATGGGCGCCATGTCCAGAACCTCTGCGTCCGAGGTGAAAAGGGAATAAATCTCTCTCGGAAAAAAGAAATATACGGTCATGAAAAATACCGCCGAAACACCGCATATGGTCGCCGTGATAGATACGGTCTTTTTAACCCTGTCCGTTTTCCCCGCTCCCATATTTTGAGCCACCATTGTGGCGCAGGCCATCATAATTCCCGCCACCACAACCCAGGGTATCTGCTCAATCTTCGTCCCAGTGCCGAAGGTGGCAGAGGCGGTTAGACCATATTCGTTTATAAACTTGTTTACAAAGAGCATGGAGATGCTGATGGCGCTGTTTTGAAGGGCGAAGGGTATGCCCAGCTTCAGCAGCCTTTTCAGATGTCCCCTTTCGGCCTTGAAACTCTGGAGCTTGAAATCAAAGCCGAAGCCCTCTTTGTTTTTATACAGGTAGCGAAGGGCAATGGCCAGAGACAGCGCCTGGCTGATTACCGTGGCAATTGCCGCGCCCGCGGCGCTAAGTCCCAGGAAAGCAACAAAAATAATGTCCAGAATAAGGTTTGTCACAGCCGCTATAGCCACAAAGACCAGGGGGCGCTTCGAGTCGCCCATCCCCCGAAGGATGGATGAAACAAGATTATATCCGAAGGTAAACAGGGTGCCCAGGAAAACGATTGTGAGGTAATTCACCGCTTCATTATATGCGTCCGGTGGTATGCTGAGCAGACGAAGTAAGGGCTTTGTGAAAATGATGCCCATGACGGTAACAAATACAGCCACGGCAAATACCGCAACGGCAATGGTGCCCATGGCCTTTTTCAGATCGTCCTTTCTACCCGCGCCTATAAGGTGGGATATGATAATCTGGCCTCCGTTTGTAAATCCCATGCACAGAGCCGTAGTGAGCCATATAATCTGTGAAGATGTGCTCACGGCGCTGAGGCCCTGGCTGCCTACAAACCTGCCCACAATCATCATATCCACCATGCTGTACATGGTTTGAAGAAGAGTGGACAGCATAAAAGGAAAGGCAAATGCCATCAGTTTTTTGAATACACTGCCTGTGGTGAGATCATTGATTATTTCTTTTTTCATAAGTAAGCTTACCCTCCGGTCGCCGAAATGTCATATTTAATGCCTGCCGAACAATAAATTTGCAGCGTATCTGCAAATCCATTCGGGCGGTCAAGCAATGTATCTGAAACAGCATATCCGCTCTTTTTGCAAATGGTTTTTGCAAAAATCATTTATTCAATGGACATTATTTATGATATCAGATAATAAACATACTGGCGGCAACAACCGTTTATAAGTTCGTTGCCGCCGGTATACAGTCCCCGCTTTTCTGTTTTATATAGCTTTGGTTATCTTCTCTCTATGTAGTTTATAGTCCGGCGGATCGTTAACCGAATATGCTGGCCAACTCCTTCAGGCCTTCTACAATCGTATAGCAGTCTTTGCACAGATGATATTTTTCACCATCGAACTCTATGGTCTTCAGTGTTTCGACTCTTCCGCATTCTTCACATTTACCTTTACGGCTACAGCCTCCAAGGATAAATGTAAACGAGATTATTAAACACACAACTAACAGGATTGCCAGTGCTCTTTTCATAAATCACTCCACCTTAAGTATTTATAACAGGGACCTATAAAACAGCAAATCGTTTTCAGAAATAATCCATACCATACTCCAAAAGCCGACTACTGCTGCTTTTTTACGTTATGCAAGCCATTGAAATAAATATATACAAATATATACTATACCCACCCTTTTTTCAATCGTATATTTCATTGAATTAATACGCCGTCCCGTAGTCTGAACAGAACATAGGATTTATTTTGTATTTTCTCATAAGTTCCAAAGCAAAAAATCGGCATTGCGGGAAAGGGCGCATTTCGCTCAAGGGGGATGGCCAGGGAAATATCACCGTCCTCTTCCCGGCGCATTTTTGCCCCTTTAACCTGCCTGCAGACTTCCGAAAGTTCCTGGTCTTTAAAAAGCCTCCATGGCTCGGGGGCATCCTGCCATCCGTTCCCTTGAACGGTCTCGTCGGGGATGCTTGTTTTTTCGTCGTCCTGATTTTCCTCCCCATCGGGGTATATCAGCCTGAATTCACTGATTTCCCTTATCCCAAGCTGCGCCATGGCGTTTTTGGAAAAACTCCTTCTTATGTAATATCCATCCTCAGTGGGTAGCATAACACCGAGCAGGATAAGATAACCACCGGATAAGGCCGCCACCCGAAAAGGCCCTTCCCTGTCTGGTTTGCAGGTGCCTTCAAATACCGTCATCATGCCCTGGGCATACACGGTCATCTCGCCCACCATCTCACCGTCGTCGAATATTTTATAAGCTCCCGTTAACGTCATAAAAAAACAGCTCCATTCACACAATGGGGCCGCCGCAAACGAAGAGTATCACATCCACGGATTTCAACATTCCGTTTACAAGTGATGCACCGTTTTACGGTAGCCCCATATTTTAAATGCTGTTATATTCTATGCCATCTGCGGCAGCCCTTATGAGTATAAAAACTCAGCTTATTTCATAGTCTCCTCTGACCAGAACCATCACATTTGAGGCTGTGGCCTTTATGCCCCTGCCCTCAATGGTTATCATATACATATGATTTTTTTCAAGGCCCTCGCCGTTTTCCAGAATCCCGGCGGAGGTGGAGTCTATCAGTCCGGGCGAGGCCGAAGCGTGACACTGGGCAGTGCCCACACGGAGCATAAGCTCCGTTCCCACGCTTCCCGTCAGCACCTGTCCCTCCGAAAGAGTCACAAGCACAAATTTTTTGCCGCTGTCCTGCTCACCATAGAGCCTTTCCAGTTCCCCTATGGACGCTTCTAACTCGGACTTTAACTCGGATATCCGTGTATCCATCTGCTCATTTAGCTTTTCCGTTATCTGTCCGGTGAAAACATCGGTTATGTAGCTCAGGGTTATCAGGGGATCGGATTGGCTCCCGTAGTTTGTCTCCGCCACCGCCCATATTCCCAAAATCACAATTACTCCGATGACAATCGAAATGATTGTCACAAGCCTTTTTTTCTTCTTCATATCCGCCTCCGTTCAGACAGCTTGTCTATCATGCCTCGTCGCTAGTATTTTCGAGATTTATTATCTTCATATTATATGTACACCGCCCGGCGCACCGAAAACACATCCGATGCGCCGAAGCGGCTATCTACTGTGCTTCATTAAGACCAAAGCTGACTGCTATTGCATTGTCAACACGGTTCATAAGGCTGTCATCCAGCTTTCCCATGTGTTCCTTCAGCCTTCTCTTATCAATGGTTCTAATCTGCTCCAGCAGGATAACCGAATCCTTTGTCAGTCCATAGCTTTTAGCACTCAGCTCTATGTGAGTAGGCAGCCTTGCTTTATTAATTTGCGAGGTTATGGCAGCTGCTATCACAGTAGGGCTATGCTTATTACCGGTATCATTCTGAACTATAAGTACAGGACGCATACCACCTTGCTCGCTTCCCACTACCGGACTGAGGTCGGCATAATAAATGTCTCCTCTTCTAACATTTATCACTTAGCTTCACTCTCCGTCGGAAGATAGTAAGCTCGGTTACATAACGCATTATTGATATGTAACTGAGCTATTATAATTCTTCCACAAAGCGAAACAAATTATACTCGCTCGCGGGGACTTCCCTATGTATTATATTCAGGAAGAAGCCGCTAAGTGTTCAGAGGTATAGCCTCGGCACCCGGGCCGATACTGCGCAAAGCAGCTCATAGGAGATGGTTTGTGCTTTATCTGCCTGTTCTTCGACAGAAATCTCCCCAAATTCGTCTTTTCCAAAAATTAAAACTTCATCATTGGTACAGGCCTCAGGAATGTCCGATATATCGGCCATAACAAGGTCCATACAGACCCTGCCCACAATCGGAGCTCTCTTTCCTCTTATGAGTACATGGGCCCTGTTTGACAAAAGCCTGAAAAAACCGTCTGCGTAGCCCACCGATAGCACGGCAATTCTCGTCGGTTTTTCACAGCGCCATGTCCTGCCATAGCTCACCGTATCACCAGGTCCTGCCTGCTTAATCTGGCATATGCGTGTCTTAAAGCTCATTGCCGGGAGCAGCTCAATGCCTCCGGTCCGGCTTCCTGGGAAGCAGCCGTAAAGGGCAATCCCCGGCCTGACCATGTCAAGATAACTCCAAGGATAGTTTATCACCGCTCCGCTGTTTGCGCAATGCTTTATTTTAATCTTCCTGTCCGCGGCGCCTTCAAGCCATTTACATAGCTCAATAAAGTCATCAAATTGCTTTTTCGTAAACCCGTCACCATATATGTCCGATACGGCAAAGTGGGTAAAAACCCCCTCCACATCCAAATTAGGATCAGTCGCTGCAGACAACAGACCGTCGTTTCGCTCACTGCCCCGGAAGCCCAGTCTGGTCATCCCACTGTCCACCTTCAGGTGGCACCTGAGCTTTTTATCCAGTTTTTTCGCAGCCTTTGAGTATTCTGCGGCCACCTCTGGTCCCGTCACTGTCTGTGTAACGTTGTTTTCTATCAGCTCCGGCACATATTCCGCCTGGGTGGAGCCCAGTATCAGTATCGGCTTTGTTATACCGTTTTGCCTGAGTTCAATGGCCTCGTCCAAAAACGCGACTCCAAAATAGTCCGCTCCGGCTTTCTGGAGTCTTTTGGCAACCGAAACCGCTCCATGACCGTAGGCGTTTGACTTCATAATACCCATAAAGCGGCATCCTTCCGGCAGCCGCTTTCTTATCTGTCTGTAATTATTTTCAATCCTGTCGAGGGATATCTCCACCCAACATCTTTTCTTTAAGTAATCCATATAACAATTCTCCTGTTCGGCAAAAAGCGCCGGGAATACCACAATAGAAGCTCCGCCGGCTACCGCAGCTGCGCGTCTTCAAAATCGCAGTTTATTACCGTAAATCCGTTGACCCTTATTTCCGCTTTTACCGGCAGCCCCGTATCCGAAGCAAACCATACCCTTTGAAGCAGGGCATCGGTTTCACCGGCACGGGTCATATCTATTTCCGCGACCAGGCAATCATATTCGTTCAGCCTTTCCCTGTAGCCGGCTGTTATAAACCCGTTTTCCCAGGCGTTTATCATCAGCGGAAAGGCCTCTATTGGACTTATGCCGTTTTTTGAAAAGACTCCTGTTTCCAGCAGAGCCCCGTCATATTTCAGTATGACGTCCGAGCCGTCAATAAGCGCCCTGAGGCCCTTTATATTCTGCGGCTCCAGCACGGACATTTCACCCTTTGCCCCGTCGCCCACATATGTCAGTTTATAATTATAGACCCTGTCGCCATAGTCTGCAACCATCTGTGCCGTGGCGACAAATTCCTTTGCCGCCAAGTACTTTTCTCTGATCTTTAAAAGCTTTTCCCTGTCTCCGCTTCCCCCGCTCACACAGCCTGTGAGAAAACCCAGGAGTATCGTCAGCGCAATCAGCAATGCCCGCTTCAATAGGAAGGTCCTCCTTCTGGGATCAAAGCTGATTGCCATTTATAAGAACAATCAGCTTAGGATCTCTTTAAATGCTTCGGGCAAGGCGCAGATAATATCCGAAGGAGTCATGGAGTATTCGCCGAACCTGCGCGCGCATATGTCCCCGGCTCTCCCGTGGAGAAATACGGCCGAAATTACAGCCTCCCCGAGCGGCATCTGACATATGAGAGCGGCAATAATTCCCGCCAGCACATCACCGCTGCCGCCCTTTGCCATACCCGGATTGCCGGTAGTATTTACATACGCTCTCTTATCTGGAAGGGCGGTAATACTCCTGTGTCCCTTTAAGACAGTTATACAGCCGTGCCTGGCAGAAAAAGCCGCTGCCGAGCTGATTCTGTCTCCTGATATTTTCCCGCCCAGTCTTTTAAACTCACCCTCATGGGGGGTTATTATAACCGGGCCTGGCGCCATGTCCAATACATCTATATTCTCCGCAACGGCATTTATGCCATCGGCATCCAGCACGCAGGGCACCCGGGCGGCTTTTAAAATCCTGGAAACAACATGCGTAATTCCCTTCGAGCGGCCAAGTCCCGGGCCCACAAGGCATACATCACAGGCTTCCAGCCGACTTAAAATCTCCGGAACGGCAGACTCACTGAGCCTGCCCGCGGCGTCACAGGGCAGAGGAAAGGGCATGGTTTCGACACATTTTGAAGCCACTATCGGATATATGCTCTCTGGGACCCCCAAAAAAACCAGACCCGCGCCGCTTCTTACCGCCGCCTCTGCTGCCATGTACGGGGCACCGGTATATCCCGTGCTGCCGCTGATTACAAGAAGCTTTCCATAGTCACCCTTATGGCTTATGGGCTCTCTTGCAGGTAAAACTCTCTTTACGTCCTCCGCTTCCACACTGTATACCTTGTCATCCTCCGGTATGGGGCTGTCTGTGGGAATACCTATGTCCGCAACAATTACCCTGCCGCTGTATACGTTTCCGGGCTCGCAGCAGTGTCCGCGCTTTTTCGCCGCGAATGCGACAGTTACATCCGCCATCACAGCACTGCCTAAAACCTCACCCGTATCCGACGATATGCCGCTGGGAATATCCGCAGCCACAACCGGTATGTCAAGGGAATTTATCAGCTCGGCGGCAGCTTTATAGCTGCCTTTTAATTCCATATTAATCCCCGTACCCAGCATGGCGTCCACAATAGCCCCGCAGGAGCTCAGGTATTCCTTCAGGCTCTCGTCCCGGATATCAAAATCCTCCAGCCTGCCCCCGGCTTCGCGGAGCCTGCGCTCCATCTCCGCAGCGTCCTCAGAGAGTCTCTCCCGCCGCCCCACCAGCAGAGTCTTAACCTCATAGCCTCTATATAGAAGGTATCTTGCAGCACCTATGCCGTCTCCCCCGTTATTTCCGTTGCCGCAGAATATGGCAATCCTTCGGTTTACGGCATACTCCTCAACCGCCGCGACAACCGCCTTCGCGGCGTTTTCCATAAGCAGAGTGGAGGCGATACCCAGATTGTTTATGGCATATGCGTCCAGCTGTCTCATTTGATTGGAAGTAAAAAGCTCCATACTGCTTTCCGTCCTTCATACGAATTTCCGGATATGCTCATCCTTTAATGCTTCAACCGTCTTTCATACGGACTCCCAGGTGCGCTTTAAACGCCCTTCTCAATCTCTCTGATGGGTTAAAAAACACCAGCATTCTCCTGCCGTCCTCCTTATGGCATATGAAATACCATCTGTTGGGACTGGATTTGGATATGGAGGCATCCAAAACCTCTGTATACTCTCCCTCGGGAACAGGCTCATTCTTCGAAAAGGGTGCCATTACCTTTATCTCCCTGCTCCCGGTGCTGAAAACTCTTTTTCTCTTTCTCATTCCCAGTATAACATCTATATCCAGATCACCGTCTATAAAGGAGTACTCATATTCCTTGACTGTGTATTTAAAAACATAAAACAGCAGCAGGCATATCAGAGCAAAGAAAAACGGGAAAAACAGCCTTATAAAGATAAAAACTACCGTCAGTAGTATCAGAGCCAATAAGACCGCTCCGATCTTCACAAGCATTTCCTGTGTTCCCCTTACTCTCCTTATAATCTCCTCAATAAAAATATCTTCGTTTTTTTTCACGCCGACCCTCCCATCGCCTGTCACAGTGCCAAAAAGCATTGTTATATATTAAAAAGTGTTGTTTTATAATTATTTTATTATATCCTTCGCCGTTATAATAGTCAATTTTTTTAACGTAGCAAAGAGTGAACTGAAATGAAAATCAGATTTTTCCATTGACAGGAGTATGGCGGCATGTTACCATATTTATGAATTTAATAGTTTCAAGTGTCCTCCCGGGCGTATGGCCCCTGAGGAAGAATAGAGAACCGGGTGAAAATCCCGGACGGTACCGCCGCTGTAAGCGCCGAGGCCACGCTCGTTGATGAAAGTCGGTCACTGAGGAAAACCTTCAATTGGAAGACCTTGGGAAGGCAGAGCGTGAGCCGCAGGAGAACTCCCTCCCTAAGCGTAAGTCAGAAGAACTGCTTGAAACCCTGCTCTGCCCGCCGGGAACCGGGAGGAGGAGCGTATATAGTTGTGCAGAAAAACGGCTGTGACAACCTTTTTGGTGGTCTCAGCCCTTTTTGTTTCCTGGGATGGTGTAAAATTCCATCCGCCGCGCGGACCATAAAATCGATTTCCTGAAAATTGACATAATTAAATCCGAGTGCGTTTCGGGCAGTCTTGCAGCGGCTGCCCGAGCGTGAGCTCAAAAAGGAGATGCCATGAAAATGCCGGATACATATCTGAAAGCCGCTCAGGAGCTCGGCTTTACCGCCGCAGCACCGGTAAACGGCAGCGCTGTCGTATGCCGCCCGGAAATACGGGCGCAATGTACGCCGAAAAAGTGCAAAAACTATGCGGCCAACTGGATTTGCCCTCCCGGATGCGGTGATCTGGAGCAATGCGAAAAGATCGTATCGGAGTATGAAAAAGCCCTGCTCCTGCAGGAAACCCATGCTCTACCAGAGGAAACAGACCTCAAGCATGCGGCCGCGCTTGCCAGGGAACACAATCAAAGAGCTGAGAAACTGATTAAAATAATACGCCGGAAATATCCAAAGGCATTCCTCCTGACAACGGGAGGCTGCAACCTGTGTGAGACCTGTACCTATCCCGGAGAGCCCTGCCGGTATCCCCAAAAGCAAAGAGGCTCCCTGTCGGCCTTCGGCATCGATGTAAGTGAGCTCTGCTCCAAAGGGGGACTTGCCTTTTCTTTCGAGAAGGGTAAGGTTACCTTTGTTTCATGTATTCTAATATAATGCCTGCTGAACAATTCAAAACCCATTCGTTCAGCGGACATTAATTATATAACTAAATAGTAGAAAGAACCGGTCTTAATGCAAATTATGTATAGTGTACAATGATATGGTCTAAAAAAAGAAGAAGCTGACCCCTAACTGTGGTAAAATGGTAAGTGCTAACAAACCAATCACAGAAAGGG
>JGI24712J26585_10000896_pt1 | contig 25651 bp, 12 predicted proteins | sample BioPla3DNA2_FD_26585 | JGI IMG/M metagenome (IMG submission 26585)
ACTTTGCGCCTTTAGCTCAGTTGGTAGAGCACCTGACTCTTAATCAGGGCGTCCCGGGTTCGAATCCCTGAAGGCGCACCAGTGCACCGAAAACTCTCACAAAATGGGAGTTTTCTTTTTTTGTAACAGAGATATATACATACTGATTATTTGCGAAATAAGTATAATAGGGGGAGGAACATCTCCCCTACTTAATTTTGACTGATTTTAAGCTAAATCGCTTATTGTTGCTTGGTTATTTTCAATTGTCACTAACTTTTTCTGACCACGCCATTTGATACGGAAGCGAACTTTACTCCACTGCTTGGGCAGCTTTGGGTTAAAGGCAAGTTCGCCTTTCTTGTCTAAATGCATACCGCAATAACCCATGACTATGGCTTGCCATGTGCCGCCTGTGGATGCTGCGTGCAGACCTTCCCGTAGGTTGCGCTGGTTGTTTTCGATATCTACGTAGCAGGAACGCTCAAGGTACTGATAGGCTCGCTCGTCAAGATCCAGCTGTACGCCCACTTGCGCATGCACTGAAGGGGACAGGGAGGAGCGGTGCAGAGTGCGTTTTTCATAGTAGTCATAGTTAAGGCGCTGGACTTCAAGGCTTAGTTCATCAGGTAGGAGCTTCATGAGCATCACTACATCCGCCTGCTTTAATATGGGATGATTCTTGCGTTCTTTGCCCACACAGCTTTCGGGCATTAGAGGCATACCTTTATCGTCCCACTGAGTAACATAGGCATCGGGGATATCAAAGTAGCCTTCGAACTGCTCAATAACGCCGGAGGTGTCGGGCAGATAGATTTTTGCGGCTCTATCCAGCCAGACCTTGATTTCATCGTCCGTCAAGGCGATTTTTCGGCAAATGGCCTGTGCCAAAACGGGCTGCGCCTTCTGCATGGCTTTAAGCTCATCCACAGCCGTGTGTATGTTCCATACCGCCATACGGTTGGTGTAGTAGTTGTTGTCTACCGGTTCGTGCCACTCGTCAGGACCTGTAACCTGCAATATTTCATAGGCCTGTTTTTCATTGCTCCAAGTCATACGGCTGCACCAGAAACGGGCAGTTTCAAGTAGCAATTCAAGGCCGAAGTCTTCAAACAGGCTCTTATCGCCGGTTACTCTTACATAGTCAACCAAGCCGTAGGCAACAGCGGAGGTCACGTGGTGCTCATAGTCCGCCACATAACATCTATAGCAGGTGCCGTCGTATTCAACCGTCCAAGAGGGACACTCTTCATCGCCTGTATCCGCCGATTCCCAGGGGTATTTGGCGCCAAGGTAGCCGTTGTCCCGCGCGTTGCGGCGGGCGGCATCAAGCAGATGCCCCCGATAGCTTACCAAGTTGCGGGCGATTTCAGGGAATACCCAGGTGAAGAAAGGCAGGCAGAACAGCTCGGTATCCCAGAAGGCGTGTCCGCCGTACTCTTCACCGTGCATTAGCTTAGGCCCCACGTTAACTCGGTCGTCATAAGGGTTGGGCGTGCTCATCAGGTGGAAGATATTAAAGCGCATGGCTTTTTGCATCTTATCGTCGCCTTTAATCTCAAGGTCGCCCATATGCCAAAGCTCTTGATATTTATCGATATGCGCATTAATTTCAGCCTCCGCCCCACGGGTGGTGATGTCTTCAAGCAGTCTTGTGACCCGCCACTTGACCCCGTCGGTATCACGGCCTGTGGCGATGGCGGCAAACTTATCCACCCGTACCGTTTCATCTTTTTTTGCATACAGGTCAAAAAACTCGCAAGCTACTTCGCCATAAGACTTAATGGCACGGCTGCTGATTTTATCGCTCTCCACACAGGCTCCGATGCCTACCGGAGTTTTGAAGTCTCGGGTGTGGCACTGCATGTAAACGCCTAGCTTGCCCTGCCCGTTTTCGGAGATTTCAAAGTGGCGTGTGCGAAAGCGGGGATAGTCCATGAAGTTGGTTACCGTGCCATCTATCAGGTTTTCCAGTTCAAACTGTGTGTCTTTATCAAGGGGTGTTAAATACAGGCGAATCAGACCGCACTGTGGGTGAGCGCGGCTCAGCAGCTTTAAGCTCTCCACCCGAATGCGGGCGCCTGATTTATCGCGTACCGTATAGCCGGAGGCAAGCAGTCCGTTTTTCATATCCAGCACCCGAATATAGTCCAGCATGCCTTTTGTTTCAACGCCGATGGGTTGGCGCTTTACATATACTTTTAGCTTAGCCCAGTCGGGCATATTGGCAAGCTCCCGCATGAAAGCTTCGGAACGGTCAAAAATGCTGTGAATATAGGTGGCGGGAAGGGTAGGATTAGAAGTTCCACAGATTTCGCTTCCTCGGGATGACATGTAGCCGCTGACTAAAGTAAAACGACTTTCCCAATTTAGGTTTTCTTCCCGGTCGTACTCTTCTTGAGCAAGTAGCCAATTGTCCTGCGCAAGCAGGGAGGCGATTTCTTGGTTAAATTTGTTTCTTAACATAAGCTGTCCCACGCTTTCTTGACCTGGTCGTTTAAGGATTGAGAGGAAACGGGCGCGATGACCCAGTCTATTTGGAAGGGAAGCAGGCGCACGGTATATTTTTCAAGGGGTTCGGGGCCGCAGCTGTTGGAGCCAAGACCGCCCTGCCTGTAGTCAAAGCGCCAGAAAACCTTATCCCGCTTAACTAAATCATGGGGATGGCTGGCGTTATCAATGTCCTTGGCAGTATGGAAAGAGGCTTGCGTATCGCAAGGTTGCAATGATACAAAGGCGATGCCCTTGCCATCTTCACCCATAAGCGCGGCGACATGACAACCCGTGCGGTTGCCCGATTCCTGCGGGCAATCGTATGGGAATGCCATCTCATCCACCGGCAGGCTATGCCAGCCATAGTGGCAGTGGAAGCGGCTGTCACAGTAGCTTTCGCCTGGTCCATCGCCAAGGAAGGTTATACGGCTAAGTTCTTTAGGCGCTACGCTGTCTGTGCCTATGCGGGGTATCATGTCGTCCCTGCCTTCGCCAAAGCAGCCAGCAAAGCCACCGGACAGTTGTACCCGGATTCTGCCGCCTGAAAGGGCGGTGTAGCTCACCTCAAAGGGCACCCACCATATGCGGGCGTTAGCGCCAAGCTTGCCGCTGATGTAAAGCGTATCTCCCTCCACCCTTGCCTCGTGGATAACAGGGGTCATGGAATGCAGGTTCAGCTTTTTCCAGCGCTCACGGCGGCGCTTGTCATTGTCATTGGCGGGGCGAAACAGCGACAGCAGCGGACCTTTTTCAAGCAGGGTTTGCCCGTCCACCTTGTAATTGTACAGCCGTCCGTCTACAAGCGACACCTTATAGGAGTAGTTGTTGCCCTCCAGCATGTAAAAGTCGCCCTTTTTCTGCCAGGCAGGCACGGCTTCTTTTTCTTTTTTCTCAGGTACATACTCTTTTAAAACAAAGGTTTGGTCTGCCAAGTTGAACGCGTTTTCTATCAACTCCAAACGCAGGGTGTATAGACCGTTTTCGGGATGGTAAAATAATTCCGCATTCAGCTTGACCTTGACTTTTTCGCCGGGTTTTATTTTTTTTACCACTTGGCTAATGCTCTTAATTTCCTTATCTTCATACAAAAGGGTGGCTTTTACTTGCAAATCTTTTACACTGCGGAAGCTAAGTACGCTCTTGATTTTTAAGGTATCCTCGTTTAATTTCAGTCTCAAGGGTTCGTTCATTTTCTTGTAGCTATAGTAGCCTGGTGTGGGTGTCCAATCGCTGTTTAGGAGACCGTCCATGCAGAAATTGCCGGTATGATAGGGGGCGTCAAAGTCGCCACCGTGCAGGTACACACCGTCCCTTAAGATACCGTGGTTGCGCCACTCCCACACAAAGTAGCCCTGAATGGATTTCGAACCTTCAATGGCTTGGCGATATTCCTTTAGACTGCCCGGACTGTTGCCCATGGCGTGCCCAAATTCACACAGAATCATGGGTTTTTCATGTCCCGCCGCGTCGTGCTCAAACAGCTTTGCGGGGCTTGTGTACATGGTGGAAATAACATCGGAATACTTATAGGAAATATCGCCCTCATAGTGTACGGGGCGGTCGTCCACCGAGTGTAAATAGTCATACATTGCGCCAAAGTTTTGCCCCCGGAAAGATTCGTTGCCAAGCGACCACATTATAACGCAGGTAAAGTTTTTGTCCCGCATGTACATACGCTCTGCCCTTTCCACAAAGGCATCCTTCCAGGCGGGGTCGGTTGCCAATCTGGCAGGCTCTTGTTCAATTTCAAAGCCGTGGGTTTCAAGGTCAGCTTCGTCCATCACATAAAAACCAAGCTCGTCGCATAGTTCATAAAAGAAAGGAGCGTTGGGGTAGTGGGCGGTTCTTATGGCATTGATGTGCGCTTCCTTCATCATCTTCATGTCTTTGATGGTGTCTTCAACGCTAGCGTGCCGTCCGTCCACGGGTGAAAATTCGTGGCGGTTAATGCCCCGGAGCATCAGTCGCTTGCCGTTTAGGCGCAGTTCACCATTGACAATTTCCACCCGCCGAAAGCCCACCTTCAGCCTCGTTGCCTCGGTATTAGTGAAAACTAGCAAGGTGTACAGATGTGGCTCTTCAGCGTTCCAAGGGATGACGGGCAGGCTATGTTCTGTGCCGCAAAGACCGGATAAAAGCTCGTTTCCTTGGCTATCTAAAAGACGGAAATTAGCATTTTCAGATGTAACCAACAGAGTGCCATTTCCCGTTTTATGGTCATAATCGGCTTTTACGTGAATGTCGTGTATTCTGCCTTCTTTAGGGCGCGAAAGCAGAAGCACATCCCGTATGATGCCCCCCATCCACCACATATCCTGATCCTCTAAATAGGTGCCGTCGCAGAACATGCGCACAATGAGAAACAGCTCGTTTTCGCCTTCCTTGCAAAGCTCGGTGATATCAAACTCCGAAGGCAGGCGGCTCCCTTGGGTGTAACCGCAGAAAGCGCCGTTGACATATACCGAAACGCAGCTTTCCGCCCCCTCAAGGCGTAAAATGAGGCTGTCACCATCCGGCGTATAGGAAAAAGTTCTGCGATATACGCCCGTAGGGTTTTGGGCAGGCACAAAGGGCGGGTCGATGGGGAAGGGATAGTCCTCATCGGTGTAGTGCATGGGACCGTATCCCGCCATCTGGAAGGAGCGGGGCACCTTGATGGTGTTATAGCTCAGGCTTTCCCTGCCATCCACAAAGGCCTGCTCGTCAATGGGAGTGCGGTCGGTATAATAAAAGTCCCAAATGCCGTTCAGGTTTTGTGCGCGGTCAAATTGACCTTGCAATGCCTTATCTTGGTTGGTAGCCGTTAGAAAGTAGGCGCGGGAAGGCAGGCGGTTTATAGACAGTACCTGCAGGTTACACCAGGGTTGAGCGCTTAAAAATTGCATATAAATACCTCTTTTCTATGATAAAGGAACCTCGTCCATGATGGTCAAATAATACGTCCGGAGGGCTCGCGGGCTTTTGCCTGTAAATTGCCGACAAACGCTGCTAAAATAGTTAACCGACTGAAAGCCGCATCGGGTGGCAATTTCCGTAATGGGCAGCGACGGGTCAAGCAGCATGGTCTTTGCCTTGGTAATACGATATTGGTTGATGTATTCAACCACTGTCTTGCCAGTTTCTCTGCGAAAGAGCTTGCTGGCATAGTCGGGATTGTAACTGGTACACTCGCCAATATCCTTCAAGGTGATTTTTTTCATGTAGTTGCTGTGAATATACTGTTTCATGATGTCCGATACCAATATGGGTTTGCCGGAAGACTGCCAGTAGCCACATTGGGTGAGGATGGCATCGATAAGCTGCAATGCCACAGTGCGGGACAGCAGCTGAAAGTAAGTTTTTTCCGCTGCGAAGGCCTTTATAACGGAGCGAAACATGCCTTCGATTTTCTCGGGATCATCAAAAACCAAAAACTTGGGCAGACGAAAACCGCCCGGGAATACAATCTGCTTTCTTATGTGTTCGGGGAAGGGCAGCTTGTCGCCAAACAGCAACACGTAGGCGTCGGGCGTTGAATAAAAGCGGTATATCCAGTCTCCGTCCTTCTGTTTCACCATATCAAGGTGCATCCATGCAATTTCGGCGCTTCGCTCACCCTCATAAACTAAGGTGTGCTTGACATTGGGCGGGATAATTGCCAGGTGTCCTCTAGACAGGCGATGGTTTTGGTTGCCAATTGTCATCAAAGCATGACCGGACAGGCAGTACATAAACTGGTAGTCGTAAATCAGGCGGGGTATCTGCCAAAAATCGTTCATCTGCATACCCGCCTCCCGAACTGTGGGGCATAGCTTGTCAAAGCTGATGGCTTTTTCCATGTCTCTCCTATGCTTTTTCAAAATGCCGCCGCATGCTGATAGCACACGGCGGCAGCGGCATAATTGTTCAAAATTGCTTATTGGGCGTCCATGCTCTCGCACAGCGCTTTATAGGTGTCGCTTAGGTATGCGTTGATTTCATCCAGCCCAATGTCCTTGGCAAGCTCAAGGGTTTCTTCAAATTGAGCCTCGAAGTCTTCCTCGGTTTCCGCGGTGCAGATGTCGGTGAAGTGTTCGTTGGTGAGGGAGGAAATGTCATCCATTAGGAAGCCCATGTCAGTGTTGCTTGCCGGATAGGTGAGCGAAATAACGTTGGATACCTTTGCGCGTTTTGCCACTTCGTCAAAAATGGCGCGGGTGGGTTCAGTGGCGGCGGCATAGTAGCCTTGGTTGATGGCGATATAGTCATCGGCGGACAGCATGAAAGCAAGCCCACGGTAGAAGGTTTCAACATCGCCGATTTTCTGATGCTCCTTATAGCGGTCTAAGACCACCAAGTCGCCTTCCGGTCCCCACTCCCAGTCAATGCCGGGTACGCCATAGGTAAGCGCCAGAGAGTTGTCATGCTGCTTTGCCCAGTACAGGGTTTTGATAGCGGCTTCAGGGTTTTTGCAGGAACGGGTAATAAACAGAGACGCCCAGCCGGATACCGGAATGGTATATGCCCAGTTGTCAAGAAGAGGCAGCTGCTCTACTTCCGCTTCGGGCAGAATCTCGCGGATTTTGGCTTGGAAAACCTGCTCGTCGTTGCAGGCGAAGAAGGTAACCATAAAGGCGTTACCGGCATACCACTGCTGGAAAGCCTGCTCGTCAGAAGTGTAGGAGAAGTTTTCCTTAGATAGGTAGCCTTCACGGTACAGGCGGTTGATTACCCGCAGCATCTCCTTGTAGGCGGGGTCGCCGATTGCCATGGACAGGTTGCCATCTGCGTCGGTGGGGAAGCTGGGGTTGTAGCCTACCATAGACCCGAAAGCTGAATATTCGCGGGGGCTATAAATCAGGGGAACCATGTCCGGATATTTTTCACGAACCAGCGCCAAGAGATTGAAAAAGTCTTCTTCGTTTTTCACTTCGGGGCTGCCAAGGGCTTTGTAAATGTCGTTACGTACATGGAACTGACCGAAGTTTGCGGCAAGCTTTTTAGCGGAAGCGACTTCTTCAGCGGTGTTGTACTCGTTTTTAAGCATGTAGAATTTACCGTCTTCGGAGTAGTAAGCGTTCATTGCCTTTTCCGTTTCGGAAATTTCCCACTCAGGGACAAACTCATCAATGAGTTCCTGCAGGGGATAGCAAACATCGCTGTCGGAGAGCGCGCGAACCTTGGAGCTGCTGGAGCAAACCACCAAATCCGGCAGATCGCCTGATGAAATCATCATTGATAGCTGCTCGCTATCGATAGCCTTCATCATGTTGATTTTGACGCCGGTTTGATCGATCATCCACTCCTGGCAGACGCCGCCTTCATAGGTGTCAAAGCCCACCCAGGACCAGTCCACCCACAGGTCAAGCTCAACCAGCTCGGGTAAGTCTTCAAACAGGGGGTCACGCTCTGCGATGGCTGCGGTAGAAAGCGCAAGCATCAAGCACAGAATCATGGCAAGAATACGTTTCATAATTACAATCCTCCTAAAAATATTTTATGGGTATCTTTTCCCAAAGAACACAGTATCAGTAAATTGGTGACCATGCAACAATCGAAAGCAAGTTTTCGATTGAAAAGAAGTTTCACGGAATGTATGCCTTCAAAAAGAAGCTAAGTGCGGGCTTGCGATTAACCTTTCACAGCGCCCAGCATGATGCCCTTGACAAAATGCTTTTGCAGGAAGGGGTACACGCACATAATGGGTAGAACCGCGATAATCATGGCGGCCATCTGAATGGAGGTGGCGGTGGTGGCGGAGTACTGGGCTGCCTTCATCATGGCTACCCTTGAAGAAGTATCTACCTGGTTTTGCACAATAACGCCACGCATTAAGAAGGCAAGGGAGCGCAGGTCAGGATTGGAAGGCGCATAGAAAGCGGTGTCTGACCAGGAGTTCCACTGGGAAACGGCGGCGAACAGACCAAGCGTTGCCAAAAGAGGCTTTGACAGCGGCATGATAATACGCAAAAAGATGGTAATTTCTCCCGCTCCGTCCAGCCTTGCGCTTTCAGCAAGGGCGGGTGGATGCTCCCTGAAAAAGCTCATTGCCAGCATACAGTAGTAGGTAGAAAACATCGTTGGGATAACGTAAACCCAGAACTTGTTCAGTAGACCGTAGGTTCTAAGCGTAAGGTAGTAGGGAATCAGACCGCCGGAAAAGTACATACATATCAAAAGAATTATGCTGTAGAACTTTCTGAACACCAGCCCTTCAGTTGATAGACCATATGCTACCAGACAGGTAAAGAGTATGGTGAGTCCCGTTCCTACCAGCGTTTTTGCAACTGAAATGAAGATGGCGTTTAGCCACTTGGGGTCTGAGAGGAACTGCTCATAGTTGGCGAAGGTGAACTTGCGGGGCCACAGATAGATGCCGCCGCGCAGGGCATCGACACCGTCGTTCAAAGAAAGAACGATAACATACCAGAAGGGGTATAGGGTGGCAACCAAAAGAAGGAAGGTAAACAGGTGGACAAGTGCATCCACAAAGATATCTTCGCCCGATTTTTTGATGCGGCGCTTGCGTTGTAATTCTGTCATAAAGATTCCCTCCTCTAAAATAGTGACGAGCCGGAGATCTTTTTCGATCCTGCGTTGGCAACGATAACAAGAATCAGGCTGATGACCGACTGGAACAGACCTACGGCAGCTGCATAGGAGTAGCGCTGCTTAGAAAGACCGGTCTGGTAGATGAATACGTCCAAGATTTCACTGTGGGAGCGGTTCATGTCGTTACCAAGCATCATGGCTTGGTCAAAGCTGCCCGAGAAGAGGCTGCCCACCGATAGGATAAGCAGAATAGCTACCGTTCCCTGAATGCCCGGCAAAGTAATATGCCAGATACGGCGCAGACGGCCTGCCCCGTCCACCTGAGCGCTTTCATACAGCGCCGGGTCTATGCCGGCAATGGCGGCTAAGTAGATGATGGCGCTCCAGCCTGTTTCTTTCCAGATTTCGCTGGCGGTGGCAAGCAGGTAGTAGTACTTGGATTCAAGCAGCAGGGGGATGGGTTCTTCAAGCCACCCGAGCTTAAGCAGTAGTTCGTTTATGACGCCGATGTTGGTTGAGAACATAGCGTACACGATACCCGCAACAACCGTCCAAGAGACAAAGTGCGGCAGGTAGCTTGCCGTTTGTACCAAGCGTTTGTAGGTGTTGGAGCGCACTTCGGTAACCATAATCGCAAAGATAATGGCAAAAGGAAAGGCGAACAGGAGCTTTAAAGTGCTGATAACCACGGTGTTTCGTACTAGGATGGAGAACTTGCGGTTGGTAACAAAGGTGATGAAATGTTTAAAACCGCTGTTGGCAGTCCATGGGGCGGTGAACATACCCTTAAAGCCTGTCTTGATATTATAGTCTTTAAAGGCTACGATAACGCCCGACATTGGAATGATGCTAAACAGCACCAAGAACAGGATGCCTACCCAAACAAACATTTGTAAGGGCAATTGTCTTTTGAATTGTCTTCGAGTTTGATTTCTTATCAAAACTTTATTGCTTTGACTCATTCAAGTCCCTCCTTTGCGGCTATGAAATGTTTTTGGGAAATTATACTAACCCTATTATAGTAGGTTCGTTTTACTTTCGTAAAGGGAAGATTAAGAAAAAACTTACAATATTCCGTCATCTTTTTTCTTGAGTGTTGTTTTGTTTTTGTTTCTTAAGAATAATTATCAACCATATTATCATGTTTTTTCAATACAATCAATGGTTTTTCCGAAAAACGAACATCAAAAATCAGTAAAATCGCAGATTGAAAAAATGCCAAGCTTTAGTAAAATAGTATTATGAACAGGAAAGGAAGACTGAAGTTGAAAGAAAGAAAGCAAAGTTTAGCTACATTGGCATTAATTGTCGTTACAATCATTTGGGGAAGCGGCTTTATTGCCACCCAGTTTGCTATTGATTCGCAGCTGCCTACCCCTTGGATTATGATGATACGTTTTCTTGTGGGCGCCCTGTGTGTTTTTTTGTTTTTTAAAAAGCGAATTTTGCCCACACCTAAAAAGACAGTGCTGCACGGCGCGATAGCGGGCGTTATTCTTTATATCGCCTTCTATACGCAAACGGTAGGTCAGGGGCAGACAACTATTTCTAATGCCGCTTTTTTGACAGCCACCAACATCCTTATGATTCCCTTTTTGCTTTGGATTTTCACCAAAAAAAGACCGTCGCTGCGTATTTTCGCTCTATGTTTGCTAGCTATGCTGGGCGTGATAATGCTCACCTATCAGGGCGGTTTTTCCCTCTCTTTTACCAAGGGAGATTGGATTGTGCTTTTATGCGCCCTATTTTTTGCCATGCATATTACCTGGCTTGGTTACTGCGGGGAAAATGACGACCCTGTGCAGATTGCTTTCTGGCAGCTGCTCACAGCGGGCATTTTAGGCGCTATCGTGCTACTTGTTACCAGAACGCCCGTGCAAGCCGAACAAATACAAAAAGGCTTGTTGCCTGTTTTGTACCTTGGCGTTTTTTCCACCGGCGTTTGTTATTTTCTGCAAACCTGGGGACAAAAGTATGTGCGCGCATCTGAGGCGGGTATTATATTGTCTGCCGAAGGTTTTTTTGGCACTTTGTTTTCCCTTCTGTTGGGCTTAGAAGCCTTCCGTATCAATATGCTGTTTGGCGGTCTGCTTATCACCTTATCCATAATATTAGCGCAACGTCCTGAAAAGCCTAAAAAGACAAGCCAAACAAATTAATTCTACAATAATCAGAGTATCTATTTTGTGTAAAAGCTTTGTTTTATGGGAGATAAGCTTTTATAATCAGATTTTGTAGAAATATTACCAAAAACATGCGGAAAAGCACGCTTTTTAGGTGATAAAAATTGACCTTTTGGCTAATATATGGTATAAGTACTCTGGTATGTTTCGGCACAGAAGGAGGCGAACTGCCGATTGAAAGCATTTAACGCACGCGCAGTGCCGTGCACAATCATTTTCCGGATAGACATACAGTCAGTTTACGCTTGTTGTTTACGCGTATACAGTTTTTCGACCACATATTTACTTTATTTTTTAGAAAAGTGGTTGTTTTTTGTTTTTAAAGAATTATTTCATAGGGCATTATCCATGGTTAATATTGATATATACTCAGCGATAAGCTATGCAATTGCCCGTAAAAAGCGGCATTATGTCAATAAGTTTCAAGGAGTATTGATTAATGATTAAAGCTAATAGCAAGTTTATAGAAAAATTACTATTATTATTTTGCGTATTATCTGTGTTTTTATTAACAGCTTGCGAAAAGGCTGCGCCGCCCCCCGCTAGGTCTGATGATAGTGCAGTGCAGCCATCGGGTGAGCCTAGCTCTAATATTACCTTTACCACTATAGATTTAAACAACAACACAGTTACCGAAGCCATATTTGCCTTGGCGGATTTTACCCTTGTTGATGTATGGTCGGTAGATTGTGGACCTTGCATAAACAACCTAAAGGTGGTTAGCGAATTGCCTTCAAGCGTGCAGGGCTTGCAGGTTCTAGGCATAGTGGCGGATGAAAAAAGCCAAGACAACCCTTCCATAGCTAGGGATATCATGCAGCAGGAGGGCGCGGATTTTACTGTGCTGCTGCTGTCTGAAAGCCTGTATGAAGAGTTATTGAAAGATGTTAAAAAAGTACCCACGCATTTTCTAATAAACAGCTCGGGAGAGCTTGTTGCAGGACCAATAACTGGCGCAAAGAGCGAAAAGGAATTTATCGACTGGCTTAAGCCTTATTTAGATAGATAAAATACTAAAGCGGATAAAAGTTACGGAGGTTCACAGGTAATGAAAAGGTCAATGAACACACGAATTAAAGTTATATTCTTGATTGCGGTTTTGCTTATGCAGATAGCAAACCCCATTGTTTTGCAGGTTTTGCCAGAAGCTTATGCAGCGCAAGCTGAACCGCCCGTAGCAGCACCCCCTGCTCCTGATCCTGCGCCGCCTGCACTTGCGCCACCCCAAGTTTATTCATTTGGTCCGTTTACGCAAATTACACACGAGCTTTCGCTTGATGCGGGATCTGATCAGCTATGTGAACGCAATCTTACAGGAGAAATCACCTTCCAATGGCCTGAACCGTCTACCTTTGTTGATGTAGTGTTCATTCAGGACTTAAGTGGCAGCTTTGAAGACACAATTGTCGATGTGGGCGCAGCTGTCAAAACTATGGTTAATTCTTTGAACATGGGAAAAGATGTCGATAATTCCTCTCCTAAAGATAGGGCGATGATCGTTACGTATCAAGGTGTCGAAGGAAGGGCTGTCGTAGGAACAATCACCAATGAAACAAAAGTAAATTATACCGATTACAACCAGTATGACACGAACTACACATTTAGGACTCAATCATCTGGCTTGCAATCGGAATATGCGCCATTGCTCAGTAAAATTGACGAGTATTACCAGAAAGGTCAAACAGATGGCGGAACTCCTACTGTTGATGGGCTAGTAGTAGCAGAAGCAGCATATAGCGATGCAATTACCATACCTTACTATAAGTACAACGATAGTAAATATAAAGTAACACCAGCCTCGGGCGGTGCCCAACAGAGCCGCCAGCGTAAAACGGTATATATTTTGATTACAGACGGCGCTGCCAATACTGCCAGCTGGAATAACTTGCCTGTAGCGGCACGACAAGTATTTCCGCAGCAGATTAATAGTCCTAGTGATAAAGAAAGAAGTTATGTCTGGTATACCCGAAACCTAAAGGATTATTCTGTACCGTTCTACTACTATTATTATGGTATACGTTATGAACAGTATGAAGCTTATAAGCCCATGCTTACTGGCATGAATGAAATTGCCAGTCGCATTAAGGCTGGTGGTGGCACATGGTCTGGTACAAATAGGATTAGCGCTGATTTCGTCACTGCTTTCTGGGAGGATGAAGCCTCTCTAAAAAGTTTTGATAGGGGATATGGCGATTATTATTGGCCTGTAGTCTTAAAACCCGAAATTAAATCTACACTTGAAACAATGGCCAGCAAACCAAGCTATCACGTGATGTCTAATGATCTTGTTGCTTTTACTGAGGGGTTAATTACAGCTTTTAAAGCTTCGACCAGCGCGGCAACCGATAATGTAGCCGTTACAGCTAAAATAGGTGCGGCGCCTAAAAGCTATGTACTTGAAAAAGAAGTCAACGGCTTATGGGAACAGGTGAGCGCACAAAGCAATTTGGTCGGTCAAACCATGACCGTTAATATGCAGAACATGAACCCGGCTAAATATAGAATTGTATATAAGCTAAGTGAGGACCGCTACATGAATGAGGATTATCAAGCGGTACCGACGCTTTCCATGACGTTTGAGGGGCAAGAATATGATATTTCAATTCCTCTTCCGGATATTCCTGCCAATACCCTTGAAGGCTGTGAGCTTAAGATTCAAAAGTTAGTTACGGGAAGCAAGACGGAATATGATGAATTAACTAACGCACCAGGTACAAACACAGGTTACTATAAGGAATTGGCGACACGAAGGGAGATATTTACCTTCGATACCATTATTCCCTTTACTTCAGCAGTTACTAGGGCAACAGATACCATCGTCATCAGCGATACGATTGATGGGAATCTTAAAATTATTGATGCTAGGTTGGTTGCAGGCAATAATTTAGCAAAAGCAGATGTTGTGTCCGGTGCGACTGCGATAGCCGAGCTTAAGGTGGAACATGGCGGTACTGGTGTTAATCCCGATGTTTATGAACTTACCCGTTCGGGTAATACTATTAGCTATTCTCTGCCTAAAAAATCAGAAACTATCCCTGCAGAAGGAGGGATAGAATATCCCTTTGGTCAGTATATTGGCAAGGATTATGCTCTGGTCGTGTGGGTGAGAATTTCAGATGACCTTTCGGATGACGCAATTAACGTATTGCGAGCGCTTGATCCCGACAATGATCCTCCGGGGAGCTATGTTGGCGTACCAAACCGGACCACCATACAAACCGATGGGGGAGAGCTCATTTGGTCTAACCGTGCAAGGGCGGTGCCCCCGGCATTTGCTATGCCTACTTCAATCACAAAATATGTGGGACCTGTTGGAACTCAAGACATCAACGGGTCTGAACATTACTTAGCAACCCGTGATGCCAGTTACCGTTATCGTATAGATTTGCAAATGCCAGAAGATGTTACTACCTACCAAATATTAGAGATTTCAGATAAGCTAGATGAAACGCTGGAGGTGGATCTCAGCTCTATTTCTGTCAAATATATCAATGCACAGGGCGTTGAGGGTGATGTAACCACGTACACATATGACATGAACGATGTAACTAACGTGCTTACTGTTACCTATGACGAAAAAGACATGGGTGCACAATTCTTTGAGCGGGCTGCCGATGGGACAGTGCGTGTGGAGTTTAATGTTAAGGTAAAGGCAACCGCTGATCTTGCTTCCAAGTACGACAAAGCATCAGGACGAATAGTCATTCCTAATAACGCCGGTTTCAAAGTCAACAATAAATATGTGGGCTATTCCGGCATTGTACATACCTATGTACCCTTATCCGAGGCGAGCCTAAAAAAAGTAGAGGTGGTCACACTAGATCCCCTTGTATATGACGATCTTGAGGGTGCACAATTCACCCTTAAAGATACTACGGACACTACGGTTGCGGACCGCGTACTTGAATCGGATACAGCCGGAAATATAGCCATCAAGTACCTTGTGCCGGGGCATACTTATATGATTACGGAAACAAAGGCACCTTCCGGATATATGCTTGATCCAGAAAATGTATGGACCATTACCGTTGCAAACAATGGTGATGTATCTATAACTAAGGGAACGCAAAATACTCCTATTACCGGTACGCATATTGAAGCCCTCAATGAACAGCCCACATGTCCCACGCCTCAGAAGTTTCTTAAGGGCTCTAGTGGGAGCGATTTCTGGGGACCTGGACTGCCGAATGAGGCGACAGATACAGACCCCTACAAGCCTTCGCAGAACGATGAAATCATCACATATCAGGTACGTGTTCCTATCCAAAGTGTAAATGGCTATGAGATGCTTCAAATTAAAGATGTATTGCTCTCTCCTCATCTAAAAACGGTGTATGGTTCCTTTAAGGTATATACATTGCAAAATCCCAACGATACCGTGAGCGGAAGTTACGATAGGGAAACCATGACATTCACCAAAACATCGGGTTTTGCGGAGATAGAACATCAGACCCTAGTGCTTGAGATGCAAGTCGAGGTGGTCGGGACTTTGGATGAGGTGTTTGCGACACATACCGATGGCTTAATACCTAACACTGCTAATCTGAAATTAAACGATCAGGAATGGGTACCTACCAATACGGTATATTTCAAGCTGACACGGGGCAAATTTACCGTGAATAAAACCGTCAATAATAGCCCCCTGCCTGATGGTATGAGTGCCGTTTTTGCGTTGTATAAGGTGGTAGGAGATCCCGACCCGATTAATAATATCGTGGACGACATTAAGCTGGGCGAAGGTATGGTAACTGGACCTGCAAGTTTCGAAACTATATACTTAGGACCGGGTAAGTACTATCTTATAGAGATAAGCGCACCGCCAGGGTATGTTGCTAAAACCGGTAAAATTCCTGACGGTCCTGAATATCCTGACGAATATTTTGAGATTAGCCATACTGTTGATACTGACCAGTCATTTACGTTTAATGTAGACAACCCCAAGGCTGCACACCCAACCGTTACAAAGATGATAAAAGGGAAGAATGACAACTCTTATAGCCAGGGGGTCCATTCCATTGGCATAGGAGAGAGCTGGGATTACGCAATAGATGTGCTTTTCCCGGACAATACGGATGCGATTGATTATACAATTACCGATACGATTCCGGAATGGTTTTTGGTAGAAGAAAGAAAATTTTTCTTAAGTGATGATGGGGAGAATTTTGTTCAGCACGATACATTTGAACACTTTTTGCAACCTAATGTAGATAATAATCAAATTGAGCTTATTGTTCCAAGTACTAAGGTTGACTCTTATAGGGGAAAAACTGTACGCATTGTGGTTAAGGTAAAGGTGAAGCCCGGTACAAACCTGATTGAAGAAGATGCGCTGGATGCTGATGGTACAATCCCTAACACGGCATATATTACGTTTACAGGCGGCGGCGATCAGGATACGGCATATATCAAACCCAAAATTCTAAGGGATATTAGTTTTACCAAAAAACTTGGTAGCGATACTTTGAGCGGCGCATTGTTTGAACTGTACGATTTTGATGAAAATGAGCCGGATCAGATGGGCGCCCCTGCCAAGCATCCATTTACGGGAAATATATATTACTGTACTTCCGATTCTCATGATTCTAATCATGGTAAAGTGTTGTTTGAAGATGTTCCGGAGGGTACCTATTGGCTAGTGGAAAGGAAAACACCCTCTGCAAACATATTACCCATTTATGAAAAAATTAAGGTAACTGTAAAAGGATTTGTTTATGGAGAAAATGACCCACTATACACAGGTCCCCCTCTTGTTCTTGTTCAATTTGAAAATGAACAGGGCGATGTGATTTTCCCCGCGGATGCAAACGATAATCGAGAGGTTTATAATAATGAAAAAATTAGTATAACCGGCAAAAAAACCTGGGAAAATGACGATGAAGGCACCTTATCTACGCGACCGGATGCTATCACTGTTCATCTGTACAAAGAGGCGGTTCAGGTTAGAGGTCGGATACTTGTTGATAGTAAAATCGTTACTGCCGCCGATTCTTGGGAATACGAATTTACGGGTCTGGATAAATACTATTATAATCCCTTAACAGATACATATGCTGAATGGGTTTATACCATAGATGAAGAGCCTGTTGATTTCTATAGCACATCTATTTTCGGCTACAACATAACCAACGAGCTGGAAGAAGTTACATTCCGTATACTCAAGAAGGATGCGGACACCGGTGGTGCCATACCGGGCATCACATTTGTGTTAACTGACCCCAAAGGCATATCAAGAGATTTATCCAGTGACCCGGAAGGCATTGTAACTTTGACGGAGGTCAAAAAAGGCGTACGGTATACCTTAAAAGAAAAAGCGGATACAACTTCAGCAGAGTATATCAACATGGGCTCAATCTATGTAACGGTTGATAAGGATGGCATTCCAAGGTTCTCATCGGATAAATATACATTCCCGTTGATTGATGTAAATGGCGTTTCCGCTTATGAGTTTTTAAACTACAAAAAGCCGGATCCTCGCAAGGAAATAAAAGCGGGCGATGACTTATATAACCCTATTTATAATCTAAAAAGTCTAAATGAAATAATCACCTATCGAATTACTGTACCGTTTAAGAACATGGACGCCATTACTAGCATTAAAGTGATGGATACTGTGGATGCGTGTATGGCTATTGTTCCGGATACTCTTAAGGTGTGTAAGGTGGATGAGTTTGGTTCTACAGAGTCGTTTGAGGAGCATTTCTTAAGGGAGCTTTCTACTGACTATAAGACGGCTACCTTTACAACCTATCAGCATGTTGATGTTAGCAAGCTTGGTCTTGCAAATAGTGACCTAGTCTTTGAATTTGATGCCTATATTAACCGAAAGCCTTCGGATTTCGCTGCCCTGCACCCCGAATTGAAGATACATAATCAGGCGACGCTTGAAATTAATCCCCGTGATGAAAGCCGTGCTGAGTGTATCCAGACAAACGAGGTTATCCTTCAAGCGCAGCTAACTAGCGTAAAGTTCAAGAAAATGTTGGCGGTGCTGGATCCAAATGAGCCGCCAACAGCCTTGTCGACAGGGGCAACGGCGGAGTTTATATTAACTAAGCTGGGTGATCTACTATTCCCGTTTGGCGAGCGCAAGCTTACGGTCGGTACTGATGAATTTGTCATTGAAAATCTGGATGTTGGCAAGTATCTGCTTAAGGAAATCAAGGCGCCAAATGGCTATGTAACAGTTAGCCCGGTGGAGTTTCAGGTGCGTAATGAAGGTGGCGTGCTTAAAGTATATGTTAAAGCAAAAGAGGAAGATACGGAATACACTATTCCGGTCTATGATGACACTAAAGAAGAAAATAACCTTGGCAACTTGGTAGACCCGTTGCCTGAAAAACCTACCATTAGCAAGATGGTAAGGAAAACCGATCCGGTATCGGATACGGAGACTTACTACAAAGATTATGACATGAGCACTTGGAAGGAAAACTTTGAATATGTTATAGACGTTGCAATTCCTTCGGATGTAAGCGGGTATACTAAGATACGCATCTTTGATAATTTACCTCTAGGTATAGAGATGTTAGCGGGGATGAAAATGAAATTAGGTTCCAAAACAGGGTCTGATTTCATTGACCATTTTGATGTGATAGATCCCGTTGACTATGACAACCTGATGGTAGCACACAAGCCTATTATTTCACGGGATGCGATGACAGGGAGATACAGCATTGAAACGGAGACCGAAATACCCTATGTAATATCTAGGTTGGCGGGGGTAACTATACGAATTATCCTTCCTGTTAGAATACACAAAGATATTACCGATATCAGCCAGCTTGAGGGTTTGGTAAACGGAAGCATTGTGAACACAGCCCACGTGTGCGTAAACGACAAAATCAGGCTTGAAGATAGCGCTACGGTTAAGCCGGTGGATGACTGGTTTGTACTGCGTAAGATTGCGGACTTCCAGCATGAAGGGCAAGATGTGCCCCTGTATGGTGCTGTGTTTAATCTGTACCAATATTTCGAGTATGATGATGTACAGGGGGTTCTGTTAAGCGGTCCCGAGCTGCCAGCAGGAATCCAAACCAGATACGAAATTGATGACGATGGTTATGCGGTGATTGACGCTAGGCTTGAAGCGGGCAAGTATTTACTTGCCGAGGATGTATTGCCGTATGGGTATGTGTTAAATGGTGTGCAACAGCCTGCCCACTTTATAGCGACGCATTATGATTACTTGCTTGAAGTAGAGAAATTAGCTACCGGCGGTAATACCGTTAAGCTAAGCGCTAGGGATGCAAACGGTGATGCAATTGTACCAGCTATATACGAAGGGGAAATGCCAACAGAGGACAATCCCGCCAAAATAGTAAACCGCCAAATTGTTGAGGTGCCCGTCGATAAGCTTTGGGATGATGATAACAACAGGCACAACACAAGACCCGATACCATAAAGCTGCTATTACAGAGAAGCATTGTTGTAGACGAGCCTGATGTGCTAGACCCCGTTACCGGAAAACTTGTTCCGCTTCCGGGAGACCAATCTGATAAGCCGGATACTGCGTTTAATCAGGCGGAGATTGATTATCCTTATTTTAAGCCCGAATTGAACTTGCGTGAAATACCCATGCACTTCTACAATGAAACGCTATTCCGTTACACGGAAGACGGCAAGCTTTACAACTACTATGTATTGGAAACCCCGCCTGATGGCTATGAGGCAAGCTATACAGCAGTGGAGATGGATCAACTTCTCGGCGACTTCACCACGCCCTATGAGGTTCAGATAACCAACACGCTGATTAAGACAAGCAACTTTACACTGCTCAAGCAGGATGACTCAAGCCCTGCAAAAACCGTGGCAGGCGCTGTGTTCAACCTTAGCTATGTAGATAAGCACGGTCAGGAGATTATGCAAACTAAGACATCGGGTGCCGATGGCATGGTGGACCTTAGCGGCATGTTGGGTAATACCACCTATACGCTTAGGGAAATAAGGGCTCCTGAGGGCTATCAAGCTGATACAACAGTGTATACTATTGAGGTAGATGAAAATGGCGTGCCCAATGTAAAGGTGAATGATGCTTACCTAGCCGAACCTAGGTTTATCGTAACGCAAGCTACGGAAACCACCCCTGTTAGCTACCAGCTTATTGTAAACAACAAGAAACTTGCCATAACCCCGCCTAAAAAAGCAATCAACGGCGGAAACAGCTATAACCTGCCCAAGATGGATAGCTTACTTAACTATACTGTGGATGTACCAGTAAAAAGCGTTGAGGGTATAACAAGCTTTGTTATAGAGGATAAAGTAAATGAACTTCTTAACATAGTTGCGGGCAGCGGCAGTGTAACGGCAGATGGCGTAACTGTAAGCACAAGCGGAAATTTAAATATATCTACCGATAGCAAAACCATTAAGTTTACCCTTAACAGCGGCTTTGATAAGATAGCCAACCGCACAGTGCGCCTTAGCTTCAAGGCGAAACTTGCCGATGGCGTAACATTAAAGCAGCTTCAAGATTACGTAGCTAAACCCGAAAACAACGCCGGTATACCAAATACCGCAACACTTAAGATAAACGACAAGTCTGCAGTTTCAAATGCCGTATATCTGGTGCCTGCCGAAACGGGCGCTATGCCTAGTTTGGATAAGACTGTAAACGGCGTTTCACACTATAACCTAACGCCTAGGGATGATAGTGTGCGTTACCTAGTTAAGGCAGCAGTGCCGAAAAATGTGCTGGGCTATAATAGCCTTATCATTACCGATACTATGGATAAGGCGCTTGAAGCGGTTGGCGGCATAACGCTGCGCGCGGTAACCTACAACGCTGAGGATGAAGAAATATCCAGCTTTACCCTTATGCGCGGTACAGACTATACACTAACGAACATTGTTGATGCAGATGGGTATACGACTATAACTGCCACATTTGCAGAGGGCTTTGATTACACCGGTCTAGCAGGAAAAACCGTTGAAATGGCGCTAAGTGCCAGGCTTAAGACGGGTTTAACGAAGGATGAGCTAGCAGCCTATCCCGAGCAGAAGATACCCAACACCGCCAAAATAACCTTAAATGGCAATGATGGCGCCGCATCAATAGCTACAGTTTCTCCCGCCATTATTAATATTGATGTTACTAAAGCTTGGGCAGATGAAAACAACCAAGATGGAGTAAGACCGAGCCATGTAACTATTAAGCTATTAGCAAATGGCAAAGAAACGGGTAAGGCTCTTGCTTTGATGCCTGCAAACAACTGGAGTGGCACATTTACTGACCTTGAAGAATACAAGGCAGGTAATAGAATTAATTACACAGTTAAAGAAGTTCCGTTAGCTAAGGGTTATGAGTCTGATATCACAGGTGATGCTATAAATGGTTACAAGGTTACGAATAGCCGTACACCGGAGAAAATAGTGGTATCCGGAATAAAAACTTGGGTTGACGATAATAATCAATACGGCAAACGTCCTGAAAGCATCACTATTCGACTGCTTGCAAACGGTGAAAAGATTAACTCTAAGATTGTAACAGCAGCTGATGGCTGGGCATGGAAATTTGATGATTTACCTAAATTTAAAGCAGGTGAAGAAATCACCTATGTAATTACTGAGGATGTGGTTGATGGATATAGCGCAGATATCCGTGGCTATAACATGACTAACACTTATATCCCGGGAAAGACCTCTGTGCAGGTAACTAATGCTTGGCGTGACGCTAACAACCAAGATGGTGTAAGACCTGATACAGTAGTTGTCAAATTACTGGCTGATGGTGTATATACGGGAAACAATTTGATATTGAGCAAAGCAAACAATTGGACTGGCGTTTTCAAAGAACTTGAAGATTATAAGGATGGCAGGAAGGTTGTTTATAATATCGAAGTGTTGCCTGTTGGTGGTGGTTACATAACGGATATTACAGGTGGTGCAAAAGAGGGCTTTGTGGTAATTAACACAAGAATTCCTGCAATGGTTGATGTTTCCGGCAGTAAGATCTGGGATGATGTAAACAACCAAGATGGTAAGCGTCCTACCAGTATTACTATCCGCCTATTGAAGAACGGCTTACAGATTGATAATAGGACAGTTACCGCCACAGATAATTGGGAGTGGAGCTTTAAAGAACTGCCTAAGTATGAAGCAGGAGAAGAAATAACCTATACTATTACAGAAGATGCTATTGAAGAGTACAGCGCGGATATAAGCGGTTACAATGTAACAAACTCTTACACACCCGAAAAAACTTCTGTGCAGGTTACAAAGGCTTGGATAGATGCTAATGATAATGATGGCAAGCGTACTAAGAGCGTTTCTGTGCAGTTGTTTGCAGATGGAGAGGTGGTTGCGGACAAAGTGCTTACACTAAACAAATCCAACAACTGGACCGGTACCTTTACAAACTTGCCTATAAATAATGGTGGTAAGGTAATTGTTTACACGGTTGATGAAGTTGACATGCCAGAAGGTTACACAAGGGAAATATCAGGTAATGCTACCGTTGGTTTTATAATAAGCAACTGTCATGACCCTGAAACAATTTCTGTGGAAGGCGCAAAAACGTGGGATGACAATAATCAAAATGAAAAACGCCCGGCAAGCATAACCATACGTCTGTTTAAGGATGGAAAGGAAATTGACGCAACGAGCGTAACTGCTGCGGATGGTTGGAAGTGGGGCTTTACCGACTTACCTAAATATGAGGCGGGCAAGTTGATAAACTATAGTATAACGGAAGATGCTGTGGCGGATTATAGTACCAGTATAGACGGATATAATGTAACAAACACCTATGTGAAACCAGCAGAACCTACAGAACCGTCTGATTCAGATACCCCCACATACCCCACGATTAGAGTACCCCTTAATGTAGGCAAGAAACTTGAAAACGGCATACTTAAGGGCGGGGAGTATAAGTTCCAGCTTAGGGATAAGAATGGTGCGCTTATAGAGGAAGTTACCAACACTGCCGATGGCACGGTAATATTCTCCGACCGCACATTCAGCAAGGAAGTTAGCAACTGGACCTACACTATAAGCGAGGTTGAAGGCGGCGACCCAAGAACTACTTACGATAAAACCGTATACACAGTAAAGGTAACCACTAAGGCTATAGACGGCAAGCTTAAGGCTAGGGTAGATGTAGAGAAAAACGGCGTACCCTATGATAGGAGCATAGTATTTACCAACTGCAAGGATATACCTCCCACGGGAGATAATACCTTGCAAGTAATAGGAATACTGCTTGTGCTTGCGCTAATTACCTTAGCTGGAGCATACGTGCTGAAACGCAGGCGTAGGAAATAATACCAACACATAAGCTTTGAGCATATATGTTTAAGCAACAATACAATAGGGGCGGCGCAAACCGCCCCTTGGCTTGTAAAATGCACGGTAATTGTTGTAAAAAATTGAACTCAAAGGCAAAGCTGCAAATTCCTCTATGGTGGCGACAATGTTATGGGCAAAACATAAATTCAGCCTAGATAAAATTCAAAATCCTAAAAACTTGACAATTTGCTTTATACTTGTTAATATACCTTTCGTTCTATGTTTCTGGGTGTAGCGCAGTTTGGTAGCGTGCTTGAATGGGGTTCAAGAGGCCGGGGGTTCAAATCCTCTCACCCAGACCAGTATAGAATCGTCAATCAAGACGGTTCTTTTTTTATTAGAATTATTCTTGAAAAACTTAACTTTAATACTAATCTCAGTTTAAATTAGCGCATAGATTGCAGCGGTTTTTTTGATTTGACAAAGCTTTACGAAGGAAACATAGTGGCGCTATGCTGACTGAGCAAAGAAAAGACAAATCGGAAAATGCGCGCAAGATAAAGCTGATTTAGGCTGAGATTAGTATAAAAACTCGGATTTATTGGTTAACCCTTTACAAAGACAAGAGAAAGGATTGTATCTTATCAAATGCCTGAGGAATACTGATACCTAGCCAGTTTATACTTCTTGATTTTTCTAATTGCTGCCGATACCTACGGTTCTGAAAAGTTTGATGTACTCTTTGCCGGATCGCTTCCATATTATTTTCTTTCATCATTGGATCGGAGAAAATGTATGTTTCCAAGCATTGCAGCAGTTTATCCTTATTAATGTAGTCGGATAGGTAGCATAGATCAAAAACATCTTTATAACGAGTGGAAAGAGGACCGAAGCGAAGCAGGGAGCGTAACTTCTCTGTGAAGATTTGCTCTTTTGAATTGATTAAAAGGCTGGCGCCTTCATCGTCTATGCAGACATCAAAACAGTACTCATCCTGTTCTATCTGCATGTTAGTGTGAACACCAAGATCAATCTTGCTTTTTAGGGAATGCCCAGCGTCATCCTCTATAGTGACATGGACTCGCTTTCCGTGATACTCCTGTTGGGACAGTTCTTCAATTGGCGCAGAAATGTGGATTTTAATCCCTTCTAGGCAATTTAGTTGCTCAATGAAACGGCGAATAGAATCCTCGTTTAGCGAATATCGGATAAAGTCAAGATCCATATCCTGAGTGGCTCGTCTAATGTTTCCTGTTATGCTACGCATGACAACGCCGCCTTTGACGGTAACATGAGTACCAAAATCACTGACTTCTATTGCTTTTAAAACGATGTCTTGACATACTTTTGCTGCCGCATTTGCTTCGCTATAACCTTCGTTTCTAACCGTTTTTATCAATGACTCAAGATTTGGCATCAGAGTACCTCCATTTGAAGTGTATTCATAATCATGTTGCTTTTCGGCGCTACAAGTGCATAGTCCTGAATTTTTTGTATATCAAGTTGTTGCATGATTTTACGATAATTCAGCAGAATTTCCTTGTAAAGGTCAAAAGGTAATTTGCTTTTATAACGAAGGAGTTCTATCAACATTCGTTCTCGATTATATATGCGGAAAGAATATCCTCTCATGCCTTCTATAGTTACACCGTTTAGAAAAAAACTCTTTGGCATGAAAAACTGGCGGACGCGGGAATCAGATATTTTGGCTGCGTCCCTATCTGTTGCTAAATCGTAGACATCGGGGATTACATCGGTCAACCCATAGTGATAAAATGCACTCAGCATTGTAACAATTGCCTTGGGATATTTCAAAGTGATAACTGCCAACTCCGGCACATGAGGTTCAACAGAAAAAATCCCCCTCTCAATGCGATATAGTATGCCAGCGTTAATTTTTTGTTGAATATAGTAATCAGAACCGTAACGCTTCAAACATTCCGCTCTTGTCATTAGCATTTTTGTTCCTCCTTCGGTAAGACAATAGTCCGCAAAAAAGAATAATTTGCGGATGTTCTTATAAAAGAATAGCGCAAGAAAGGCGAAATGTCAACAAGTATTTCGATAAACATACGCAATTTAACGGGCATTGCGGAGGTTTGTTGAATTTTTGAGGCGGTTCTTATTTAAACGGTTATGGCAACATAGTATTACCATACCCCAAAATGTTAGGCTACAATACATTTATGACACGAGAAAGGAAAAACGAGAGACCCTTTGGTATAATATAAATCATCAAAAATAACTATCAAGAAAGGATCTC
>JGI24712J26585_10000897_pt1 | contig 25632 bp, 24 predicted proteins | sample BioPla3DNA2_FD_26585 | JGI IMG/M metagenome (IMG submission 26585)
TCCTCCGGGGCTGTCTGCAGCCGCCTGCCCAGCCCTGCCTGCCATTGCGCGGCAGGATCAGCCGGTTGCTATATCACCCAGCGGCCTGCCTCCTATAAGATGGGCGTGAAGGTGCTGCACTTCCTGGCCCCCGTCCTCTCCGCAGTTTATAACAAAACGGTAGCCCTTTTCATCAACATTATATTGCCGGGCAAGATTTTTGCATACCAGAGCCATTTGCCCCAGGAGAGCCTTTTGCTCAGGGCCAGTATCGTTTAATGTCGAAATATGCGTGCGGGGAACAATCAGGATATGTACCGGGGCAATGGGATTAATGTCATGAAAAGCAAAAACAAATTCATCTTCATAAGCAACTTTGGACGGAATTTCACCGTTAATGATTTTACAGAAGATACAGTTATCCAAAGCGACTACCTCCTTGAAGTGAAACTTTGCGGATCTATTAAATGTAAATGTCCTTAATTATTGTCATTATAACATTTCTTGTTTACTTTTCAAAACAAATATTTAATAATTTGAACCTCTCCTGAGTCATCTGCTATAATAGGGAAATAAGCAATGAGAAAGGATTTGTATAAACATGGGCGGAGAGATCACAGTCAAAGAGGCTCTGGAAATAACAAACCCCGTTTTTATCGACCTGCGCTCCCCCCATGAATTCAGCCAGGGTTCGATTCCGGGGGCAGTAAATGTTCCGCTCTTTAACGATGAAGAAAGGGAAATAATCGGCCTGATTTATAAAGAAGATCAGGACAAAGCCCGCATGAAGGGGTTATCTTTTGTTACCCCGAAACTCCCCGGTTTTGTTGAGAAAATAAAAATTCTGGGGCAGGAAAAAACACCCGTCCTTTACTGCTGGAGAGGCGGCATGCGCAGTAAAAGCGTGCAGGATCTCCTGGAGACACTGCAGATCCCTTCCCGCAGGTTGAAAGGCGGCTATAAATCCTACAGGCGTTTTATTCTCGATCGTTTAAACAGCTATCAGCTAAAAAAACCCATTTATGTCCTGAACGGATTAACGGGGACCGGCAAAACGGAAGTGCTGCATCTGCTTGAAGAAAAAGGTTGTCCTGTTATAGACCTCGAAAAACTGGCCTGCCACCGCGGATCTCTCTTCGGTCACCTGGGAATAAAAGAACAGCGTCGCCAAAAAGATTTCGACGCCCTGCTCTGGGTCAGCCTGGAAAAACAAAAGGATGCCCCGTACCTGCTCATCGAAGGTGAGGGTAAAAGAATAGGCTCAATTTACCAGCCTGAATTTCTTTACAGGGCTATACAGGAAGGAAAGCATATCCTGCTGAAGGCACCGCTGGAAAACAGGGTTGCCAGAATCCTCAAGGAATATACGCCGGGTACGCCGGAGGAAATCGAAAAAGTAAAAGAAGCGATACTGCTCCTGGAAAAGTACCTGGGCTCCAATACAATAGCGGTACTCCTCTCACTGTTGAAGGAAGCTAAATATGATCAACTGGTAAGCCTGCTTTGCCGGCAATACTATGACCGCTTATACAGTGAATCAAGGAAAGAAAAAAATGAATATGTACTCATCGTGGACAGCAGCAACCCCGAAAGAGCGGCAGAAAAAATCCGCTGCTATCTGGCCGGGGCTATAAAAGAACCGATAGCAGGTATTGACCGGCGTTTTCCTGAACTGTAAAATAGTACATATCCAAGAAAGGAGAAAAAGGTATGAACATCTATGACCATGCCCATGCCCTGGCAAAAGCAATTAGGCTATCCCCTGAATTCAGGGATTTTAAAAAAAGCCAGGAAAAACTGGAAAACGATAAAAGCGCTAAAGAAATGCTGAATGATTTCCGTAAAAGCCAGTGGGAGCTGCAGCAGCAAAAGATGTCCGGCGTTGAAGTCGCCCCTGAACAGGAAAAGCGCCTTGCACAGGCCCTGGAAATTATCAATCTCAATCAGGTTGTAAAGGATTACCTCGAAAAAGAGTACCGCTTCAGCGTAATGCTGGCCGATATTCAAAAAATTATTGCATCCCCGCTCGAAGACCTGATTGCCCAGGAAATAGCCGAACAACAATCCCCCGGGTCCCGGCAGAAGGAAGAGCAACAGACGGCAAAGCAGCAGCCGAAGGAAGAGTAGCCCTGATAACCCGGGGCGCTTTTTCCTTCGCTGCCTGTTAATCCTGAAGCATAATGCCGGGGGGCTACTTCATCACTACTTCTTCCTCTTCCTCTTCTTCATCCTCTTCGCTGTCTACCTGCCAGAAAGGAACTACCCTGCTTAACACCCGGTCCTCAGCGTCAACAAATTTCCATACTGCATCTTCGAAATCTACGGAGGCCCTGTCTACAGTTATTACATGATAATAATTGTCCTTTGGTTCAACCAGCACCTTAATCTCCATTTCTCCAAAGCCGGGACCCACGTCCATACCTTTAATTTCGCTGTTGACGGCAAAAACGGCTATTTCTTCAGCAGCATTGAAGGGATAATCGGGGAGGGCCATCCCCATCTCCTGCGATATCCTGAGCCACTCATCGTAATCCGCTACCAGGCTAAAAGAAGTCGGCGAGATAAGGTTCCCCCAGTCCATGGTGGTAAAAGCTATACCGTCCGCTTCGCTTTCAGGCGATCCGACTGTTGGCTCCACGCGAAAAAAGTTGTCATATACCGTGAGTCCTATAAGCAATACCAGTAAAAAAATAAGTGGAATAAGACGACGTGCTTCAACTACAAAAAATTTGCCCCTTTTTTTCATGGATCTTCCCCCCTGAACACTTTTCTTCAAGATCATATGCAGGGGGAAAACTTAATATTCCAGAAAATTTAACCGGAGTAAGACTTAAAATATTTAAAAATTTAACCGGGGTAAGGCTTGAAATATTTATTAGAGAAGCAATTAGAAGACGATTAATAATGTAAGCCTGATCCCCGCTGATTTACTCACTTATGCAATTATTCAAACCTGATTATACATACCTGATCCCCATTGATTTACTCGCTTATGCAATTATGCAAGCCTGACACCGGTGAGGTAGTCGCCGGCGTTTTTTTTGATCAAGACCTCCCTGATTTGGCCGCGCAAATTGCCCAGTCCCGGAGCCCTTACCCGCAGGTAATTTGAAGTTAAACCCTCCAGCAGTCCTTCTGCAGCAACTTTGCCCCCGCTGTTTTCAGCCGGAAGCACCTTTTCAAAAAGGACCTCCAGCCTGCGACCAATAAACTTTTCCTGATAATTCCCCGCCAGTTCTTTGCCCAAGCTTATCATCTCACGGCTGCGGGCTTCCTTAATCTCCGGCCTTACCTGGCCCGCCATGGCAGCCGCCTTTGTCCCGGAGCGCGGCGAATATTTAAAAACATGCAGGCGGCTGAAGGCACACTCCCGGACAAAATCAATCCCCCGGCGAAACTGTTCCTCGCTTTCCCCGGGAAACCCCACCATGATATCGGTGCTTACCGCCAGATCCGGAAGCGCATCCCTTAACCTCTTCAACAGCCCCCTGTAAAAGGAGGTATCGTAAAGACGCCCCATTTCCTTTAATATGCGGTCATCGCCGCTTTGCAGTGGAATATGCAGGTGCCGGCAGATTTTTTTATTCTCTTTTATCACTTCTATAAGCTTATCCCCAAAATCCCAGGGCTCGATTGAGCTGAGCCGCAACCTTTCTATCCCCTCAACGGCGGCAGCCCTCTCCAAAAAGGAACCCAAATCTAACGGGGGCTGCAGGTCTATGCCGTATAAGCCCAGGTGGATCCCGGTAAGAACAACCTCTTTATAACCGGAGCGGCTGATCTCCTGTAAGTATTCCAGAGCTTTCTGCAGAGGAAGGCTTCTAAGCGGCCCCCGCGCCCGGGGGATTATACAGTAGGTGCAAAACTGCCTGCAGCCGTCCTGGATCTTTAAAAAGGCCCTGGTCCTTTCCCCTTCGCCCACCCAGGGAAGCTCTTCAAAGGCCGCTTCCTTTCCATACGCGTCAATCCCGGTAAGAACATCCTCTCCGGCCAGTTTCTTTCTTACCATCTCCGGTATGGCAAGCCGGCCTGCGGTTCCGGTTACCAGATCGACTTGCCCGAGGGAAGATATATCCTCCGGGCTTACCTGTGCATAACAACCGGTGACGGCCACCAGCGCTGACGGATTGCGCCTTTTCGCCCTGCGAATAATCTGCCGCGATTTACGCTCTGCCAGGTGGGTAACCGTGCAGGTGTTAATTACATACACATCGGCAGGTTCTTCAAAATCTACGACCTCGAATCCTGCCCGGCGGAATTCCCCCTTCAGCGCCTCCGATTCATAATAATTCACCTTACAACCCAGCGTGTGAAAGGCCACCTTTAACGGCATCCCAAGCCGCCTCCTTCCAAGCAACATTCATCGACATGACCCTCTAAACTCAAAACTTAATAAATATCCCGCTCTGAAGAGCGCCTGTTAATCCCTGCAAATGGCGCAATGGTTGAAATCACGATTTTACGGTATAGTAACGGTTTTGAGTTTGGTTTAGTATTGCGAGTTTTTTACCAATGCTGCCGGCTGCAACCGGCAGCGGCCTTTTACTACCCCCCCAGGTCTCCCCAGAGATACATGACTATGGAAAGGACGGCCAGAGGAGCCGTCTCCGCCCTCAAAATACGCGTCCCCAGGGTTACAGGGCGCACTCCCCGGCATTGCCTTAATTTCTCCATTTCCGAAGGGGAAATTCCCCCCTCCGGCCCGGTGAAAATTGCCAGTGCGCGCGGCGGCTCCGGAAAATCCCGTGCAAGCTGCGCAAAGCCCCTCTCCTTTTCTCCCTCCCAGGGGATAATAATTATTTCTTCCCGCCCGGAAGCCAATTCATGCAACATATCATCAAAGCTAAGAGGCCCCTCCACCCGGGGGACAAAACGGCGCCTGCACTGTGACGCTGCAGAAAAAGCTATCTTCTGCCAGCGCGCGGCCTTTTCACGCCCCTTTTTCTCCGAATATTTTACCACCGACCTCCCCGTCAATACCGGGGCGATCCTCCTTACACCCAGCTCCACCGCATGCCGGATAACTTCATCCAGCTTCTCCCCCTTGGTAATACCCGGGTAAAGCGTCACTTCAAGGGGGGGCTCCACCTCTGTCTCTACCTCGCCTAAAAGCGAAGCAGCGGCATCCTCTTTGCGGATATAATCCAAACGGGCATAGAATGCCCGCCCTTCTCCGTCGGAAAGAACGATAATATCACCCGCTTTCAGGCGTAAAGCCTTCAGGTGCTGCAGAATATCCCCGGGCAAAACAACCCTTTCCTGAAAAGACTCTGGAGAAAGAAAAAACCAGAAAGACATTGATTATCACCCTAAAACGTCAAAATATATAAAAAATACAGCCTTGAAATACGAACACCAGTACGGTATAATTTCATGGAATACTACAAAAGGAGTTTTCATCTATGAGATGTAATCTGGAAGAAATGAAAAAAGAAATAGCGGCACTTATCCCCGCCTCCCATCCACAGGGAGGGGAGGCCACCCTGCTGATTACCGTTAAGGGTGAAAAGATCCTGGACAGGCGTTCAATAAACTGGATCATCAGGCGCCTGGCGGAATATCATAACATAGACCTCCGCGCAATCAAAAAAAACTACGGGCCGCTTCTGGGTAAAAAGAGGTTTATCCCTCTTCCTCTATCCCAAAAGCTTGTGTATCTCCCCTTGACATTGAAAACCGATACCATCCCCGTAGACAAAAGAATGGCTTATATCTCCCTTGAGCAGATCCGTGGAGTCGAAAGAAAAGAAAACGCAAAAGAAAGCACGGTAAATATATTGCTGCGCTGCGGCATTGAGCTTGCATGCTGCAACGCTTTAACCACAATAAGAACCAGGATCCGGGACAGCAAGTTAATACAAAAAATTATCCTGAGCGAACAGGAGGAAAAAGGGAAATATGTCTTAAACCTGGAAGGCGGGCCCGCTTTCATTGCGGAAAACGGCCCAGAGCAGGACGAAATAGCCCGTTTAACGGCTGCATTGCTTTACTTCAGCAAGTGCCACAGCCGTTATAATTAATAATCCGGCGCAGGCCGCTAAGAGGAAAAGGGGAAAGGCCTGCGCCGTCCAAAAAACAGTATTCGAGGATATTTCATGTCCGGATAACTATAAAACCGTTACTTTCCGCCTCCAAGGGTTTCTTTTACGCGGCTGATAAAGCCCTTGTCCTCCTGCGGTTCAACAAGTTTCAACCCGCTGGCCTCAGCAAATTCGCGAAGAATTTTTTTCTGGCGGGAGTTTAGCTTGCGCGGAACATCCACTTTTATCCTAACCAGCTGATCCCCTTTGCCGAAACCCCGCAGGGAAGGCACCCCTTTACCTTTCAGACGGAATACAGCGCCCGGCTGAGTTCCTTCGGGAATGCGCAGTTTCGCCTTGCCATCCAGGGTAGGAACCTCGATTTCCGCCCCCAGGGCGGCGTAAACAAAATCAAGATCAATTTCGCAAATAAGGTTGTTATCCTGCCGTTTAAATATTTTATGAGGACGCACGTGAATAACAACATACAGATCGCCGGGAGGCCCTCCCCTTGTCCCGGCCTCGCCCTCGCCGGATACGCGCAACTTGGAACCGCTGTCCACCCCTGCCGGGATTTTAATCTCGATTTTCCTTTCCACAAAAACCTTGCCCTCGCCGTTGCACCTGGAGCATTTTTCCTGGATAATACTCCCGGTACCTCCACATTTCACGCAGGGATGCACGCTGACAAAACGTCCGAAGGCGGTGTTTTTGACAACCTGTTGCTGCCCGCTGCCACCGCAGGCGCTGCAGGTAACCGGTTCTGTGCCTTCTTTGGCACCCGTGCCTTTACACCGCGGACAATTTTCTGTGCGGGGTATTTTAATAAAAGTATCCTTCCCCTTGACAGCTTCTTCCAGGGATATCTCCAGGTCATAGCGCAGGTCAGCCCCGCGACGGGGCGCATTGGACTGTGACCTTTTCCTCCCGGAAAAGCCGCCGCCGAAAAAAGAGTCGAAAATATCCTCAATCCCAAAATCGCCGAAACCGCCTCCAAACCCTCCAAATCCCTGAAATGCTTCATCCTGGTGACCGAAACGATCATAATTTTCCCTTTTGACAGGATCGCTGAGAACATCATAAGCTTCCTTAACTTCCTTAAACTTGGCCTCGCTCTCTTTATCCCCGGGGTTAACATCCGGATGATACTTGCGGGCGAGATTCCGGTAAGCTTTCTTGATCTCATCCTGGCTGGCATCCCTGCTTACGTTAAGAACCTCGTAGTAATCTCTTTTATCAGCCATATTTATTCATTCGCCCCTTTAGAAACAAACGGCCTTATTTTTTTTCTTTATCATCATCGACTACTTCATAATCGGCATCCACCACATTTTCATCCTGGCCGCTTTGCGGACCTTCCTGTCCGCCAAAACCCCCGCCCCCTCCAGCCTGCTGTTGCTGCTTTACCTGCTCGTAAAGTTTGGAGGATATCTCATGGAGAAGACCGCTCAATTTTTCAGAGGCGTTTTTGATTTTACCGATATCTTCACCCGCCATCGTATCTTTTAACTCTTTTATGGCCCCGTCTATTTTTTCTTTAATACCGCTCTCAACCTTATCACCCAGATCGCGGAGAGTTTTCTCTGTGGAATAGATGAGCGAATCAGCCTGGTTCCGTGCATCGATCAATTCCTTGCGCTTCGCATCCTCCGCAGCATGCTTTTTGGCATCTTCGACCATTTTTTCTATCTCTTCATCGCTCAATCCGGAAGTAGCCGTAATGGTTACCTTCTGTTCTTTTCCCGTGCCGAGGTCTTTGGCCAGCACATTGACAATGCCATTGGCATCAATATCAAAGGAAACCTCTATCTGGGGCACCCCTCTGGGGGCAGGGGGTATACCGTCCAAAATAAAACGGCCCAGGGTTTTATTTCCCGCCGCCATTGGGCGCTCACCCTGCAGGACATGGATTTCAACGCTGGTCTGATTATCGGCCGCGGTAGAAAAGATTTGTTTTTTGGATGTGGGTATAGTCGTGTTTCTTTCAATAATTTTTGTAAACACCCCGCCGAGGGTTTCAATACCCAATGAAAGGGGAGTTACATCCAGCAGCAGGACATCCTTGACTTCACCTGCCAGAACCCCTGCCTGTATAGCCGCCCCCATTGCGACCACTTCGTCTGGGTTAACGCCCTTGTGAGGTTCTTTCCCAAGGATATCTTTTAACATCTTTTGGACCAGCGGGACCCTCGTGGACCCTCCCACAAGGATTACCTTATCAATATCCGCGGCAGTAAGATTGGCATCGGATAGTGATTGGCGCACAGGCCCGGCCGTCTTCTCTACCAGATCGCTGATCAGATCTTCAAACTTGGCCCTGCTGAGAGTTACATCGAGGTGCTTGGGGCCGTCGGCTGTAGCTGTAATAAAGGGAAGATTGATATTGGTACTTGTAACGCTGGAAAGTTCGATCTTTGCCTTTTCGGCAGCATCCTTCAACCTCTGGGCGGCCATTTTGTCCTTGCTCAGATCAACCCCGGTCTCTTTTTTAAATTCGGAGATCAGGTATTCCGTAATACGCTCATCGAAGTCATCACCGCCGAGACGGTTGTTGCCGCTGGTGGCTTTCACCTCAAAAACCCCATCCCCCAGCTCCAGGATGGAAACATCAAAAGTTCCCCCGCCAAGGTCATATACCAGAACAGTTTGCGCATCACCATTGTCAAGACCGTAAGCCAGAGCTGCTGCAGTCGGTTCGTTAATTATCCGCAACACTTCAAGCCCGGCAATCCTGCCGGCATCCTTGGTGGCCTGCCTCTGGCTGTCGGTAAAATATGCCGGAACAGTAATAACGGCTTTATCGACTTTTTCTCCCAGATAGCTCTCCGCGTCGGCCTTGAGTTTTTGTAAAATCATCGCCGAAATCTCCGGCGGGGAATATTCCTTGTTATCAATTTTCACCTTATAACTTGTTCCCATTTCTCTTTTTATAGAAAGAATAGTACGATCAGGATTGGTGATAGCCTGTCTTTTGGCAACCTGGCCTACCATTCTTTCCCCCTCTTTGGTAAAAGCTACAACCGAAGGGGTTAATCTACTGCCCTCCGCATTTGGAATTATCTCCGGCGCCCCGCCTTCCAAAACAGCAACAGTAGAGTTGGTTGTACCTAGGTCTATACCCACCACTTTTGACATATTTCCAGCCTCCTTAAATTGGATCAGTATATTTTTAAAACAGTACATTAATATTTAAAAAGCTTAGCCTTGCAGGAAACATACTCATGCGTGCTAAGGAATAATAACTTGCTTAATGGTTCACAACCTAATAAAGTATTTTTAAAAATTAGCCTTTATATTCCCATATACTCTTATACTCTTTTATTCCGTTTGCGCTATACAGTTAAAATAAGCTTTAGGAAATAATAGCTTTTCAGGGTGAGCGCCTTGGGTTTATTCAACAGAGACTTTTACCATACTTGCCCTTAATACCCTGCCGTTCATCATATAACCCTTTTGGAACTCATCTAAAACGGTATTGGCAGGATAATCATTACTTGCTTCCGTTGCTACCGCTTCATGACAGTTCGGATCAAAAGGCTGCCCCATGCAATCAATGGGGGTAACTCCTTCCTTCCTCAAAATTTCCAGCAAATTTTTTAATATCAACTCCAGACCCTCAAGAATGCCCTTTGGATTTGTATCCGGAGCGGAACAGGCCCTCTCCATATTGTCTATTACCGGGAGCAGCTTTTGAATAAGATTATAATTTGCATATTGCGTTAGCTCTTCTTTCTCTGCGCGAACCCGCTTCCTGTAGTTGTCAAAATCAGCCTGCAAACGCAGAAGCCTGTTCATCAGCTCACTATTCTCTTCTTCCAGGGCAGCAATTCTATGTTTGAGTTCTTCCGGCGCCGCCTCAGGAGATTCCCCACCGTCGGCCGCGTCTTCCGAACACTCTTCAGGTTCGCCGGACTCGCCGGGAAGAGGCGATTTTTCACCCTCCTGCCAAGTAACAGGTTCATTTATACCATGAGCAGCAAAGGCCTCTTTGTCCTGCGACATTTCTTCTTTTTGATTTAAACGCTGTTGTTCCTCACCGGCAGGCTGCTCCATATTCTTTTTTTCTTCTTTTTCTTCCGCCAATTAAGCTCACTCCTTGATGCTCTTCTTCGCTATAATCTTCCCAGATGATTGACCACCTGCTCAATCACGGCAACCGTTTTTGCATAATCCATGCGTGTCGGCCCCAGAACACCTATAGTACCCGCCACTTCTTTACCCAGGCAGTACGTCGCCATAACAAGGCTGCAATCATGCACTTCTTCAAGAATATTTTCCCTACCTATCTTGATTACTATTCCCTTTACACCCGCTACCGGCCTTGAAAGTAGAGTTGCCAGTAAAGAGTTTTGTTCAAAGAGAGATAGTAGGGATTTAACCTTCTCAATATCTCCGAACTCCGGCTGGTTGAGAATGTTTGTTGTACCGCCAAGGAAAACCCTTCTTTCATCTTCGGCCAGACTGTCCTGGAGCAGCGTAAAAGTATCTTCGAGAAATTGAATATGATGGTAAAGATCCCGGCGAAGCTCAACGATGAGACTGGAAGTGATTTTATCGATGGTCAAGCCATCCAGCCGCATATTGAGGTAGGACACAATGCGGTTGAGCTCACCCGGAGAAAGGGTCTGTGGCAGATTAATTACCTTACTTTTTACAAAACCTGTATCGGCAACAAGCACCAGCAGCCCTCTTTGATGATCGACCGGCATAATCTGCAGCTTTTTAAAAGCGCTTTTCTTCAGCTGCGGACCCAGAATTAAAGAAGTATAATTAGTAAGCAAAGATAAAAGGTTTGAAGTATGCTTGATAATCTCTTCGATCTCCTTCAATTTTTCGAAATCGTAAACCTGCCTGATCTTGTCTCTTACCTCCTCCTCCAGGTCAGGTGCCTCCATCAGATCATCTACATAATAACGGTATCCTTTCTGTGATGGTATTCTCCCTGCAGATGTATGGGGCTGGATCAAAAACCCTAATTCTTCAAGGTCTGCCATTTCATTGCGAATGGTTGCAGGGCTTAAACCCACTTTGTAGCGCCTGGCAAGGGTGCGAGAGCCGACAGGTTGTGCTGTCCTGATATACTCTGTTATTATTGCATGCAGAATTTGTTTTTTCCGCTCACTGAGCGCCATCCCTTTCACCCCTTTTTAAAATTAGCACTCCAACATTGAGAGTGCTAACCATCCATTTTTACCATACCACCCGCTTTTTAATTTGTCAAGTTTAATCTTGGTTCCATTAATAATTATTGTATATTTTTTAGGCAAAAAGTTTCAGAAAATACTCTACCAACTGCGGATCAAACTGGGTACCGGAACAGCGTTTAATCTCGGAGATCGCCTCCTCATGGCTGAGCGCCTTCCTGTAAGGCCGCTCGCTTGTCATGGCGTTATAAGCCTCAACTATGGCGACAATGCGACAGGGTAAAGGTATTTCATGGGCTTTCAGGCCGTTAGGGTATCCTCCGCCATTCCACCACTCATGGTGAGAAAGAATATAGTTTGCTACTACTTCAATCTCTGAGGATGAGAGGGCAATATGCTGACCGATTAATGGATGCTTCTCCATAACTTTTCTTTCCTGGGGAAGCAGGGCTCCTTTTTTATAGATAATGTTATCGGGAATTGCAACCTTTCCGATATCATGCACCAGCGAGAGCACGGCTACGGCAGCAATATCTTCCCGTCTCAGGCCCGCTTCCTTTGCAAGGGTGACCGCCATCGACTGCATATTATTTCTATACCCGGGAGGTATGGATAATTTCTCATGGACATTGTTGAGCAAGGAATAGACCACGGCACTTTTCGAACAAGCATTTATCTTATTGTTGTACATATCGCTGTCGGCTTCCTTAAATGTTTCAACGAGCGGGATGTCCGGATCCGTATTGGTGCTTACCCCCAGCGAAACACTCAGCGGCAGTTCGGGATTTTTACGGTTGTACTCTTCGATAGATTCATTTATGCGCCGGCATGCTTCTTTCGCTACATCCATGGAGGTAAGAGGCAAAAGAATTACAAACTCATCGCCTCCAATCCTGGCAATCACATCTGAAGAACGAAAAGGAGACTTAATCGTCTCTGCAACAGCTTTTAAAAGGCTATCCCCCTTGCCGTGTCCAAAGGTGTCATTAATCAGTTTCAGATCATCTACATCGCATACGATAATGCTTACCGGTCGGAAACGCGGGTTCTCCAGCCTGCGCATTTCCTCCTCAAAATAAGCTCTGTTGTATATGCCGGTTAGCGGGTCATGCGTGCTGAGGTACTCCAGGCGTTCCTCCACCTTTTTCCTTTCCGTAATATCCATCTCCATACGAATAGCCTCCAGGCAGCGCCCTCCTTCAAAAACGGGAAACATGCTGGAATAGACCCATCTTTTTTCCCCATTTGCGGTATTAATGGCAAATTCCCTATTTTCAACCGGAAGGCCTCTGTCAAAGACCCACTTAAGATCATTTAAAAATTTTCTCTCTTCTTTACCTTTTAGGAATAGCTTATGAAAAGGTTTCTCCAACACCTCTTTTATGCTCATTCCATACAGCTTTTCCGATACCGGATTCCAGTGGTAGATACAGCCGTTGGCATCAAAGCCCTGAACCGCAACCATCGGGGTATGCTTGATAATGGACTCGAAGCGCCCCATGGCTTCGGTCAGGGCCTTCTCCATCCTCTCGCGCTGGGTATAATCTCTGCAAATCCCCACCACCCCTTCAGGTTTCCCATCCCGAAAATAAACGGCATTACGATATTCCAGAAGGCGCTCCTGTCCCTTTTCGGTAAGGACAACTACAACCCCGGTAAGATACTTTTCTCTTTTTATAGACTGCAGATAATGCAAGTATTTTTCCTTATACCTGTTAGGCAAAAAATTCAGGATAGATTTGTTAAGGACGTCATACGGGGAATAGCCGAGCAATTTTTGTACATAACGATTAATATAACGAATGCGTCCCTCAAGGTTATGGACAATAATCAGGTCCTCAAGAAGCTCAAATAGTTCCGGTTCCGGAGTAAAACTTACAATGCTGTTTGCCATTTTGTACTATTTCCCTTCATAATAATTACCGGGGGCAGGCTTGCATTTTGCTTTTTCCAGTATAACTTATCTTTCAACTTTATTTCTTTATACTAATGAATGAAATGCCGTATAATTATTAATAGCACAAAATGTAATAGATCCAAGCCTAACCCCATTTTCCCCCAATGATTTATTATACATTATACCATAAACTATCCAATTATCTTAATATTTTATTATATCTTTGCATCTGCATGGCATTAAAGGAACTAAATGAACAAAAGGTTATCTGAGTATTTGAGGGTTCTTGAAAAGAATTTACAGTGGTTTGACACGATCATAACTGTTTCTATAATTTCTATAGGTTCGGGTTTATGGTATAGTAATTATAGCAGTTACATTTTACTAATACACCTGATGGATTGGAGCAACAATTTATGTTTATGTATGTCTTTTCAATTATACTTATAGTAGCATCAAATATCCTATACAATATTTCTCAAAAATCAATTCCGGAAAATGCCAACCCCTTTACTGCATTGTTCATGACATATTTAATTGCAATGCTATTAACGATTGTGTTTTTTTTATTTAACAAAACTGATAAAAGTTTTCTCCAATCATTTAAAGACTTAAACTGGACAAGTATAGCCCTTGGCATTTCAATTGTTGGTCTCGAGTTCGGATATTTAATGGCCTACAGGGCAGGCTGGAAAATAAGTTTAGGATCTTTAGTAGCAAATATTGCTCTTGCCCTAATGCTTATTCCAATAGGATTATTTTTTTATAATGAAGGGCTTGATGTATACAAGATAATTGGAGCGATTTTTTGTTTAATTGGATTAATACTAATAAATAAATAATACTACTAGAAACATACCCCTTCATAATAGTCATACAGTTAAGATCAAAAGAGAAGGGAACCATGTATTATCGTTACATATTGATATGATTAATAGTGCCGATATTGTTGATATAGCCAACATGAAGGAACGAATCGAAAGATATGCAATAATGCAAGCCTGACCCCATAGCGTTTGCCGCCAAAGATTATCGAGATACCCTTATCCGTAATTTCGAATTGCATAGCCTGGGAAGGACCTTCCAGCGCCAGGATGTGACAGATACCTTTTTCCGCAATATTTAACCCCCAGTAGATAATAAATATAAAGATCATTATCCCTAAAATAAATAAGGCTAAAGGTTTTAAACTCAAGGCGGTCATCCTTTCTTATACCTTTAGCCATACTCTTAACAAAAAAATATTTTTTATGCCTTTTACTCCCACGCAAGGCCCCTTCAGTCAAAAGCACAGGCCACCGCCTCCGCCAGTAAAGGAATAGCCCTGCGCACTTCTTCGGAGGTGTTTTCATGACCCCCTATCTCCACAAGCAAGCTCCGGGGATGCAGGTCCTGGTTGTAAACACAGGGATATCTCCGAATTCCACGGGAAAGCCCGGGATATTTGTCATCCAGAAGCGTTTGCATGAACAGGTTAAACCGGAGGTTTTCAGCCCAACCGTTGTGGCGGGTTCCGACAACAAATAAGATCCGCCCTGTTTGGTGCCCCCCGATGTTTCCGGTAGTAATCCCCCTGGGGACACCATCGCGATGCAGATCAATTACCACCTCGATCTGCGGGTTTTGTTTTATTATCTGTTCGATGACGGGCCGGGCCTTTTCATAAGCGCCCTCACGAACCTTATCAAACACCTCTCTATGATGCAAAACAGGTATGCCGTAATTATTTTCCAAAAGGTTTTTAAGGTAATCACCAAGATTCACGACCGTTTTCTTAAGATCATCAGAATAAGCCTTACCCGAAATCGGAATAAACGACTCTGAAGCATGAGTATGGTAGATCAATATAAGCGGCTTATCATTATTGAGGACCAGCGGACGTTCCCCGGGCGTTTGCGGATTTCGATCTACTAAAAATGATAACCTTTCCTCCCTTTGCAGGGAGAAATCATCAGAATAATTTTGTTCATTATTAATATGATTATCGTCAAATTTCTCCATATCGGAGGGCGTATTGACTCTTGAAATACCGGCAGCCTGAAAGCCGGCTATTTCGTTAATTAAGACCAGATGCGGGTAGCTCTGAAAATGCTTAATCAAACCCGCTGAATTCTCCGGGGAAGGCGCGGCATCTCCCCGCTCGGGCTTCATCCCGGGCAGCGACTGATAAAAAAAGGTAAGGTAATCCAAACCCCGGCCTTCAAGAAAAACAAGAGGGGAGCCTCCGGCAGGGATTATATTACCGGCATTGAAGAGAAAGGGGAAAAACAATAATAATAATATGGATATTATAAAAATAATTGCTGCGAGATCCCCGGCCAAGATAAGCCTTTTTTCCGAACGAAAGCGGTAGGGCACTCTGCGTCCGCCCGGACCGCGGCACCTTGAAGCAGACATAATAATCCCCCCTTTTAAATACCGCATTGATAATAATATGCTAAGGGGGGAACAAAATATGCTTTGATATGGTTATATGATTTAAGGGATGTTATTCTTCTCCTTGTAATCTTTAATAGCGTTATGAAGGGCATCCGCAGCAAGGTTGGAGCAGTGCAGCTTGGCCGCCGGCAACCCGCCCAGTTCTTCAGCTACATCGTTGTTGGTTATGGCAAGGGCCTCATCTATTGTTTTATTTTTAACCATTTCTGTCAGGACACTGCTGCTGGCAATAGCCGCCCCGCAGCCAAAGGTTAAAAATTTAATATCCTTAATAATGTTATCTTCAACTTTGATATAAATTTTCATTATATCCCCGCACCTCATGTTGCCCACTTCACCGACACCGCTTGGGGAGTCTATTTCCCCTACATTGCGCGGGTTTTGAAAATGGTCCATAACCTTTTCGTTATACATCATATTCTATCTCCCTCCCCCCATAAGTTATTGCTTCTGCCATTACTTCTTTAAAACCGGAGACATCTTTCTCAGCCTCTCCACTATTTCCTTCAAACATTTTACCGTATAATCTATTTCAGCAACCGTATTGCTTTTCCCCAGGGATAAACGCAATGAACCCTGGGCAGTCTGATGATCGAGCCCTATCGCCATAAGCACATGTGAGGGATCTAAAGAACCGGAAGTGCAAGCTGAACCGCTGGAAGCGGCTACACCCTTTAAATCCAGGTCCAGAAGCAAAGACTCGCCCTCCACGTAAAGCACGCTGACATTGACATTTCCCGGAAGCCTCTTTTGCGGATGGCCGTTCAGCCTGATATCCTCGATCTCCAGCAGCCCCCGGATGAGGCGGTCCCGCAATGCTGCGAGGTTTCTGCTCCTGTTTTCAATATCTGTGGTGGCAAGCTCGATCGCCCGGCCAAGTCCCACTATTCCGGGCAGGTTCTCCGTCCCCGGCCGTATTTTTCTCTCCTGCGCGCCGCCAAAACAGAGCTGCCTTATTTTAGTTCCTTTACGGCAGTATAGCGCGCCTATCCCCTTGGGGCCGTAGAATTTATGGGCGGAAAGAGAAAGCATATCCACGGGCTGTTCCTTTAAATTAAAGGGCAGATACCCTATAGCCTGCACCGCGTCCGTATGGAAGTAAACACCTCTTTCGCGACAGATTTCGCCAATTTTTTCGAACGGCTGGATAGTTCCGATTTCGTTGTTCGCCGCCATGATAGAAACGAGAATAGTATCTTCGGTAATATTCTCCGCCAGCTCGTCCGGATCAACCATGCCGTATTGATCCACAGGCAGAAAAGTTACTTCAAAGCCAATCTGGCCGAGATATTTCACCGTATCCAGCACCGCATGGTGCTCGATTGAACTGGTTATGATATGTCTCCCCCTGGAGGAAAGGGCCCTTGCCACCCCCTGGATGGCGATATTATTTGACTCGGTTGCGCCGGAGGTGAAAATAATCTCCTCCGGAGAAGAAGCGCCCAGCGCTGCGGCAACTTTCTCCCTAGCCTCATTAAGGCCTTTCCGCGCTTCGCTGCCGAAAACATGCACGCTGGAAGGATTTCCATGTATCTCTCTCAGGTAAGGAAGCATTACCTCCAATACTTCCTCATCCAGAGGTGTTGTCGCACTATGATCCATATATATTCTCTGCACATTAAAGCCTCCTTCACACTAAAGCCCATACTGGAACCCATCCACAACATCTATAATCCAATCTTTGTTACCTGCGTTACCCGCGCTACCTGCGCTTATTACCGCACCTTCCTGTATTTTTCGGCAATTATATCCACTTTCCTGCACTTTTTTATACTTTTCTGCATTTCTATCCTGCATTTTTTTATTATACTTTTTCAAACTCCGTATTTTTGCTTTCAATACTCCAATCGAGCATATCCTGAAGAGAGATATTATCCAACAAATTATCGATGTGCTCCCTGAGCTTTTCCCAAACATTCCTTACCAGGCAATCTTCTGTTTTATTGCAGCGGCGGTTTTTATCCACCTGCCCGCCCTCTGCCAGACAGTCCACCGGGAAAAGAGGGCCTTCCAGCACCCGGATAATATCGCCTACATAGACATGTTGCGGCTGTTGTGCCAGCATATAGCCTCCCTTGACGCCCCTGGTGCTTTTTATCAGGCCACCACGCCTGAGTGTGGCAAAAATTTGCTCCAGGAAATATTGAGAGATATTTTCATTTTGGGATATTGAGCTGAGAGGAACGGGGCCGTTCTCATAATTTAAGGCCAGATAAACCATCGCCCTGACACCGTATTCTCCCTTTGCCGACAAACGCACTTCATCACCACCTTGTTAAACAGCTAAAATTTCACGCTTTTACTTCTTTGTGCTCATAATTGCTAAATATTGAGGAGCTTTATTTTGAAAAGCTGAATGTTAAAACTTATACCGGAGGAAGAGACTGATTCGGCTGCCATACCGGAAAGGATATTAATCCAGAGCAATTTACTCAGGATTTAACTAAAAACAAAATCCCTTTGTAGATTATCACTGATATACTGCCGGATTGTAAAATGCTGCACTTGCTCTGATTCACTTAATCCTGACTTGGCAGGTCTATTATTTCTGATATAGAAAGATTATCACGAAATCCTTGTGGCGTCAAGAAAAATTTGCTTGCAAAAAAACAAACCGCCAACAGCCGCCAGGCCACTCCTGCAGGAGCTTGAACGCGTTTAAAAAACCTATAATCATCTTTATTTTATTCCGCTTTTCCTATAATACAATAAAGCTTTATTGCAAATAACTATTTAATATTGCCGCCTTTTCAATTATAATTGAATATAGCTGGAGGTGTAATAAAATGTCCGAAGAAAAACTGCGTCTGACAATGATGACTTCGAGCTCGGGGTGAGCAGCCAAAATAGGCCCCGGGGCTCTGGCACAGGTGCTGTGCCGATTACCTCTAAGCGATGACCCTAACTTTATCAACAAGGACCAGCACTTTGCCGATGCCGGAATATACCGCATATCGGAGAACCTCGCGCTGGTTCAAACTGTGGATTATTTCACCCCCGTTACAGATGATCCATATCTATTCGGGCAAATCGCCGTTGCCAACTCGCTGAGCGATGTTTATGCCGTGGGAGGAAAACCGCTCACAGCGATGAATATTATCTGTTTCCCCTGCAAAAAGCTTCCCCTGGAGTATATGGAGGCGATCCTGCAGGGAGGGCTCTCCAAGATGCTGGAGGCCAATGTAACGCTGGTCGGAGGACACAGTGTCGATGACCTTGAGCCCAAGTACGGCCTGTCGGTCACCGGCATAGTTGATCCGGGGAAAATGATCACCGGCTCCGGAGCGAAGCCGGGGGACTNCCTGGTTTTAACCAAACCCCTGGGGACGGGGATCATTGTAACCGCCCTGAAGGGGGATTTCCTGAGCCCNCAGGAGGCTGCCGATACGTTCCAGGGCATGGCAACGTTAAANGATGCCGCATCCAGGGCTATGGTTCGGGCAGGGGTTTCCGCCTGCACGGATNTAAGCGGGTTTGGCCTGGTGGGACATCTCCAGGAGATGCTCATCTCAAGCAAAGTCGGCGCACGAATTAATTTGAAAGCATTGCCGCTCTACCGGGGTGTGGCTGAGATGTCCGCGCAGGGACTTATTCCCGGCGGCGATTACCGCAATCTGGAGTATTACAAAAAAGACCTAATCTTTGAAGCGGAAGAAAGCGAACTGCAGGAGAGTATGATATTGCTTGCGGATGCCCAGACATCCGGCGGCCTGCTTATGGCCGTTTCCCCTACGCGCCTGGAGCAGCTATTGGCCGAACTGTATAAAGAAGGCTCGCAGGGATATGTTATCGGTGAAATTACCGCCGGACCGGAAGGGAAAATAGCAATATATTAACGCACTATTTGCGCTTTGTTAGCGCTAAACGCCAGGCCGCAATCCGGTTATTAAATACAGGTATTAAACAGCTATATACTGTGGAGATACTATCGAAGGTGAGTTATGAAAAACAAGCTGGACTATGATTTTACTTCCCTGGAGGGAATTTTTCAGAGGCCGGAACCTCTCAATGTTTTTGCCCTGGAGAGAATGGGTGCGGTTAAAGACCTTTTAAGGGATAGAGAAAGCTATAGCTGCCCCCCATCCTGCCGGCAGTGCTGTTACGGTTCTATCCTGATGTCGTATACCGAGTTTACCTATATCATGCTTTACCTGCAGGAAAGCTGGTCATGGGAAAAGATCTTCGCCTTGTTCCGGACGAGAGTCGGCCTGCTGACGGATAACGATGGTACCGGTACATTGCTCTGCCCATTCCTGCAAGAAGATGCTGAGAAAGAACACTGCAGCATCTACCCGGCAAGGCCGCTCATCTGCCGCGTTTTTGGGACCACAGCAGCGCCCTGTGAAGAACCCATCAACCCTTCGGCCATGGAGGAAAGCCTTTTCTACCGGGCCTACGATCTTCTTTATTATGGCCACGGCAGGGAAAACTTCATTGCCCTCAATCTTCATAAAAATTGGGCAGTCTATGAAGCACCTTTCGCCCTGTGGTGCCTGGCCGACAACAGTAAAGAAACAAGGATATACCTGTATAATTTGATTGCCGGGCAGAAAAATTCCTTTAACGCTGTTCTTTACGACCGGGAAAAATGTAATTTTTTTGTTTACCGCAGCGGTTACAAAACAATACTGAACCAATAATACCGGGCAACAATCCCGACCTCAAAAGCTTGATTCTAAAAAAGGGTTAAATATTTCCTGTTTCACTTAAAAAGAGAACATGTTATATTATATTAAACTTTAACCGGAGGAAAATCGTTTGCAACATTTTTTTATGTTGATATTTTTTTCCTTTTGGGGAGGAGTCTTGCTAGCATATATTCCTCTTTACAAAAGGCCAACCCTGTATTTTTTTGCAGAATTTTTTAAAGGAGTTGCTGTTGCCGCTGCAGCACTTTTTTTTGTTGGAACACCTACTGCCCTTGTAGTAGCCGGTTTTGGACTGCTGGCCGGGAATTTGTGGTTTCCCCTTCCGCATTGGAAAAAGAGAGAATCGATATATGGCAATGTATCCGGATTACTTCTGTTTTTAGCCCCAGACCTTTTTCTGCTTTTTGTATCCTGGGTAATAATCATTTACCTGCTGCGACAGGAGCCGGTAAATGAAATATTTATGTCATTCTACCTCTTATTACCCCTGCTTATGCTCTTAACAGGGAAGAGCGATATCTATATTCTCTTTAGCACCCTAATTTTAATCATTGTTTTAATAGATAATCTAAAAAGGCTGGAAGACGGGCTAAAAATTGCAATCAAAAAGGCCGGATGGAAAATCCTCTGTAACCGGCAGCCTGTTTTGTCACCCGCATGTAGGAAAAACCTGCGTCGTGTAGGGTACGTTTCAGTGGTACTCCTCCTGTTGCTGGCTTTTTTTCTCAACCGCTATGTTTACCGCGGCTTCGGGATGCAGGTAGAGCTTTTTCGCAGCGGGCCCAAAGAGCTCAAGGTCGTCGCATTGACATTTGATGACGGGCCGGATCCGCGCTTTACTCCTTTAATTCTCGATATTTTAGAAGAGTACGATATCAAGGCAACTTTTTTCATGGTAGGCAAACACGCGGAAAAATATCCCCATATAGCCCGTCTGGTAGAAGAAGCAGGCCATGAGATCGGCAACCATACTTACAGCCATGCCAATTTGTTGCAGGCTTCAGCTTACCGCATCTCAAACGAGATAACCAGGGGAGAAGAGGCGATCCTAAACTCTACCGGAAAACGTCCTTCTTTGTTGCGCCCACCCAGGGGGTTGTATAATCCCACGGTGAAGGAGAAGGCACGGGAAATGGGCTATACCATCGCCCTCTGGTCTCTTTCCTCCAATGATTGGCTGGAGTTGCGCCCGTTGGATATTACACGCAGAATTCTGCGAAACGTATCCAACGGCGACATCATCCTCTTCCATGACAGCGGTGATCTGATTAGGTCCGAAGGCGGGGACCGTCTGTCTACGGTACTCTCCCTTAAACCCATTATTGAGGGATTAAAGGAACAGGATTATATTTTCGTTACCATTACTGAAATGATGATCCTCTCCGGGCTGAGCGGGGATATTTAACTCAACTCCTGGAAAATTAGAAAAAGGACTTCAGTTGAGCCATCGAATAAAGCAACAGCAGAAAACAAAAAAACATGCGGCAAAAAAAAGAGGAGGTAAGAAAAGTTGAAATGGCAGATTCGGCCCGCTTCGCCTGAAGATTTGAATCAGGTAGCGGCTCTTTTTCTGGAATCATTCGAAGAAACCATTGGGCACTTCTTTAAAGACGGCCCACCGCCTGCGGCAGCCCTGGAGGATTTCTTCTGTTTTCTCTTAAAAGAAGAACCCGAAGCCTTCTGGGTCGCCCGGCAGGAGGAAAAAGCTGCAAAAAGCATCCTGGGGTACATTGTTGTTGTCGCCGATCTTCCCTTTTTATGGCGCCGTGCCTTCCTGGGAGGTTATGTTTTCCACTGGGCCAAGCGCTTCCTGCAGGGTGTTTACGGCGTTAATATCAGGGTTGCCTGCCGCATTTTGCAGAATAAGTTTGCCTTTTGGCGCCATTCACGTTCTATGCCCCAGTACTGCTCACAAATCCTCTCACTGGCTGTAACCGGGAACTGCCGGGGAAAGGGCCTCGGCCGAAAACTGCTGGAAAACGGCATTCTCTATTTACATAAACGCGGGAAAAAGAACATTAAGCTGGAGGTACGCCCCTGGAACAAGACCGCTCTGGGACTATACAGNAGTATCGGCTTTAAACCCGCAGGAACTACCAGGGACAGCCAGGGGGAATGGCTGGTAATGGTAAAAACCTCCTGACAAGCTGTTAATAATTGAATAAATCGGGCCTGCCCCCGTCTTTAGCCTGAAAATATACTGAACAGGCCATAACTTACAGTCGCAATAATAATGGCTGCAATCATATTACCGAAAAATATGGCCGGCAACGCCCATTTGATTCGGATATCAAGAAGTGCTGCAATAAGACTTCCGGTCCACACACCCGTACCGGGCAAAGGAATAGCAACAAAGATGAAAAGACCCCAGGCCCCATACTTTTGCACTTTATGCGCTTTGCCATTCCCCAGCGTTCTTTCCGTTAATTTTTCCACCGGTTTCTTAAAATACCTGGTGGTTCTTAGGTACTTGAAAAGAGGCCTGACTGCATACAGGATCAGAGGTGACGGAACCATGCTGCCGATAAAAGACAAAAAAGTAGCATGCAGTGGGGATAATCCAAGGGAGATGCCCACCGGGATCGCACCTCTAAGCTCTATTACCGGGAGTGCTGCAGTTAATAACACCGTAAATTCTACCGATAAAAAATTAAGGAATTCAGTCAGCAAAAAATATATACCACCATTTCGGGGGCCGGGCTTGCATTATTACTATTAATTAATCGCAATTTGCTCCAAAGCTGTTTTGCGCTACACCCTCAAAAATGTTCCATGAAAATTTCTAACAATAACGCAATTAATGCAACCCTGACCCCATTACTGTTTCCCATGCACATAATAATACAAAATAACAGACAAGAGCACAACAATAGCCAGCGTCAGATACGTCCCGCGAAAATCTACCAACTGAACAATTATCCCCGTTAGATACGGCCCAATCCCCATGCCCCCATCCATGCAAATAAAAAAGGTTGAAGTAGCTAATCCAACCCGTAACTTCGGTGATTTTTTAATAGCAATCGCCTGCGAACAGGACATCAGTGTCCCGAAACCAAGTGCAACCAGCGCCCCTGCCAATAGAAGGATGAAGCCGTTATAAGCATAGCTAAGCAATAACAGGCTCAATGAAAATAATAATATTGACGGATAAATAACGAAATTATCCCCTTTGAGATCCAGCAACCTGCCTGTAAACGGCCGAGAGATAAAAAGAAAAATGGCATACACAATAAAAAAGAAACCGGCTGCATCCTGCAGTTGTATTTGGATTGCATATGAATTAAGAAAAGAAACGATGCCTGAATAGGCTATGCCCATTATCACCATCATAATTGAAATGGAGAAGGCCTTTTTTTCAAAGAAATCCTGTATTCCAAACCCTCTTTTCAACGCCCGGCGTTGTTCTTCGGTTAAATTCGCTTCAGGGATTTTGGAAAATAATATAATAACAAGGCTAATCGCGGAAAATAAAGTGCAGGCAGCAAAAATCATCTTAAAATCTGCACGCTGCAAAATAAAAAGACCGATAAAAGGCCCAAGCGCTGTCGCGGCAGTTGGACTTAACGAAAAATAACTTGTCCCTTCCCCTTTCCGCTCATCGGGAATCAGATCCATTGCGGCAGTTGCCGCGGTTGTAGTCGCAATGCCAAAAGCAACCCCGTGTATAAAACGAACCGCCAGCAATAGACCCAAGCTATTGGCCGAAAAGTATAACAGCGTGGCAATCAAAAACAATAAAAGGCCTGCGTAAAGCAACTTCCTGCGCCCAATTACTTCAATATATCTGCCCGTTAGCAGGCGTGAAAAAAGTGATGCAATAATAAAAATGCCGGCAGCAAGACCGGCCTCGCTCTGTGAAGCGCCAAACTGCTCAACCACATAAACAGCCAGGGTGGTCATTAATATGTAAAAATTAAGAGCAATAAAGAAAGCAACCAAAAGTATAATAATGAAATCCTTCGTCCATAAGCTAGATTTACTCAATTTGTTCAATTCCGTTACCTCGTGCAAAGCTTGCATTTTTGCTTTCTATATTTTGGGAGTATATTCCTTAAACCCCAATAACAGGCCGAGATCGGTCCCCACTATTTCCGAAAGACTGTTCAGCTCCTTTAAAACATCCTCCTCGCGAAGCCGGGTATCGGGAGCGATATAGATGCGCTCATGCTTAGTTTTCATAAAGTTTTCCCTGTCGCTGAAAAGCTCCTCGCAAAGCTTTTCTCCCGGCCTCACGCCGGTTAGCTTAATCTCGATATCCTTCCCCGGCTGCAAACCTGACAAAAGGATCATATCTTTTGCCAGATCCATAATCTTCACCGGCTCGCCCATGTCCAGGATAAAGATCATACCCTTTTCGCCCAGCGCCCCTGCCTGGATTACCAATTGCACCGCCTCGGGTATAGTCATAAAATAGCGGGTCATCTCCGGGTGAGTCACCGTCAACGGCCCTCCCCTGGCTATCTGTTCCTTGAAAAGGGGTACCACGCTCCCACGGCTTCCCAGGACATTGCCGAAGCGAACGGCACAAAAGATACAATTTCCGTTTTTGCGTGCCCGGTGCTGCATATAGATCTCCGAAGCCCTTTTTGTTGCTCCCATTACACTGGCAGGGTTTACCGCTTTATCAGTGGAGATAAAAACAAACCTTTCAACACCGTAACGTTCGGACAGGTCCACCAGATTTTTTGTCCCCTGCACATTATTTTGTACCGCCTGCCTGGCGTTTGCCTCCATCAAGGGTACATGTTTGTGGGCTGCCGCATGAAAAACAACCTGCGGCCGATAAGCTTGAAATACCTCCTCCAGACTCTTAAAGTCCTGTACATCCCGCACCAGGGGATACACTTTGAGCTCAGGATTTTTCTCCGCCAGCTCCCTGTTTATGTAAAATATACCGTTTTCGTCATGATCGAGAAGCAGCAGTGCCTGCGGCCCCAACAAAGAAACCTGCCGGCAGAGCTCCGAACCGATAGAGCCGCCGGCTCCTGTAACCATAATAACTTTCCCGGACAAATAGCCGGAGATCTCCTGAATATCAACCTGCACCTGCTCCCTTTTTAAAAGGTCCTCGATCTCTACTTCCTTCAGGTGGGTGAGGTTCACCTGCCCTCCCAACAGCTCAAAGATGCCGGGGATAATTTTCAACTTCACCGGGAGCTCTTTGCAAAGGTTGATAATTTTCCGCTGCTCGCTATAGGCAGCCGAAGGCATGGCGATTACGATTTCCTTAATCCCCTTTTCCTCTACAATTCCGGGAAGATCATCCCTTGTTCCCAGCACAGGAAGCCCGTGGATAACCTGCCCCCGTTTATTGGGATCATCGTCTATAAAACCTGCCAGCCTTGCCCCCAGGGTGGATTCGTGCTTTTTCAGCTCCCGGGCAGCCATGGCACCTGCATCCCCTGCTCCCACAATTAAAACCGGCCGCCGCCCGTTGTTATTGCCGTTTATCTTCTTCAGATACTTCGCCAGCACCCTCAGCGAAAAACGGGAGCCGCCAATAA